>Ga0182090_1379589_pt1 | contig 11817 bp, 17 predicted proteins | sample 041ome_24_FD_127767 | JGI IMG/M metagenome (GOLD analysis project Ga0182090, IMG submission 127767) | Metatranscriptome of coastal salt marsh microbial communities from the Groves Creek Marsh, Georgia, USA - 041408BS metaT (Metagenome... | ecosystem: Environmental > Aquatic > Marine > Intertidal... | reverse complement strand
ATTCTGCTGTTGCTACTCCAATGCCCAGCATAACACCTACATTAAACGCTAACACAATTGCTGCGGCTGCTTCACTCATTATTCAGCCTCCTTAATCCAAACACATTCTGCAATATCTTCAGGCGTGTCGTACATACGCTTACACTGTTCATAAGGATGACTCCAACTACCTATTGATATTCCGATACCAAGTGCCATACCTATCCAAAAAAACTGCTTAAACCCTTGTTTGAACCCAGTCCAAAATGCTTTAATCATTAGTTCTCTCTTTCAGCAACTCGTTTGCGTAAATCACTTGTGCTGAATCTGTGATCACGCTTGTTAAAATGCAGTTGAATACCTCGCTTGCGACATATATCTTTGCCACTAAACTCGTCTTCTTTGTATTCTTCGCCTAAGAACCTTACATCAATTTGAAACAGCTCTAGTATATCCATTAAGTCCTGCTCAGTTTCGTATGGCACAATCTCGTCAATAAACTTGAGTGCATTAAGTTGCGCATAGCGTTCAACTAGAGTTTGCACTGGTTTGTTTTTGGTATCGGCCCGATCGATTGTAGGATCTGTTTGCAACCCTACAATAAGATAATCGCAGTTTGCTCTTGCTTCACGTAACATGCCGATGTGTCCGGCATGAAGTAAATCAAATGCACTAAATGTAATACCTACTTTCATATTAACTCCAATCAAATAAGTTATTAAATGTAGTTTTTTGTTTTGTACTTTCTAAGTCATAGTCCAGCACACCAATCAAGTTGTCTAGTTTGTTGTCAATAATAACTTCTTCCATAGCATCGCCATCAAATGGCAGTTCTTTGAACCAATCCGGAATACGTAGTTCATCTGTTGGATATGCAACACTTGTATATCCTAGTGGATTTTGTTTTAGTTTACAAACAATAACCTTCATACCGTCGACGATTTCTTGTGAGTATTTGTCACCGTTCATACGCTTTAGTGTATTCCAGTTGATACTTGCTCTTACGTGTCCGGGCATGTTTGCTTTGCCTTGCTTCTCTTCAAGACGCTGATAGTGTCCAATCTTGTTTGCACGTTTTGGACTACCTTTTTCAAACCCTGGACGTTCTTTGAAATCACGTCTAAACTGACTAATAGCTTCAAGTAGTTCTGCTTCAGGTTTTTTCTGTAGTACCATATCAAGCAACTCTTTTAAGAAATCCTGCATAAACACCGGCGTATCACTACGCTTCAAGTCCAGGCCCATTGCTTTGACTTTGCCTAGTTTTCCATCTTCATCTGTTCTAAATCCTTCAATGTCGTACACTAGTGCTGCATAGCGTTTCTTAGTGATAAACAGCCCAGTTTCAGCAACAATCTCTCTACCTGCTGCAATAACATCGCTACGACTCTTTGGACAATGAAATGCTTTTAGCATCATTTCTGGAAATGTTTCGTTTGCCTGCTCGCACACTTGGTCATAAAGTTTTATTACATTATCTTTGGTCCACGGAATCTTTCCCGCTGCAATGTCATCTTTTAGTACAGGATATGCACTAAAATACACAGAGTCAGTATCGCCATAGATAACAGCTTTACCAACATGATCATACTCACCAGTAATAATCTTATTAACCTCTGCACTCATATGTTTAACAATAGTTCTACCTGTTAGCGTTGTACTCTGTCCAATACGCTTGTCAAAGAATCTACAACCTGGATTGAGAATAGCACCATACAAACTGTTCAAGTTAATCTTCTTAACCAACTGACGTTTATCCCAGTATTCAATCTCTACTTCGTTCTTAGCATCTTTTGCTTTTTTAAGATTCTTTTGTAGATCTTTACGTTCGCTGTACCAACGTTTTAGTAGTCCTGGAATAACACCTTCAAACTCGTTTGTAAAGATTGTACCGTTTGAACTAAGCATCCATGGCTGATGACTATCATAAATCAACTTCCAAACTTCTGCTGCACTCAGCACTTCTTCCTGCCCGTTTTCTAAATCTAATGTAAGCATTACATCACGTTTTTGTTCCATAACTGCTTCATATTCTTCAGTTGCAAAACGTCCTTCCCAGCTGCCTGCAAAGCTCTTCTTTTTTAGCGTTGTATCATTGTGAATACGCTCGTCACTAATATCCAAACGTATTTGACCAACTACAGTTTCGGGGCCCATATTTAATGCACGAATAACACTTGGATACAGGCTGTTTAAGTCCATTGATCCAACCCATTCATGCACACCTTTTTTAGGAAATGCAACATATGCGCCTGCTGCTGCTGTGTTTCCTTCGTGTTGTTTTCTATTCGGCACTTGCATACCACGTCTATGCGACTCGTTAACAATAGCCTGCTCAGTAAGTGCAACAGCACCCATTGTGGTTTGTAGTAACACAGTATTTTCGTGTGCTAGTACATTTGCAAGATCGATAAATTTTAGTTTCTTGTCTAGTTTGTCTAACAGTGCAACGTCTTGTCTGTTGTATTCAATAAAAGTTTCAAAGTCATTGTTGTACAGCTGATCAAGTGTACCTTCATATACAGTTTTGTTCTCTCCTACTTCCAGTTCGCCGATGGCATCCAGTCGATATGTATGACGTTCTTCGTATGTATACTTGCGATACAAGTTGAGATAGTCCATATGTACTCTTCCGATAGTATCATATGTCTCACTTGTCTTACCAAACTTTTCATATTCTCTACGCTTGGGCTTTTGTCCCCATAAGCAGAATCTACGTGTATCATCACTGCTTAGTACACGTTTAATACGGTTAACTGTGTATGGAACATCGTATCCTTCACTGTTCCATCCGCTGTGGATATCAGCATCTTCAATCAAGTCCAAGAACATACTAAGCATTTGTCCTTCGCCTGCTTCGCTGTTGGGAAAAAGTATACAAGTATTATCACCCCAGCGTTTTTTGCACATTGCTGTTGCTTCTTCAAGTGGCATGCCTTTGGGAGGCATAGCAACAGTTATTAGCGCACTATCTAACCACTGTAAGCACACAGTGATAGCAGTGATCGGCATAAACGGATCTTCGACTGGAGCAAATCCACGCTCTGGATCAAAGTCGGTTTCGATGTCCCAAAACGCTACATTCAACTTTGGTGCATCTTGATTAAGATAGTTTTCACTCAAACACTGAAAGATTGGATTAATGTCACTTTCAAACAAGTTTTTGCCACGGTTGATAGCAAGTTCTTTTCTAAAGTCTTTTGTGTTTTTGCATACAATCCGACTTAGTTGGTCGCCGTAGATGCTTTTGTACTTACCACGCGGATCTTCACAATAAAATGTGTACTTTGATTGATATTCATGGAAATGTCTTTTTCCGTCCTTGCGTTCAACTACTCGAATAATATCCGAATCTCTGTCAAAAAATGCGTCTACGTATGGCATGGAGTCTCCTTATTATTCACTATACTATATTTCTTTTCATTCACTCCGTATCGTATCCTACTGTAGCAACAATAGTTTCAAGATCTTCATATTCGTCTGCAACTCGACTCCAGTCACGTTTTTGTGCAACTTTGATGGCTTTGTTAATAAGACTTGGTTTAACATTTAGTTCTTCGGCAACTGCTTTTACAGTTTCTTTTAATCCGCCTTGCAGATCTTCGATTTCCTGTAGTACAGTTACACCTTCTTTAACTAGACGTTCTAGCTTGGCTTTTTCTTCTTGTCCATATACTCTATCGCTCATGCAATACTCCTTTTTATTAAGTTTAATATACAGTAGTTATGTTTTGTTGTCAAGTGTTTTTATTGGACCTAATATTTCGTATCCTTGAATACGACTTTTATAGTCGTGGTGATCTCCTAAGTATAGATACTTATAACCTTGTGACTTGTAATAAGCCGGAACGTGGTAGCTAAATCTCCAACCAACTCTATCTTCTGGATTGCTGTAATCCCATGCAAACTGATCACTAAATGCAACTTTGTCATTTGTATATGTTCTTGTTTGTTCCCATGCTACAAGTTTATTGTCTATATACAAACAATGAAAATCATTCTGTAAAATATCATCACTATACAATGGAAACACACTATCAAAGTTTTTGTATTTACAATAGACATTGTATACGTGTGCTGCTTCTTTCCAACTAGGTTTGTGCAAAAAAATGTCAGGATCTAGTTTGTATTTTACTTTGGATAAATCAATTCTACCGTACATAGTACCCGAGCCGCCTTTCGTTCAAATACGGCTCCATGTCTTCCATCCAGTTATCATACGGATTATCTATCCAAGTGTATCCTTGGTCAACTAGTTTGTCTTTTTCAAACTGTGTAGTATCATGCCATATAGGAATATATTCATTCCACTTACTAATCGATGTACCATCTGGATTGCCACTAGGACGAAAATGCAACTCAATAGGATTGTCGCCTTTGTATTCAATGTTGATATACTTTACATTATTTATATTAGCAATAGCTTTGGGAATGGTTGGTGTATAATCACTGCGTATCCATTTATTAAACTTTACAACATTTGATTTCCGGTTAAATCCTTGCCAGCAGTGTAAAGGTTTCCATGTACCGTTGATATTTTCGTATGTAGCACTGTAATGATTGCCTTCTAAGTATTCGCACCAAAAGTAACCCGGAGGTGTGCTGGTACAATCACCTTGTTTTAATACTTTTATAGTTGTACACACACCCATGCCTATAAGATTGTATATAGGACGTATTACATATTCGCCTGTGCTGGGTATTCTTACACCCCCTGGACCACAACTATAGCCCATGGTTTCTGCTAGATAAAGTTTATTCCACCATTTGTGATGTTGTGGATATTTTAGATAAAGTTCGTGCTCGTCTAAATCGTACTCGTCCACTATTATTGAAACCATTGATCGCTGTTGTTTAGTTTCCAGTCAGCAATTATATCTTCAAACTTTGGCGCACTATATCCTCTACGCTCAGCTCTTTCACCTTCAAATGTTTCTTCAAAATCTGCAATGATTTGTAAAAACTCTTCTTGTTGTTCCGGTGATGCACCTGGAGTTGCTAATACAATATTATTGATTTCATCTAGTATATACATTACTGCGCCAACACTATCAAAGTTAGATTTACTAATCTTTGCTCTAAAGGCTGCAATATTATTTTCTGTAGGTTCGTTACGCATTGTAGAAAATGCTCTCATAGCAGGCGTGCTTATACCTTCTCGTGTAATATCAACATCTTCTCCAATAGCAAGTTTAAGTGCTTCAACAAATTCACCATCATTGTTGAGTTTCCAACTACTATCCTCTGCATCAACATCGTCGATTAAGTCGCTACCGTATTTTGCTTTGTATCTTTCATTTACTTGTAAATAATCTTCTCTATTTCTTATTTGTGCAATCAACGCACCTAATAGATTATCATCAGTTCCCCAACCAAACCATCCAGGTTCCATACTTTCTTTAAATATTTGGGCCATCAGTGTTGGTGCAGCATATGGAATGCCTATTTTACCCATGATAGATTTAAAGCCATCTGGAATATTGTTTTGATCACCTTCTACATAGTTTTCTAATTCGCTTACTTGTGTAATATCTTCGTCTAGCCATTTGCCGTGTGTACTTTGATATCCGCGATAAACTCTGTCATATACTCTTTGTAGTTCTGTGTCTGGAGATATTTGTCCAAGTTCTGCCAATGCAGCATTTCGTGCATCAGGACTGAATAATCTGTTTATAAGATCAGTTTCGAGTTCTGTATTTTCGACATCATCATCATCGCTTCCGAATCCGTCTGATTGTTCACTTTCGTCTCTATACCTACTATCAAAATGAACATTAGCAGCACCTTCGATATCTTGAGATTCATCGCCAATAAGCCAAAGTCTATCGTCTATAACTTGTCCGTGTATCCATTGTGCAACAGATTCTTCACTTGAACCATTTGCTACAAGCACCGCAGCACCTTCACTTATACCTAGCAACCGTCTCGGACCTAATGATTTAAACTGTGATTCACTGAACGGATCTTGCATTGTATAAAACGCTGTCATTTCTGGAACACGATCGTTTATTACTGTTACAATAATAGCGCCGCCCATTGCACGGTGTTCTTCATTAGCTTCAATGTTTAGATCAGGAACAGTTCCACCAGATAGTTCAATCGCTGCCTTCAATGCATCATCAATAACTAATACATCGTTAACTTCACGTCTGCCTTTGTTGACCACAGGAAACCCATTACTATCTAACTGTTTAACAACAGTATAGGTGTCATCATCAATACTAACATCCATGCTATCAGTGTCTTGTCCCCAAACAATAGATGCATACAACAGTTTTGGATTTATTCTTCTTAATGCAGTAAGTCGTCTTATAACTAGGGCTTGATAATCAGCTTCGCTAAGTTCATCAACTAGCTGTGTTGATAGATCTTCAAACTGTGCATCGTATGCTTCCTCAACTTGGTCCCAATCTCCTGCTGTGTTTAGTTGATTCATTAGATCGCTGATCTTTTCACGATCATATCCAAATCCTCGACCCCCTGGTATAATACCTGCACCAATACTATTTTCGAATGCCTGATTCATTGCAGTAACCCATGCTGTTGTAGTAGTTGCATCTAATGTAGGTGTATCAACTACATCTGGAGCATTTCTTGCTGCATCAGCTTCGGAGTCTTGTTGTTTAAACTTGGCTATTAATCCTGTTGCAAGTTGTCTAAAATATTCGTAAAGTTGTTGTGCTTCTTCACGCATTGACCCATTGCGCCAGTTTGGCGGTGAAAACTCCATTTCCTCGCCATTTGCAAGAGTAGCAGTCAGTCCGTCACTTATTTTAAGGACAACTCCTCTTTTCCATACTTCCTCTAGCCATCTAGATCCAAGCTCATTTTGTCTTTCATAGATGGTTACCATCATTCTATTGAGTTCGGCTAGTCTTGCGTTTCGACTTTGTTGTATTCCTTGTGTGTTTTCTTCACGTTTGTTAAGTAGTTCTTGTAGAATAAAATACCAGCCACTAAAGCCAATAGCAGCAATCATTTGTGCTGTATCAGTCACTTGTTCAACTGGAGTATCAATAACATGATTTACATCAACTTCTTGTCCTTCCCAGGTAGCAGTAGTATTTTGATTTCCAGGAGTTGTGCCACTGTTGCCTATTTGTAGCAATCCTGCCATAGATCCGCTTCCAGCTGGAAAAAGACTAGTACTAATAAGATAGCGAATATCTTTTTCTCGTAGTTCTCCTAAAGCAGTGTTTAGTTCGTTTGGATTATTAACTTGTATGTTGATACTATTTTTCCAAGTTTTAATAGCATCGTCTAATGTTTGATCCCAAGTTCCTGACTCATCACCTGACCATGCAGGCCCAGCAGTTTGAAAACTGCCATTTTGTGTTTTTCCTGTTACAAGAGTATGCTTCTTTAAAGCTCGTTTGATTTCTACAACATGACTGCCATCGGGATTACCGGGATTATTCATTGAAAGTCCTGGACCTGCTGCTGTCCTAAATTGTTTTAAAACATTTTCAACGATAAACTCGTTTAGTTTCATTATACACCCATTTTCTTATTTAACGCATCATACAATCTTGTTTTAATATCATCTGAATAATCCACACTTGCGGTTTGTTTTGCACGTTTTGTAGCAGTAGCACACATAACTGCTTCTGCATCAACTCCGTAACGATCTTTGAAATCGCTTTTGTTTTTCTTCATGCCCTTAACAAGACGTTCTTTTTCTTTTTCTTCGTCGTTACTAAGTTCACGTTCAACTAATCCTGCTTTTGCAGCTAGTTTTATAACAATAGCTTCTAGTGATTTAATTTTATCTTCAAGTTTTTCTATGCGAACTGTATCATCAGCGCATTCACCTACTAGTTTATCTTTTAATGGATGTGTAGTACGCCCTGGTTTTGCCGCCGGCATCGGTGCATTGGCTTTTGCTTGTCCAGCACTGCCAGTTCTTTGTGATTCAGTTATAGTAACACCTGCTAGTGCAGCAAAATCTGTTACACTATAATCACGATCCATTTTTAAGGAACCTTCAGGAACTATAGCACTCTCGTTAATATAGTCAATGCTATTGCTTTCAACTGCTGGAGCGGCAGCTTGTGCTTTCATTCTTGCTATATCTTCTTTAGGATCAACTGGATCCATTGCAAATAGTTTGTGTTGTAGTGCATTAAAGTCCATTAACCGTCCCCTTTTACTTTATGACAACTATCACCTTTACCTCTGCGATAGCCCTTCCAGCACACTTTACCGTGGCTGCCTTTTTTCTTGGTTGATTTCTTTTTCTTTTTACCTTCATCAAGATCATCTGACTCGAGTGTTTTCCAACTAGGATTTCCGCATTCGTTGCATAGAGTTGCTGATTCAAATAGCTCACGTATTCTCATGATTATCTCCCTGTTATAGTTGAAAGTTTTTCAGATAAACTGCCTTTGTAAGATTTAACTTGAGAATCAGATAATGTACGTTTTATTGTTTTTGGCTTTGCATCTTCTGCTACATTTACACTTTCAAACTTTGTGTCATAATCCAATGCGTGATATACACTTGAAATATAATCTGCTGCTTTGGTAATCTTAGCTTGCTGCCATCCTTCTATACCTTCTGCTTCACTTACATTTTTTAGCATCTCGTGTAGTTTGATAGAATATTTTGCAAGTTTGTACAAATCGCTTCGTGCCATTTGTACTTCGTGGTCGCGCTCGGCTACATCAGCTAAGTCTGCAAGACCTTCATTTGTTTTTTTAGTCATTGATTGGCTCCATACTAGTAGTTTAAGTATTTATGCCTTTTTACTCTTAGTCTTCTTTTTCTTTCCAGCCATTAATGTATCACTGTCTAATGCATTTTTAGCAGTACCATCTGGGTTTTTAGGTTGACGAGATTGCATACCACCGATTGGTGCTGCTACTGCTGCTACGCTTCCTGCACTAGTTGTTTCTAATAGTTCATTTATTTTCATTGTATTCTCTCCAATACGCATTGCGTTCGTTAGTACTAGCTCTTTGCACTTCATGTTCTTTATACTTTGCTATGTAGTGTGCTAGTTCTTCTTGTGTCATTTCTTTTTACCACTTTTCATATTAGCGCACCAGTGATACATTTTAGCCTTTTCACCACTTGCATTTTTAGCACGTTTGCGTAGTGCTGTAACACTACCATTGCAACTAGCACCAGACTTCTTTACTCGTCCTGGTCTGCTTTTGCCTTTTACTTTACCGTCAGCAAAGTTTTCTATAAATTTTAGTTTGTCATAATAACTTGGATCTTCGGCAATGTGATCTAATGCTATTTCTTTAGCAACTTCAAAATCACTAGTGTGTTCATATTCTGCTTCGATGCCCATTTCAAGTTGTTTTAGTATTTGTTTAGCAGGTACACCGTGCATTTTAACAAGCTCTGCTATAGTTGGTGTAGGCTTGTCTAAGTCGTCTAAACTATGTCCACCTTCTATAATGGCCTGTTCCATTATGCTGCGAGCACTTTCAGTTTGTAGCACATCTCTAGCAGTGCGTATTGCTCTTGTGCCTTGTGGATGGTTAGGATTGATACTTACTACTTCACCGTTCATAAGTTCACTTATATTAGCAGCTTTGCCCACACGGTCTAATACTTGGTGTAGTTTATCCTTTGAATCATAGCCGCCGGTTTCGTAACCTTTTTTACCACGCACTTCAATACGTTGCTTGTCATTGGTGTCCATAATATGCAATACATCAATATTCTTATCACGTTCTAAACGCAACTTTATACCTTCGGTAAGTCCTAAGTTAAACAGTACATTTGTACTTTTACCTTTAACTGCACTACTAAGTGTAGGAGGACGTCCATCTTTGTCTACTTTGTTTCCAAACTTACCTGCTTCTATACTGGTTTGATTCACTCCGACATCGGGCGTAGTGTTTACACCTTTTATAATACGTCCTACGCCTTCATCTAAGTGTTCAATCTTCAACTGGTTTTTCCTTGAAATGCGTTTTGTACTGTACCTGCTACTGCATCTGTTGCTGCTCCACGAACTTTATTTGTAACAAAAGCAGCCGGATTAGCAACAAACATAACAGCATCAACTACTCTAAAGAATCTAGCTAAATCTCTTTGTTGTTTAGCACGATTATATGAATTTACAAAATGTTGATTAAACGCTTGCAATGCAGCACGAGTCTGTGGACCCCATGTTCCGTCTACTGCTCCTGCATCATACCCATTACTGTTGAGCCACTGTTGAAGTTGTGCCAAATCTTGTTTGTTATCAACAAGCGCCTGTATATTTCCTTTAATAACTTTAAGTTCTGGAAACTGCGAATGCGACACAGCATACTTGGCATATACAGCCGGAGGCGGCTCCATATTTAAATAATCGTTTGTTTGTGCCCAAAGGCGTCCTTCGGTTATTTCTTGCATTCTCATGTTGGTTTTTCGCCTGTTAGATGCGGCTGACTAAACCATAGTTTAAACCATTCTTCAGTGCCAGGTTGTATTTTTTTCTTGCGTTGTATCTTAGCTTTTTCAGTACCTGTGATACTCATGTTTTCAGGAACATAAGGTGTGTACCCGGTAAACTTATTGCGTATTCCTGCTAGGTGCTGTAAGTCTTTGATGTCCATGTTAGCCTCCGTTAGCGTGGATCGCTGCCATGTGCTTTTTGTATGCTTTAGTACCTTTTTTATGAGGACTTCTACCTTCAGAAATGTCTTCCATTTCATCTTGTATTATTTTTAATGCAAGTTCTTGTATATCACCTTCGCCCATTAGTTCGTCTGTTGGGTTAAGAATATTAAACTTTTGACAATACTGTCCTAGTCCGCCCTTGATCATATTTTCAATAGGCGAAGTATCCTTGTCATTTTCTTTGTATGTTTCTACCGCTGGGAAAAATGTTTTTCTATAAAACATAGGATCGTTACGCATAAAGATTAGTAAGTCTGCTGCTACATCATAGTCAGGCTTTGGAACAATCTCATCTGGTATATCCATATCGTGAAATTCGTTTATTTTCATATTACTTCTCTTTAGATTTTTCTACTTTTACATAAAAAGGTCTTGCAGGAGTATTATCTTCTGCACTTTCATCGACCGGATTAATTTTTGAAAGACGATCGCCTAACTCTCTTATTAACTGTGCTTCTGATTTTACCATTTTCTGCAACTCCAATATCTTGCTTTATGTCTAGGTCCAGGATTATCGCAGTTGTGTCTTGCACGGAAACTGCGTCTACGTTCTGGATTGTTCTTTTTGATTTTAGCACCTTTTTGTCCAAAGTTAACTTTGACTACATTGCCCTTTGGATTCTTAACATATACTTTAAACTTTTTAACATCGCCAGCCATAGGCTTGCCAAGTTTAACTTTACGTCCTTGATACTCTGCTTCGTCTATAACATCGTCTTCATTGAACCACATAACACCGTAGTTTTCAAAGAACTTGTCATCATCTTCAAATGTTATTTCTGGAATAGCACGTTTGCTTTCTGTAATAAATGTACGTGGACGAGGCTTGCCGTTTGTGTAGTGTGTGCTTTCATACAGCGAACGCCATATAGCACGATCCTCAACCATAAATGCACCTTTGGGCATTGGTTCAACACTTTCGTTTGCTTCTTTACGAGTTCCGTCTGCGTTGTGTGTTCCGCCGTATTTTTGATCCCAATCATTTCTAGCATAGTCGCCTTGTACGCCGCTGGCAGTTGGTCTTGGTTCTACAGTGTTTCCGTCTGTTGTAACATCATCAAAGGTTGCCGGATCAAAATATACAGCGTCTGCATTTGTTCTGCTAGGTGCTTGTGGATTATCAGCGTCATATTCATATCCTGGTAAAGAGCTTCCACGATATCTTGACTGACCATTAAAGTTTCTTGTTCTACTAACATCAACCTCAAAATATCT
>Ga0182090_1428094_pt1 | contig 11821 bp, 7 predicted proteins | sample 041ome_24_FD_127767 | JGI IMG/M metagenome (GOLD analysis project Ga0182090, IMG submission 127767) | Metatranscriptome of coastal salt marsh microbial communities from the Groves Creek Marsh, Georgia, USA - 041408BS metaT (Metagenome... | ecosystem: Environmental > Aquatic > Marine > Intertidal... | reverse complement strand
TACGACCTGATCCTGAAATCAAGAAAGGCATGAACCGATCCCGAGAAACTCGGGCGGGCTGCCAGATTTCAGGTGCTGCGACGTCAGTCGCACGCGGTCAGTAGCTGACTCCTTCTTACATCGACCAGAAAAACTGCTTTCCGGCCATCACTTCACACAAATGTATCGGCCGACTGGGGGATGTCAACCGTCTCTCAAAAAGAAAATGCGATATTCCGAAAAATCGTCAAAATCCCCTCAAAAACAGGAAAAATCAGTTGACCTTGCCTGGCCAGCGAAACTCGACCGGCTCTGCGGCAGGCTGCGTGAGGTCATCGTCGGAAGGCAACGCCACGCGGACCATGGTCTTTTTGGGGTCAAGGTTCTCGTTGAGCTGCAGCTCCGTAATCGGCTCTGAGGGCACGCCTCCTGCCGGCACGTCGATCTTGGCTGTCCACGCCATTGCATTGAGCGCAAGTCTGCGGAAATCGTCGACGGCCCAGTTGCGATGCCAGTGGCCACCCGTGAATCCAACGCCACGGCCGCCGTCAGGCCGCTCGACCGCCCACATCAGCGTCTGACGGCTGCTGAGAGCCTCTTCGCCGGCGGGCGTCCAGTGGATGTAGCGATTGATCTTTTCTCGGGTGGGAGTGGACGTGAGCAGGTCAACAGCGGCCTTCGGTTCCGCCCAACGCATGCGGTAATACCACTCGTCGTTTGACGAAAATGCGGGCACGCCGCGTGAGACGGGGTGGTTCTTCGCCGGCGTCGCGTCAGCGGTCCAGTGTGGATTGCAGGAGAAGCCTGCCTCGTAATGCCCGCCGATCCACTTCTGAAAGAAGCGGCCGCGTGGTCCAGCGGGAACTTCAACAGCGTAGTGCATGCACATCAGACCCACTCCGCTGTCGATCAGCCGATCGACGGTTTCCTCGTGTCCAAAGGTGGGATGCCGGTCATTGCCGTCGGCATAGATCACCAGGGCCGCAGCACCATCGAGAATCGTTTCATCTTCAGGCCAGCCGTTGTGGACCACATCGACGTGCACAGGAAGGCCGCTCTGCTCGTTCATTGCCCGGGCTAGCAGAATCGCTCCCGCGTTGAACTCATGCTGACCAGACGGATGACTCGGCTCTCCGGCGATCAGCACAATCCGAGTGACGTCGGGTTCAGCTGCCGTCGCGCGGGCCGCACCGCAGGGAAGGCCTTGTGGAAAGCTGCTTGCCGCGACGGCAAGCAGCACCAGGGCGACAATCTGCAGGTGGTGTTTCACTGGATGCTCCTGAGGGGGAACGTGTGCTGCGGGGGATTGAGATCTTCGATTCTCAACGTGATCGGGTGACTCGGGCAAGCAGCCGTCTGCCAAACGTGGGGAACCAGTCAATCAGGCCTGCGAGCAAGGCCGCCCGAGCGGGGATCACCAGTTCGCAGGCACGCTGTTCACAGGCTGCAAGGATGCGGCGTGCAAGCGCATCGGGGTCGAGAGGCCGCAGGCTGCGAGTGCCTCCAGGAGCAGACGCTTCCTCCGGCAGGCCCGCGGCGGCGATCTCGTCGGCATAGCGAAGAGCAGCCTGGTCTGCGGCGGGGTCGTCGCTGCGGCGGGCGATCGGACCAGGTGAGACAAGGAGGACATGGCCACCTCGTGGCCTGAGTTCAAGGCGAACGGCATCGGAATAAGCAGCGAGGGCTGCCTTGCCGACCGCATAGGGACCCACAAACGGACTGGCGAGTTTGCCAGCGAGACTGCCGATGTAGACCAGGCTGCCTCTGGCGGCCGACACCTCGTCTGCCGCCGCCTGAGTGAGTTCGACCGCAGCCATGAGGTTGGCATCGAGAAACTCCTGCAGCCGTTTGGCGGACGTGTCCAGGATTGCCCCTCTCCCTGAACGGCCCACACAGAAGAACACATCGTCCACGCCGCCGAGAAGCCGCGCCCCTTCGGCGGCGGCGCGTTCGCCCTCCCCTGCCCTGCCGAGATCTGCCGCGATGCCATGCACACGCTGGTCGTGTGGCGACTCGTCGGGAAAACAGTCGAGCCCGCGGCGGACTCCCTGGGACGAGCGGCCGATGATCAGGACGCGGCTCCCCGCAGCCACCAGGTGCCTGGCGAGCACGAGGCCAAAGCCAGCGGTTCCGCCAGCCACAATCACGCGGCGGCCTGCGAAGTGTGATGCGGTCATCTGACGTTCGCCCTCCTTCGTGTCAGGAAGGAGGGATGAAGCCACCTTCCTGCTCACACGCTTCCGATTTGCTCGCTCATTTGGCTCTTGAAGGATACGCTACCAGTCCTGCCGGTTCGCTCCCGCCCACTTCCCGCCCCTCGAGGACGCGTGCCATGCCTTCCACTGGCCCCCACTCTGCTAGTCTCAGCAGTGCTAGCCTCAGCAGTGCTGGCCCCCGCAGTGCTGGCTCGAACCGTCGCTTTTCTGCTGACGAGGTCGTCCGGACCAAGATCGTTGCCACGATCGGCCCTGCAAGCCGCTCTGAAGAAGCGATTCACGGTCTTGTCGAAGCAGGCGTTGACGTGTTCCGGCTGAACATGGCCCATGGATCGATGGAGGAACATCAGCAGTCGGTTGACCGCATTCGTGCTGTCTCTGCTGCCTTGCAACGCCCCGTGGCTGTGCTCGTGGACCTGGCAGGGCCCAAGATTCGCCTGGGAGAACTTCCTGATGGCATGGTGGAGTGCGTGGAAGCCGCCACGATCACGTTTGTTCGCGGAGATGAAGGCGGCTCGGCCGATCGGTTTGTCACAAACTATCCACCGCTGATCGACGAACTCGCGGTGGGCGACTCGGTGATGATTGCCGATGGCACGGTGTCGCTGATTGTTGAGAGCAAAGACAGCAATGAGGCTCGTTGCCGGGTGGTTCAGGCTGGGCCCGTCCGCAGCCGCCAAGGCGTGAACCTCCCGGGTGTGAAACTGTCTGTGCCGGCGATGAGTCAAGCCGATTGGCAGCATGCAGAGTGGGCTGCCGCCTCGGGGGCCGACTTTGTCAGTCTCTCGTTTGTCCGAAGTTCTGTTGAAGTCACCCTGCTGGAACAGCTGCTTCGCACCCGCGGGTCGCGTGCGCGGGTGATTGCCAAAATCGAGAAGCGGGAAGCGATTGAAAACCTTGAAGCGATCGTGGAGGCGGCGGGCGGGGTGATGGTGGCCCGTGGCGACCTGGGGGTTGAGACCGATGTTGCCAGCATGCCGATGGTGCAGAAGCGGATCATCCGCGTCTGTCAGCAGTTTCAGAAACCGGTGATCGTTGCTACGCAGATGCTCGACAGCATGCAGCATGCTCGGCGGCCCACGCGAGCCGAGACGACCGACGTTGCCAATGCGATTCTCGACGGTGCCGATGCCTGCATGCTCTCCGGCGAGACCGCGATCGGAGAGCATCCCCGCCTCGTTGTGGAGATGATGCGACGGATCGCTCGGGCTACGGAGCGGCAGTATCTCGAAGACCGCTGGCGATATGTCGAAGGTCGCATTGTGGCCACGCGAGGCAGCGTGGCCACGACGGTGCCCGACTTTCCACCCTCACCAGAGCGGCTGGTGGATGGGCTGCATCCCATTACGCAGGCCGTTGTGGAAGGAGCCAGCCGCATTGCCGGCGACCTCGATGCCAAACTCTTCGTGGTAGCCAGCAAGACGGGCCTGACAGCGATCGCACGCTCGAAGCGGCGCGGTGCCGTGCCCACTGTGGGGCTTTCCGACAGTGAGCAGACGCTACGGCAGATGGCGCTCTACTGGGGAGTCACACCGCTGGCCTACGTGGCCACCCGGGACATCAACCAGCTGCTCGAGCAGGTGAGCAGCTGGGGGCTCTCCGAGGGGCGTTTGGTCTCTGGAGACCGGATTCTGCTGGTGGCGGGTATCGGTTTTGGCACCGGTGGTCACAATATGGCTCTGGTGCATGAGGTTCCGTAGCCGCTGAGCGTGGCTCGGTCGGCGGGTCAGCCCGATGGTGGTCCACGATGCCGATGATGTTCCAGAATGCACGATGGTGTCTCGCAATGGCGACTGCTCGCCGCCGCATGAGACTGGTAGATCACTAAAGGACTATTTGGAAACGGATCAGATGAAGCAGACGTGCGTCTTGGCGTATTCGGGTGGGCTCGATACCTCTGTCCTGCTGGGCTGGCTGATCGAAAAGGGATACGACGTGATTGCCGTTTACGTCGATCTCGGACAGCCTTGTGAGGACCGGGAAGCAATCCTGGCAAAGGCCACCTCGTGTGGTGCCAAGAAGGCAATGATCGTTGACGTCCGCGAGGAGCTCTGCCGCGACTTCGCCTTCCCCACGCTGGCCTGGCAGGCTCGATACGAAGGCACCTACCTGCTGGGGACGTCGATTGCCCGACCATTGATCAGCCGTGTCTGTGTCGAGATTGCCCATCGTGAGGGAGCCACCGTGTTTGCTCATGGAGCGACCGGCAAGGGCAACGATCAGTGTCGCTTTCAGCTGGCCGCTGAAGCGATTGATCCCGCGATCACGGTGCTGGCGCCATGGCGGATGGCGGAGTTTCGTGAACGTTTTCCGGGCCGCACTGAGATGCTCGACTTCTGTGATGCCAAGCAGATTCCTGTTAAGGCAACACACAGCAAGCCGTACTCCTCAGATGAGAACTGCCTGCACACCAGCTACGAGGCAGGCTGCCTCGAAGATCTCACCACTGACGGCTTTGCCATGGTGGACTTCGGCATGACCGTCTCTCCACAAGCAGCTCCCGATCAGGCTGAGGAAGTGACGATTGAGTTTGAGTCGGGCGTTCCCGTTTCGGTGAACGGCAAGCGGATGGCGCCGCATGAACTCGTGCTGGAACTCAACGCGATCGGTGGACGAAATGGAGTAGGCCGCACCGACATCGTGGAGAATCGGCTGGTGGGCATGAAGAGTCGAGGTGTCTACGAGGCTCCTGGCATGACCCTGCTCTACGAGGCCCATCGGCTCGTCGAACAGCTGACGCTCGATCGCGACCTCGTGCATCTCCGCGACACGCTGTCGCCCGTCGTGGCAGAGGTCGTTTACAACGGGTTTTGGTACTCCGCCAAGATGGATGCCCTGCTCGCCTTTATCCGCGAAGCCCAAAAGCCGGTCAGTGGCACGATCAGGCTCAACCTTTACAAGGGCAACATGCTCGTGGCGAGTCGCGAGAGTGGGAACAGCCTCTATGACGAAGCGATCGCGTCGATGGAGGGCGGTGGCTCCTACGATCAGACCGATGCCGAAGGCTTCCTGCGGATTCTCGGCCTTCCATTGCGAGTGCAGGGGGCGGCCCGGCCGCGTTCGTCGTCGGCTGAGTCAGGAGCCTCTTCGTGAGTATGCATGCGGCCGGAGGCGAGGGGAGCCCGCTCCCCTCGTTGCCGGCTGCAAGTTCACCGGGAGCAGTGCCGCAGTCAGCCACGCCGCAGGTGGCTGTGATCCTCCGGCTGCTATGGATACTGGCGGTTGTGGATGCCCGTCGAGGGGCATCGTGGAGTGTGATGCTGGCCGCAGCCTGCGGGGTGCTGTTGGTGCGTCTTGTGCCGGCCGAACTCGTGCTGCCAATCGCGTGGGCCCATGGCGTGGTCATCGGGGTGGCTGCTGTTGGCAATGTGCCACGGCAGCTGCGTTGTCCCGCTTCGTCGTTTCCTCCGGTTGGTTTCTCGGCTATCTGGATGCTTGAACGGGCTCTCTGGCCTGTTGCCGGGCTTTGGCTTGGCTGGAGCTGGCTTATCTGGAAGCCGCCGTTTGAATCGCCGATGGGTGTGATGCTGTCTCTGGCGATGGGGGGCGTGGTCGCTGCTTCAGCAGGGCTGGCTGGCTGTCGACGGCTTGGCTGTGCGACCGCTGACGCCGCGAGTGGCGTGCTGTCGGTCACTGCCCTGGCCACGCTCGCGTTTATGGGGCTTCCCCAGACGCTCCGCGGAGAGCAGGTGAATGTGGTGCTCTTGCCGGTGATTTGGACAACCGTTCTGGTGCTGCTGCTGGCCGCCGCAACACAGGTCGACAGGCATGCCAGGCTTGCTCGTGAAGTCACCGCCAGCAGTGGGCCTCTTGGGCACTCAGAACTGAGACGCTGGTTTTATCGGCTGATGATGGTGGGTGTACTGGTCGGGATGGTTCGCTGGCTGCTGACGACGGACCCTCAGGTTGGGCTCTACGGGCTCGTGGGCGGGAGCCTTGTGGCCAGCCTGGTGCTTCCTGAGGTCTTGCTGGCTCCTGTAACTGGACCGTCCGCAGCATGGCGGCAGCTCGCCTGGGTGGAAGGCGAACAGCGATCTCCGTGGCGGCGGCTGCAGCCCTGGCTCGTTGCGGCCGTCGTGACTGGCTGGCCGTTGCTGATTGCGGTGGCCTTGGTGCCGGTCGTCCGGGGGTGGACGGCGGTTCTCGCGGCGGCCTCCATCGCGTGTGTCGTGCTGACCGCGATGCTTGCGTTTCTGGCCGTGCGGCGTCGGCTGATCACAGCAGACACCGCGTTTGCCATGACGACGGTGGCACTCTGGCTCGCTGTGGTGAACGGACTCACGGCATTCATGCCATCAGTCACGCTGCGGTAGCCCTTACCCGTGATGCGTGGAAGCCGGACTGCATGTGAAGCTGGGCGGCCCACGCAGGACGCGTGGCGGCGGTTGCGTTTCCTGAATGCGCAAAACAAGTGCCAGTCAGGCAGCCGTTCGGGCGATCAAGAAAGAAGGTTATTGCCAGCGATGACGATCCTGTGAGTTTTCTGTCGAGAAGACCCTTGGGTTTGCTCGATACAACCCATACTCCGCGCACGATGTGCGCCAGGACCTCCACGTCCTCACTGGGGCCACCACCTGAAGGAGTCTTTCGTGTTCGCACCACGCCGCTCATTACCACTTCGTTCGTTCGTTTGCAGCCTGTTTGGCGTTTGTGCTGTATTGGCACTTGGGTGTCTCTCAGCTGCACAACGAGCGAGTGCCGCTGGCTTCACTGCCAGTGAACAGGTGCTTCCGTTGACGACCCGTGGCTGGCTGAGCATCGCCGACCCAGCGGGCGTGCGGGCGAGCTTCCGCGCTACCAACTACGGTGAACTGCTCAACGACCCGGTTCTCGAGCCGTTTGTGAAGAGCTTTGAACAGCAGTTGAAAGAAGGTGGAAAAAACCGGCTCGGCAAGCTCGGTCTGTCCCTGGAGGATCTGGAGAAGATTCCAGGTGGAGAGATCGCTCTGGCACTGATTGAGCCCGCGCCAGGAACGGCCGCGACACTCGTGCTCGTCGACACCACCGATCACGCAGAGGAAACAGAAGCACTCGTTCAGCAGATCACGCAGCGAATGGAAGAGCGTGGGGCGACAAAGCTGCCCGCCGACGAGGCCGCGCCTGAGGTGGTGGTGTTTGCTCTGCCCATCGATGAAGAAGATCCCCAGCCGATTCGCCGTGCTGTGGCCATCGCCCATCTGCCGGAGTGCCTGGTTGTTGGTGACCACGCCGGAGTTGTCGCCGAGACCGTAACGAATCTGGAAAAGGGGCGAGAGGACTGCCTGGCCACAGCCATCGCTTTTCAGACCATCAAGGCGAAGTGCGCAGCAGAAGTGCCAGAAGATGCCGACGCCGTTCGCTGGTTCATTGATCCTTTGAAGTATGCGTTTGCCAGCCGTGAGACCTACCCGCCGCGGGAGGAGCGAAGTGGGCCGGACTACATCGATATTCTTGCGAACCAGGGCTTTGACGCAGTGCAGGCTATCGGTGGCTACGTGCACTTTGATGACGGTCAGTACGAACTGCGTCACCACACCATGATCTACGCCCCGCCGCTCGATGGGCGAGAAGGTGACAGCCCGGAGCGGTATGACCTGGCCGCTCGGATGCTTCGCTTCCCCAACACCGAGACGATTGAGCCGCCACACTGGGTGCCGAGAGATGCATCGAGCTGGGTCGCCGTTCGCTGGGATATGAAAAATGCGTTTGCCTCGGCAGACACCCTCGTCGACGAGATGGTGGGTGAGAAGGGTGTTTTTGAGGATGTGATCGCCAGCCTCAAAGAAGATCCGGATGGGCCGCAGATCGACGTTGAGAAAGATCTCATCGAGGCCCTCGGTGAAGGTGTGATGATCATTACGCATGCCAACGTGCCTGTTGATGTTGACAGTGAGCGACTGCTGATTGCCGTTGAGGCAGCAGACCCTGAGCGCGTGGCGATGACGATTTCCAAGAGCATGGCCACCGATCCAGACATGCAGCAGGTGGAGTTTGACGGCAAGGTGATCTGGGAACTGATCGATCGCTCAACCGAGATCCCGAAGCTCGAAATCGAGACGCCAGGGTTGGCGCCGCCGACGATTGACCGTGATCGTGACGACCGGGATCGCCGTGGCTCACGAAACCGCCAGCGGCTGCGTGAGCGTGAAGAACGACTGCTGCCACACTCGGCGGTGACGGTCGCCGAGGGCTTCCTGATGATCGCCTCTCACCGAGACTTCCTTGAGCATGTGCTCACCGCAGCCAAGGAAGGTAAAGGCCTTGCGGCAACCGAGGATTATCAACGGGTGACCGACCACATCCGCGAGATCATGCCGGATCCGAAAGCCTTGCGATCGTTCGGGCGAGTGGAGGACACGATCCGGACCGCCTATGAGACGATCAAGCAGGGATCGATGCCAAAGTCGAAGAGCCTGATTGGACAGGCAATCAACATGATCCTCGACGACGGTGATGATCAGACTGTCCGTGAGCAGAAGATCGACGGCAGCAGCCTGCCCGATTTTGAGGAGATTCGAAAGTATCTCGGCACAGTCGGGGTCGGCATGCAGTCACTCGATGAGGGCTGGTACATCACGGGCTTCTCGCTGCCGCGGCACACCGAGGCGGCGGCAGAGGACCCAGATGTGACGGACGACGCCAAGCCTGAAGCGACGGACGACGCGGCCACCGAGGCTGAGGAAAAGCCTGCAGAGAAGCCTGAGGCCGCGGAAGACGTGTCGGAAGATGCCGACGAGCCCGCAGCAGAGTCGGCGAAACAGCCTGAAGCGGCTCTGGAGTCTGAGGAAGCCGCCGAGTAGCTATGTCACGCAGAGTCGCGTGCGCGTTACTGCCCTGCTGCGGTGTCGATCGCTTGCCAGAATGGATGCTGGCGGTCGACGCGGAGTCGCAGGTCTTCCAGCAGAGTCCAGAGGTCAGCCTGCGGCGTGCCGCGGAAGGCTCGTCTGCCATCGATTGAGACCGTCAGGGGCTTGCTGAAGTCGACAAGCTCGGGCGAGAGCCAGACAACGGTCCTTGCGGCGCCACTGCGGACGGTGATCGTGTTTCCGGGAGTGAGTTTGGCCTCGATCGTCGCTGAACGATAGCCGGCAGCGGGAGGCCATTGGGCGGGCAGCAGCATTGTCCGCGCTGGTAGACCTTCAAACTCGGTCCACCAGAAGAAGCGATCCCACGGTCGCATCGACACCGTCTCGAACTCTTTCGGGAAGAACGTTCGCTTCTTGCGGCTCATCCAGTCCATGATCCGCAGGATCTCGTCGGAGAAGTTTTCGTGGCCGCGGCCGAGGTATTCGACATACGTCATGTCGAACGATCGTCGGAGGTAGCGATCGAAATCCATCGCATTGCTTTCCAGTCGACCTGTGTCGAGTTCACCACCCACAACGTACATGGGGAGCTCGCGGCCATTGCTCCAGTAGAGCGGCACGTAGAGATCAGAAGTGGGGGTGATCAGCACGAGCCCCGCCCACAGATCGGGATGGGCCAGGGCGAGGTCCCAGGCTGCGTCAGCACCCATCGAATGGCCAGACAGGAAGACGCGGTCGGTGTCGATGGCGAAACGGCGAGAGGCTTCACGGAGTGACGCAAGCACCGCCGCATGCTCAGTCGCGGCGTAGGTGTGGTTGGTCTGCTTCGGCTGGCTCCAGGCTGGAGCGATGATAATCACACCATGCCGTGTTCCTTGGCCAAGGCGGGTGCCGTTGGGGCCTGGCACGCCCGCCCACCAGTCGATCTGTTGCTCGGGAGTTGTCCAGGCGGCGTGCAGACTGACGACGACCGGATAGGACCGCAGTGGGTCGTACTCCGGTGGAACCTGCACCAGGCAACGGACCGGTGGCTCTCCCTCCAGCGGTGAGACCTCAAACGCGTAGAGGCCATCCCCGATCGGTTCTCCCGGGCTGCGCGAGGGCGACATCATGCGGGCAATCGTGCTGACGGTTGCGGCATCGAAGGCTTCCTCCTGCGTGAGGGCATCGTAGAGCTCGCGTCGGGCTGTCTCGTCATCGGTCTCAAGGAAGCTGCGGAGCCTGTCGCGAACTCGAACGGCAGAGAGGGCGAGCTTGAGGTTGTCGTCTGCGAAGGAGGCACCACCGAGCCAGCCGTTGATGGCCATTGCCATCGCACGTTCGGCGGGAATCTCAACACCATCCGTCATGCGCTCAAACGTGGCGAAGCGATCGACTGTGTTGAAGGTCAGCCGCGCCGTGATCTCCTCGATTACGTGTAAGGCGGCCTCGCGGTCTGCCGTATCGTCCAGCTGGGAGGCGAGCTCTTGAAGTTGGGCGGAGAGCCCACGAGCAGCGGCAATCCGATCCCGATAGCGATCACGTCGCTCTCGCACCTGCTCCAGCACCACCGCATCGGCATCGTCGGCGGGAAATGAGTCGAGAAGCTGCATCGAGAGCCTGTGCTGTCCGGCGTCTTCCCGGAGCGTGAGTTCAGCGAGCACCGATTCCGCTGCCAGGCGGGCCAGCCGCTCACGCTCGTCGGAGAGATGTTTCAGATCGGGAAAGTCGCGGAGAACGCCATCGAGTTCGATACGGGCATCCTCAAACCGTTCTGCCTGCAGGTGGAGTCGCACGAGGCGAAGCCGCTGGTTGGCGTCCTCTCGGTCGAGATGCTGCTCGATGATCTTGGCGAGTGTCTCGCGAGGGATCGATGACGTGGCCTGCCGCATGTCCATCTGGATCGGTGTCTCGGTGATCAGCCCTTCAACGCGTGTGTAGCGCGGGTTGATCTCCGTAATGCCCTGCACAATGTCTTCCCGTCCGTTCGGCGTGGCCACGCTGAAGATCCGACGCCCCCACTCATCAAACGGTGTCACGGCCAGGATGCCGCCGATCTGAGCCATCCGGCGGCCACCGGTGGTCACGCGTTGTGGGATACCGATCTTTTCAATCGCGGGTTCTGGGGCCGACTCGACCGCTTCCACTCGTCGCCTGGGCACAAACGTCCGCGTCAACCCGTCATCGCAGACAAGGATGGGCGTTGCTTCCGCCTGCTGGCGATCGGCAAACGGGTCGGTCTTCACACCGGCGACGTTCGCAAAACGTCCGACGAGCACCCGTCCGTCATCGAGTCGCACGCGATCGGCCTGAACAATCGGAGCCGCCACCGCCACCAGCAAGAAGGTGATCGCCAACAGATGTCGGCGGGATCGCAAGACCGCGGTCGGTGTGAGAGCCGGTGGAGGACCTTGGCGGAACAGACGCGGCATAGAATCAATCGCCTACTGCGAGGGAAACGGCAAAACTCGCTCGCTTGACTCTAGCGGTTGGGTGGTCGCAAAATCCATGTCAGGTGAAATGCCTCAAAGGCTCATCGACGGGCCGTATCAACGCCCTTCGACGGGCGTTGTCGGTGTTTTTGGCCCATGCTGACGCAGGGGGGAGCCCTGGATGGCTCTCCCCGGCGCGTTGAAGCTTCGCTCCCGCGAGGCTGCGGAAGACTCTCTCTGGTGCTGTGTGGATCGTCATCTTCAAAGAATTCTGCTGAAGTCACTGGTGGGGGTGATCGGGCTGCCGATCGTGATCGCCGTCACTGCCGGCGTGGCCGCCTTGTTGGGCTCGGTTGGCGACCGCGTGGCGGCGAGGGTCTGTGCCTGGATCGCCTTGGCGGCTGGCGTGGGCTGGATTGTGCTGGTGGTG
>Ga0182090_1309941_pt1 | contig 11825 bp, 8 predicted proteins | sample 041ome_24_FD_127767 | JGI IMG/M metagenome (GOLD analysis project Ga0182090, IMG submission 127767) | Metatranscriptome of coastal salt marsh microbial communities from the Groves Creek Marsh, Georgia, USA - 041408BS metaT (Metagenome... | ecosystem: Environmental > Aquatic > Marine > Intertidal... | reverse complement strand
TGCATTGCGAAACGCGGCGTTGCCGGAGGTGCTCAAGAGGGTGTATGCCAACCGAGGTATACAAAACCCCGCGGAACTCTCGCTGACACTTGATCAGCTTTTACCTCCCCAGCAATTAAAGGGTGTGACCGAGGCAGCGGAACTGCTTGCGGACGCTATCGAGGGCGACGCGAGGGTGCTTATCGTCGGCGATTTTGATGCCGACGGGGCCACCAGTTGCGCAATGGCGGTGTCGGTGCTGAGACAGATGGGGCTGCGTGAGGTCGCCTATTTAGTCCCCAATCGTTTTGAGTTTGGCTACGGACTGACCCCGGAGATTGTGGAGCTGGCGGCCGCACAGACCCCGGATCTGATTGTTACCGTCGATAACGGCATCTCAAGCATTGAAGGCGTCGCGGCAGCCCGGGCATTGGGCATCAGCGTGCTGATTACGGATCATCACTTACCGGGGGCCTCGCTACCTGAGGCAGAGGTTATCGTGAATCCGAATCAGCCTGATTGTGCTTTCTCCAGCAAGTCGCTCGCCGGTGTCGGCGTCATGTTCTACGTGTTGACCGCGCTCCGCGTTGCTTTAAGGCAGCGCGGCTGGTTTGATCATGAGGGTATCGCAGAGCCCAATCTCGGTGACGCATTGGATCTGGTGGCTCTGGGAACCGTAGCGGATGTGGTGCCATTGGACCGAAATAATCGCATTCTGGTCGCCGCTGGTTTGGCGCGTATCCGCAGTGGGCGGGCACGCCCGGGCATTGAGGCACTGTTCGAGGTGGCAGGTCGCGATCATCGTCAGGCGACGGCGTCTGATTTAGGATTCATCGTCGGACCTCGCTTGAATGCGGCCGGCCGCTTGGATGATATGTCGATTGGTATTGAGTGCCTGTTGGCGGAATCATCAATGGCTGCTCGTGAGCGAGCAGAGGCACTGCATCAGCTGAATCGGGAACGTCGAGATATTGAGCAGTCCATGCAAACGGATGCGCTCAGGCAGCTAGACGACTTGGAGCTTGATGCAACGAACGTGCCCTTCGCGCTCACGTTGTACGAGTCCGATTGGCATCAGGGAGTAATCGGTATTTTGGCCTCCCGAATACGAGAGCGGGTGCATCGACCGACAGTCGTTTTCGCCGACGCGGGTGACGGGCTCCTGAAGGGCTCGGGCCGATCTATCGTCGGGCTCCACTTACGAGATGCGCTCGACAGGGTGGCGACCTGTCATCCCGGGCTGGTTGAGAAGTTTGGCGGGCATGCGATGGCTGCTGGATTAACCCTTGCCAAATCCGACCTCGAGGCATTTCGCGCGGCGCTAAATAGCGTGGTGGCGGAAATGTTGCATGATGTGCCGCCGGTAGCCATTCAGGATAGCGACGGAGAACTCGCGCCGGGCGATTTTGGCGTGCAGTTAGCGGAGCAATTAGTCCGCGGTGGCCCTTGGGGTCAGCACTTTCATGAACCCATATTCGATGGGGTATTCGTTGTTCGCCGTCACCGAATTGTTGGTGAAAAACATCTGAAGATGACCTTAAGCGTCGATGCGGCCGAAGTGGAAGCCATTGCATTTAATGTCGACGTCGAGGAATGGCTCAGGGAACCACTTGATCATATTTGCGCGTTGTATCGGCTAGACATTAATGAGTTTCGCGGCGATCGCTCCGCGCAATTGGTGATTGAATCTTTCTGGCGCCCGGAAGGCTGAATGTTCTGCAACGGTTATGGCGGACCGCTTGGCAACCCGATAGACTCTCGCCCTCACAAAAACGGCGCTTTGGTATGCGATGCCAAGGTACTTATGACGTGGAAAGCATAACGTGGAAATAGCACCGCTGATCAATCAAATCAAAGATATACGCGCACGCACTGACGTGTTGAGGGGGTATCTTTGACTTTGCTGTCAAACAGGACCGATTGAAAGAAGTCGAGCTCGAGCTAGCCGAACCCAGTGTTTGGGATGACCCCGAAAAAGCCCAAGCTTTAGGGCGCGAGCGCGCCTCACTGGAGACGGTTGTGAGCACCATCGAGACATTGGACGCGGGCTGTGATGACGCCAGTGATCTGCTGGATCTTGCGGTTGAAGAAAATGACCAGGACACGGCGAACGCGGTAGAGCAGGATCTCGCCGGGCTCGAGGCCGCGCTCGACAAGCTCGAATTTCGCCGCATGTTTTCGGGTGAGACCGACGCAAATAACGCGTACCTCGATATACAGGCGGGTTCAGGCGGCACTGAGGCGCAGGACTGGGCAGAAATGCTATTGCGAATGTACCTGCGCTGGGGCGAAGACAAGGGCTTTAAAACGACCCTTGTAGAGGCCTCTGCGGGCGAGGTTGCTGGGCTTAAGAGTGCCACGATTCAATTTGAAGGCGAGTATGCGTTTGGCTGGCTGCGCACCGAGACTGGCGTGCACCGGTTGGTTCGCAAGTCTCCGTTTGACAGCGGTGGTCGGCGGCACACTTCCTTTGCCTCGGTCTTCGTATCGCCAGAGATCGACGACAATATCGAGATTGACATCAATCCTGCCGATTTGCGCGTGGATACCTATCGCTCATCTGGCGCGGGTGGGCAGCACGTGAATACCACTGACTCGGCGGTCCGCATTACCCATGAGCCCTCAGGTATTGTCTCCAGCTGTCAGACGGAGCGATCGCAGCATCAGAACCGGGACAATGCGATGAAACAGCTGCGTGCCAAGTTGTTCGAGATGGAGATGCTGAAGCGCAGTGCTGAAAAACAGGCGCTGGAAGACAGCAAGGCTGATATCGGCTGGGGTAGCCAAATCCGGTCTTACGTGCTGGATGACGCGCGCATCAAGGATCTCCGCACGGGCGTTGAGACGCGGAACACCCAGTCAGTGCTCGATGGCGCCCTGGACCCCTTTATTCAGGCCTCGCTTAAGCAGGGTCTTTGAGACGACTTTGACGGAGAACACTGTGGATACTCCCCAGCAATCAGACGACGAGAACAAGTTGATCGCTGAGCGCCGCGCCAAGCTGGCGGTGCTTCGCGAGCAGGGGCCTGCCTTTCCCAACGATTTTCGCCGTACCGCGCTTGCTGGAGACCTGCAGCGTGACTTCGCCCAACATGATAAATCGGCTCTGGAGGCCGCCAATGAGCGGTTCTCGGTAGCCGGGCGGCTGATCCGCAATCGCGGTGCTTTTTTATTAATTCAAGACGGTTCCGGTTCGATTCAGCTCTATCTGAATCGAGAGCAGCTTGGCGAGGACGCGGTCGCGGCCATCAAGACCTGGGACCTCGGCGATATCGTCGCTGCCTCCGGCCCACTGCATCGATCCGGCAAGGGCGATCTCTACATCAATATGGAAGAGGGCCGTTTACTGACTAAGGCGCTTCGCCCCTTGCCTGACAAATACCACGGTTTGGTGGATCAGGAGACGCGATATCGACAGCGCTATGTAGATTTGATCGTGAATCCCGAGGTGCGCGAAATTTTCAGGGTGCGCGCCGCCACCATCCAATTTATCAGGCAGTTTTTAGCCGAGCGTGAGTTTGTAGAGGTGGAAACACCGATGTTACATCCCATCGCGGGCGGTGCGACGGCCCGACCCTTTATCACGCATCACAACGCGCTGGATATGGAGATGTATCTGCGCGTGGCTCCCGAGCTTTATCTGAAGCGGCTGACGGTCGGAGGGCTGGAAAAGGTTTTCGAGATTAACCGAAATTTTCGTAACGAGGGGCTGTCGACGCGACACAATCCTGAATTCACAATGCTGGAGTTCTATTGGGCCTATGCAGATTATCGCGATGCAATGGATCTCACCGAAACCTTAATGCGCGAGCTCACCCAGTCGGTACTGGGTGCGACCGAAGTGATTTACGGGGATAGGACTTTTCACTTTGACCGGCCCTTTGATCGGCTCACTGTGGTCGAAGCGATCTTGAGACATAACCCGCAGCTCACTGCGGCCGATATCGGAGACCGCGAGTCAGCGGCTGCCGTGGCGGCACGACTGGATATCAAAGTTGAACCCAGTTGGGGGTTAGGCAAGATCCAGATCGAAATCTTCGAAGAGACTGCCGAGGCAGAACTTTTGGAGCCAACCTTTATCACGGCCTACCCGACAGAGGTATCGCCGCTGGCTCGTCGAAGCGATGAGGACCCCTTTGTCACTGATCGCTTTGAGTTTTTTGTGGGTGGCAGAGAGTTGGCCAACGGATTCAGCGAGCTTAACGATGCAGAGGATCAGGCGGAGCGGTTCAAGGCACAGGTCGCTGCCAAAGAGGCGGGCGACGACGAAGCGATGCACTTTGATCACGATTATATCCGCGCGCTGGAGTACGGGCTGCCACCCACCGCGGGGGAGGGCATCGGTATCGATCGACTGGTCATGCTGTTGACCAATTCGCCCTCTATTCGAGATGTGATCCTTTTTCCACACCTCCGACATGAATAATCGGTCATAGAGCTGGTACGCTCTGGTTTGCCGATGCTATGCTCCATCAAACCAAAAGGGGTAGGCACCGTGCGTCTTGGGTTGCGCTTCGGCACATCTTTTCTTTTTCTCGCATTGATTTTGATCTCCGGCTGTGCGGTTCAACCCGCACAGGACGGCACCCCTGCGGATGCGGAGGATCTGGCATCGGCCGGCGCGGATGACGAATCGATCGAGTTGTGTCGATGTCCTGAGGACGAACAGGTCGACGATTTCACTGTGGCCCTCGTGGCGGCAGTTGAGGGTGATGTTGAGGCAGCCAGCGCCGCGCTGTCCCGCCATGCTGCCATCGGCGGAGACCGCAATCGCGCCGAGGCTGCCGCAGGCAGAGCGCTGACAGACGTGTTAGTTCGCTACGCAGTTGAGGGGACTGACGTTGAGACACCAACCGATGTCAGTCAGCGCGCCACACTGATCGAATTGGTGCTTGCGGTGATCGACGGCCTGGAGGCTCAGCTAGCTGCCATGGGTGCTCAGAACGCTGCGTTGGCCGCTGATCTCGAAAAGCGTGAAGAGGCGCTCAAGCGCTTGCGGGAACTGACGCTGGGTCAGCCGGAAGCGTAACCCGGAAGATAGAACCTTTACCGGGTTCGCTCTCGAGGCTAATGCTGCCGCCCAGCATCGCGCAAAATTCTTTCACGATTGCCAGCCCCAACCCTGTGCCGCCGTATTTCAGCCCCGTGTTGGCTTCGGCCTGCGTAAAGGCGTCGAATACTCGATCCTGCTGAGCCTGCGTCATACCGATACCCGTGTCGCTAACGGCAATGATGAGCGACTGCGCTGTCATGCTTGCAGAGACAGTGATTTCCCCCTCTTTCGTAAATTTGCAGGCGTTCGAGAACAGGTTGGTGACGATTTGCTGCAATTTACCGCGATCGCTGTTGATGTCTCTCATGCTGTTCTTGTCGATGTTGAGCGAGAGGTGATTCTTGTTTTGTGCCAGTAGCGGTGACAGCGCATCGCAGACTTGAACCAAGAGGCCGGCGGGGCTGAAGATCTCGCGGCTCACCTGCATTTTTCCTGTCTCGATCTTCGAAAGATCGAGGATGTCATTGATGAGATTCAGCAGCTGCTTGCCCGAGAAAATGATGGTGGACAGATCATGGTGGAACTGTTCTCGATCGATATCTGTACCGTCACCCAGCTCGTCTTGCAGCATCTCCGAGTAACCAATAATGGCGTTGAGTGGCGTCCGGAGCTCATGACTGACATTGGCGAGAAACATGCTCTTGGCGGCGTTCGCCGAGTCGGCGTCGGCCCGCGCAGTATTCATCTCTTCGATCGCAACTTGTAGCTTGGTCGACATTTCGTTGAAGGTGCGGGCGAGATCGCCGATTTCACCCGAGTCGCGTTGCTCGTCGATCCGATATGTGAGATCACCGGAACCAAATCGTTCCACGCCTCGTTTCATCCGTGTCAACGAGGCGTTGGTGCTTCGGATCATGGCAAATACCAGCGCCAGAGTGATTGCGATTGAGCTGATGAATCCGACTACCGTGATCTGATCAGTCAGCGATATCGTGCGATCAATGGCATTGGCCCGTTGCAACGCCACAAAGCTCTGCCGTTGATCCAGCTCCTGCAGTCTTTGCTGCGTGTTGCTGTAGGACAACGCCGACTCGACATCTGGAAGCGGATCGATGCTGTTATAGCGGTCATAAAACAGTTGCCACTCCCGAAGAAGCGCCGTGACACTGTCATGAAGCCGTCGGTAGTAGGCTTCAAGATCTTGGCCACCATAGCCGCCCAGTTGCCGAAGACGCTCGCCGATAATTTCGAGGTCTGCGCGTGCCTGCCCAAGGGCCACATCGTCCAACGGTTCGTCAGTGGTCTCTCGTAGTGTTGCCAGCACTAGCACCTGCTGACGCTTGGTTTGCAGATTTTGCTCCAGTTCGGCCGTTAATTGTGCCGCCGTGGCCGCCTCCTGATAGGCGAGTGAGCTTTCGTTGCGCGCCAAGCTGCCCCAAAGAGATGTGGCGACATTGATGGCGAAGAGAATGAGGATAGCGCCGGAAAAAAGGTATAGCCGGCCCCGCAGGCTGAGCCGTGGGCGCAGTTGACTGACGGCGTCAGCGGCTCGCATCGAGATGAGCCGATATCTTCGCCAGCAGATCCGGGAAATCGACCGGCTTGGTGGCGTAATCGCGGCACCCTGCAGCCAAAGCCCGATGCTTATCTTCCTCCATGGCATGTGCGGTGAGCGCAATGATGGGGATGGCAGCAATGCTCGTATCCGCCTGCGCTTCGGCACAGGCAGTCCATCCATCTTTGATCGGGAGATTCATATCCATCAACACTACGCCCGGTTGTAAATCTCGCATTGCCCGCAAGGCGGCATCTCCGTCAGCAGCGGTCGACACCTGATGCCCGGCCCGTTCAAGCCTGCGCACCAGCATGTCACGGTTGACCTCGTTATCCTCAACCAACAGCACCAGCCGCTCATTCATCAGCCGCCTCCAATCCCAGTAACGGGTGCGTGAGGACCTCATCGTCAATCCCTTTGACGTTCAATGCCCGTGGCTCACCGAACTTGAAAAGGCCCGCTGGGAGCTGTTGGCGGGTGGCGTCAGATATTAAAATCTCACCAGGCTGAGCCTGCCCCTCAATCCGAGAAGCCACGTTCATCGCGTGGCCCACGCAGCCGTATTTCGCCCTTTGCTCGGAGCCAATATTGCCGGCGATCACAGAGCCCGTGTTGAGCGCAATGCGGTGCTGCAGTTCGGGTAGTCCTTCGGCCTTGTTTGCGATATTCACGGTGGCGATTGCTTCGCGCATGGCCAGCGCGCAACGAACGGCGCGTTCAGGATCGTCGACTTGCCGTTTGGGTGCGCCAAACACTGACAAAATGGCGTCTCCCAGAAACTCGTCGATGGTGCCCTGATGGTCAAAGATGATACCCGTCATATGTTCAAAATAGCGGTTTAGCAGCGACACGACTTGGCGCGGCGGGAGGTGCTCGGCCAGCGTAGTAAAACCACAGATATCGGACATCATGATCGTGACCTCGCGAAGGTCGCCTCCGAGCTCCAGCCCCTCAGGTGCCTCAAGCAACTGAGCCACGATGTCATCAGACAAATAACGACCGAAAGTCCGCCGGATAAAACGCTCGTTACGCTCGAGCTGATGACGATAGTCCTCCTCCCGGTCATGCCAGCGCTTGCGCTCGATGCCCGCCGAGATGCGGGCCTGCAGCAGTACGGGATTAAACGGTTTCAGAAGGTAGTCATCAGCACCTGCCTGAATACAGGCAATGATCTGATCCATGTCCTGACGGCCACTGATCATAATGACGGGCGTTGCGCGCAAACTGTCGTGCTCTTTCATGCGCTTCAACACCTCTGCGCCACCAATACCCGGCATCATCAAATCCAGCAGCACGACGTCGACGCCACGAGTTTCAAGCAGTTCCAGCGCTTCTTCGCCGGACACTGCCGAGAGAACCGTGTGGCCTGTTCGAGATAGCAGTCGGCTGATCAGCTCTCGATTCTCCGGCATATCATCGACTGCCAGAATCACACCCGGTGCCTCCACTGACGCCGGTGCTGTCTCCTGAGTCTCGACTCCGGAGGCCTGATCCGATGTGCTTTCCACCGCCGAGAGTATGGCGGGAAGCGTTTCTTTTAACGCCGGGTGCAGCAGGGCCATGTCCTCATGGAGCATCTCGGCATACCCCCTGATTGCACCAATCAGATTGAGTAGGTCATGGTTTTGATCGGACGATGGTGTTTTCAGCAAAGCTTTGATGCGCTGCATGGCGTCATTCAGGGCATCAACGTCGCCTGACATTGGCGCATTGACGGTGACCGTTGGCCGTTGGACCGCAGCCAACAGAGGCTCAGCGGAGATCAGGATCCGGCTCGCCCACTGGTCTGGTTGCTCTGATTGTGACGCCACAGGCGTACCCTCTTTATCGCTGACGACGAGTATACCGGCGAACCTAGTACCGCGCGGGCATGACACCTTCGGGTATAGGCGTCACGCAGTTCATGGGGTAGTATCGCTCCAACTTGGGGAGACAATGGGGCACAAGATTAATGTTGGATCAAGTGGAAATATTTCACGGGTTGTCTGACGACGAGCTGAAGGCGCTTGAGAGTAGCAGCACCACCCGGGCGTTCCCCAAAAATACCGTCGTCATCCATGAAAATGACCCCGCTGACTCGTTATTCGTCATCGAGACCGGCAAGGTCAAAGTCTACTGCAGCGACAAGAATGGCAAGGAATTCATTATGAATACCCTTGGCCCTGGTGATTATTTTGGTGAGCTGGCGCTACTGGATGATTCCACCCGCTCTGCCTCAGTCCGAACTGTTGAGAAATCCGAGTTTCGGATTGTGATGAAGGAAGATTTCTCCGGCGTCTTGGAAGATCACCCCGGCATTACCAAGCAACTGATTAGCAATTTGGCGGGCCGGGTCAGAAAGCTGACGGCAGATGTGAAAAGCCTGGCGTTACAGGATGTGTATGGCAGGGTTGCCAATGTGCTGATGGATCTGGCGGAGGAGCGGGGTGACGGCACATTGTTTATTCCGGAAAAGCTAACGCAACAGGACATTGCTGACCGTGTTGGCGCTTCCCGTGAAATGGTGGCGCGGATTCTGAAAGACCTCACTATTGGCGAGTACATTCGATTCGAGGGCCGTCACATCGTCATCAATACCCGCTTGCCGGCTAAGTATTGATTATTCCGTTGGGTGCCCTGTGATCTCTGCGGAGAGCACCCCCGATCCCAAACGCAACCGCACCTGATCGCCCTTGTCGGTGGATTCGGCCTGTCTCACCACCCTACCTTGTTCGTCGGTGACAATTGCGTAGCCGCGACTCAGCGTTTGCTCCGGGCCGAGCGAGGCGAGGAGTTTTGATTGGTGATTGAGCTCGGCCCTTGCCGCCGTCAGTCTACGATCGATACGTTGTCGGAGCTGATGTTGTAACTGTTGCGACGTGAGCTGGTGGCGATTCAGTTGCTGGCGGGGATGCTGAGTCTTAACGCGTGCGCTGAGCCTTGCCACCTGCGCTTTGCTGTCTGCTAGTTGGCGGGCGATGCCTCGACTTAATGCGGCAGACAGCCGATCGAGCGTCGCGCGTTGCTGACCCAGCGCGTGGCCAGGGTGGCGCACTCGTCTGCTCAGAGAAGCCAGATGCTGTCGAGTATCGTCGAGTAGCCGCGTCACACTTCGTGTCATGGAGGCCGTTAGTAGATCGAGATGCTGTAACAGCTCGGTTTGGTCAGTCGATATCATTTCTGCGGCTGCAGAGGGTGTTGCAGCTCGACTGTCTGCCGTCAGATCAGCGATGCTGAAGTCCACTTCATGCCCCACTGCCGATACGGTAGGCACCGTCGCGGCGAACAGCGCACGCGCTACGATCTCCTCGTTAAACGCCCAGAGATCTTCCAATGAGCCGCCACCGCGACCCACGATCAAGACATCCAGTGGCAGTGCGCCCGTCTCTGACATGTGGTTAGCCTGACCAATCGCTGCGGCAATCAGCTCGGCCGCGCCATCCCCTTGAACTGGCACTGGGAACACATAAACCCGTGTCTGGGGGCTTCGTCGTGCCAGCACTGTCAGAATATCTTGCAGCACAGCCCCCGTGGGTGACGTGATAACGCCCACATGGGCCGCATCCTGGGGAATCGCTCTTTTCGCTTCTTGTGCGAATAAGCCCTCTTCAGAAAGACGTTTCTTCAGTTGATCAAAGGCCAGCTGCAGGGCGCCTGCGCCTGCGGGTTCGAGGTGCTCACAGATCAATTGAAATTCGCCGCGGCCTTCATAGAGCGACACTTTGGCGCGGATACGTACTAAGTCACCCTGCGCGGGGCGACTTTTCACTCGCCCGTTAGCGCGCCTGAACATAGCGCAACGTACCTGTGCGTCGGCATCTTTTAGCGAGAAATACCAGTGGCCCGAACTGGCCGCCGTGAAATTGCCGATTTCACCCTCTACGGTGACCCAGTCGAAATGGCCCTCGAGTAAGTTTTTGGCCTCCCGATTTAACTCGCTGACCGAGAGCGCCGGGCGCTGATAACCGTCGGTGTACATGTCTGCTCAAAAGACTCCACAGTGGTTAGCCCCAGGCCCCACGATTGTCGGCTCACGGACCCATCTGTATACTAGCGCGTTTGGGGAGACCCGATACGGCAGGTAGCTGTCTATCGGGCAACACGAGGCCAACATGCTCCGAATTGCACACGAAGGGCTCACTTTCGACGATGTGCTCCTCCTGCCCGGCTATTCCGAGGTCACCGCCAAGGATGTCTCGCTGGTGACGCGCCTGACGCGCAACATTCCGCTCAATATTCCGCTGGTATCCGCTGCGATGGACACCGTTACCGAGGCGCGCCTTGCCATTGCGTTGGCTCAGGAAGGCGGCATCGGCATCATCCACAAGAACATGACTATTCAGGAGCAGGCCGAAGAAGTCCGCCGGGTCAAGAAGTTCGAGAGTGGCGTGGTCAAAGATCCCATCACCATCGAGAGCACCGCGAGCATTGCTCAGCTAATCGAGTTGACGCGCGCTAACGGGATTTCCGGTGTGCCGGTGATGGAGTCGGGGAATCTCGTGGGCATTGTGACGCGTCGCGATATCCGCTTCGAGACCGATACAGAACAGCCGGTATCCGCGATCATGACCAAAAAGAAAAAACTGGTCACGGTCAAAGAGGGTGCGCCGCTTGAGGAGGTGCAGAGCCTGCTGCATGAGCACCGCATCGAAAAAATTCTCGTCGTGGACGACGACTTTGGTTTGAAAGGCCTCATTACCGTCAAAGACTTCGATAAAGCAGAGTCTTTCCCCCACGCCTGCAAGGATGGTTTTGGCCAGCTTCGTGTTGGCGCATCGGTTGGCACCAGCCCCGACACCGACGAACGCGTGGAGGCGCTGATTCGAGCGGGGGTTGATGTGCTGGTGGTGGATACCGCGCACGGCCATTCCAAAAATGTGCTTGATCGGGTGAGTATGATCAAGGCCGCGTATCCCGAGGTCGATGTGATCGGCGGCAACATCGCCACCGCTGAGGCCGCCGTGGCGCTCCGCGACGCGGGAGCCGATGCCGTGAAAGTGGGCATTGGCCCCGGCTCGATCTGCACAACCCGTATCGTGACGGGTGTGGGAGTGCCGCAAATTTCCGCTATCGCGACCGTGTCAGAGGCACTCGGTGACTCGGGCGTGCCGGTCATTGCAGACGGTGGCATTCGCTTCTCCGGCGATCTGGCCAAGGCGTTGGCAGCGGGAGCCGACGCCGTGATGATGGGCAGTATGTTTGCGGGCACCGAAGAAGCGCCGGGTGAAGTGGAGCTGTATCAGGGACGCACCTACAAGTCATACCGGGGCATGGGCTCTATCGGTGCCATGGCCCAGAACCAGGGCTCATCAGATCGCT
>Ga0182090_1590433_pt1 | contig 11844 bp, 5 predicted proteins | sample 041ome_24_FD_127767 | JGI IMG/M metagenome (GOLD analysis project Ga0182090, IMG submission 127767) | Metatranscriptome of coastal salt marsh microbial communities from the Groves Creek Marsh, Georgia, USA - 041408BS metaT (Metagenome... | ecosystem: Environmental > Aquatic > Marine > Intertidal... | reverse complement strand
GTCAATGCTAAAGATGATGATACGAACGAAGCAGAAATGTTTCAAGTGTCGAGGGAAATTGGCAACAATCGCATCGATCTAGAACCATCGTCATCGAGAAACCAGCAACAACAACAACATCAACTTCATTTACCTCGAGTTTATCTTCAAGAAGACGAAAAGAAAACGTTCCATTTGAAAGGCATATCCACGCATAGAATTTGCAGCGAAGAAGAAGCGATGGATTTACTCTTTGCCGGCGATGCGAATCGCGCAGTTGCTGAAACGCCGCTAAACTTAGCATCGAGTCGTTCCCATTGCGTGTTCACAATCACGATCGAGAAACGAACGTCCGGCGACGATACTCTACAAAGAGCAAAGTTGAACATTGTCGATCTCGCTGGTTCCGAACGAGTCTCAAAAACAAAAATAGACGGTTCCGTGCTCACAGAAGCTAAGCATATTAACTTATCCTTGCACTATCTCGAACGAGTCATCGTCGCTTTGCAAGAGCAACAACAACTTCGACGAAGAAAAAACGACGCCAACGCTACGTATCACGTGCCGTATCGGAATTCAATAGTAACATGCATGCTTCGAGATTCGCTCGGAGGTAACTGTAACACCGTCATGATTGCGACGTGTTCGCACGACGAAGCGCAATTAACTGAAAACGTGGCGACGTGCAGATTTGCGCAACGTGTATCGTGCGTCACGAACGAGTATCACGTAAACCAAGAAATCGTCCCTGAGTTGGTGATTAAACGTTTACGAGCAGAGAACGCCCGTCTAATAGAAGAACTAAACGCGCTGAAAGAAGCGTACGCAATCTTAGAGAGGAAGGTTTTAGTTACATGCGGTGATGATGATGATGATGATGATGATGATGGTAAAAGTGCAAGTTTGAAACCTTCTCAAGTTACTGCTCTCTCTATTGAACGGAAAGAAGAAAAAGAAGAAGAAGAAGAAGAAGAAGAAGAAGAAGAAGAAGAAGAAGAAGAAGGAGGAGGTGATGATGATGATGATGATAATACTGCTGAAACAAGCGACGACGACGACGACGACGACGACAACGGCGTTGGTGAGCATGATGCCGACATGAACGACGCGCGCGAACAGATCCAAGCAGCGGAAAATCCAAATCCCGCGAATCCTCTTCTCGACGACGACGCAGAAAACTTCGACCTCGACTACCATCGCTCCCTTCTCCTCGACAAAAAGCTCGCCTTCTCGGCGTTCCTATCCTCTTCTTCCTCGCACGTCCTCTCTCTTTCCCAAGCGATAACCACCAACGAGCAAAAAAAATCCTCCACCCTCGCCGTCGCCGCTCTCGTCCGCGATCGCGTCCTCCGACTCAAACTCGACTTCGCCAACCTCCGTCAATCCATCCAATCCACTCGAATACAAAAAGAAGCGTCGCGCTTAAATCCATCCTCCGAATTCTCCTTCTCCGAACGCGCGATCCACGAGCGTAAACTCCTCGAACAAATCAAAACAAAAAAAACCGAACACTCAAACGCGGTGAAAGAACTTCGCGAACTCAAAGGCGTCGTCGCCGTCGTCTCCAAGTTGATCGAGAAAAGTCGCTTTGGATTGAGAGATTCGTTTGAAACGTGGTTTCGAGATTTAGAGAAAAAGTGTGCAAACGTCGCCAGGAGAAGAGCCGAGGAGATTTTGCGAGGATAATGCGAGAACATGAAGATGAAGAGCGTCCGTGTATTTTTCTTCATTCATTTCGGAAAAACGAGAACGCGAGAAAAAGCCGCACTTTTCGTCCTCACTTTCGGGTAAACACTCCTTTTAGGATAATAGAAAGAAAAGATGAGGGACTTCGCCTCCTCGAGCGCGACCACGACTTCGCTTTTGAAGAAGAAACTCGTCCGTCGTTCTTTATCGGTCACTGTTATTGGATTTTTCCTGTTCCTCTACGTGGACCAGTTGCAAAAGACGGAGAAGTACGCGTGGATGCGACGGATGACATTTCGAGTCCCGAAGTCTCACGAGAAGAGGAATCACTTACCGGTAGGCGGGACGCCGAAGAATCACGAGGATTACGACGACATCATCATTCCTCGCGAGGACGACGACGACGAGGTTGGTAATAATGGTAGATGGGAGGATAGGAGTAGTGATAGGAAGAAGTACGTGCCGCCGTTAGGAGAGTTGCGATTTGATGATGATGATGTCGAGAGAACCACCACCCGTAGCGAGGAGGAGGAAAATGTGCCGCCCTTGCCGGATTTCCCTCCGCCGCCGAATGTTTCGCCACCACCGGTGACGGCAGAAATGGAGAGGAAATTTCACTCGCAAAGTAAAGTTCGGGTGGATAAAATGTCCTTTCCAAACGCTCCGGATGAGTTGATCGAAGTCGTCAATCGCATGGGCTTACATCGCGGCAGCGCGGTGGTGGTATCGTTCGCAAACTCGCATCACATAGAGTTAGCGGTGAATTTCATCTTGTGGGCGAAAGCGATTGGGATGACGACGTTGATTGGTGCTTTGGACGACGACGCGTTCGAGATTTTGAAGAAAACAGTTGGGGACGAATCGCACGGTGGCGAAGGACAGGCGTTTACCTATCGCGTGGACCATCACTTGGAAGCGCAAGGAAGTTCGCACGCCTCGAAGGCGTGGAAGAATTTTGCAAAGATGCGCATTTCGCACGCGACGAGTTTACTCGAGTTTGGGTTTGATGTCGTCATGTCTGACGCGGACGTCGTTTGGTTGAAGAATCCCGAGGAGTACTTGAAATGCGAGAAGGTGAGCGAAGACGGGAAAGTGGTGGAGAATTTATCGTTCGATATCGACGGGTGCGAAGAGTTGAAAGCCGCCGACGTGATTGTGTCGAGCGATAATTTATCGCCGACGTCGGACGAGAGAGACGGTGGGAATTACGCCAAAGGAGGCGTCTTTAACACCGGGATTGTGTTTTTGAGACACACGAAAGGTGGGATTCAATGGGCGAAGCAATGGAACTTGCATTTGAGCGCGACGGATGGAAGGTTTCATCGATTAACCAGCGATCAACAGGTGTTCAACGCGATGTCGAGGAAAGAAAACGCGTGGCCTGGTTTGGAGGTGATGCGCATGGATGGAACGCGAACTCTCGGGCCGAAGGAGAACAAGCGCGTCTTGGTCGCCGCGGAAGGGGACACGTTGTTAGGAGTGTTTCCAGTGGCGAAGTTTAATCCCGGTCACGTGTACATGGTGCAAAAATTTCACGAGAAGGAAAAGAAGACGCCGTTTGCGGTACACGCGACGTATACTTTTGACGGCAGTTCTGGCGATGCAAAAAAATGGAGGTTCATGGAAGCTGGACTGTGGCGCGTCCCTGAAGAAGAAAGAGAAGAAAAGTTTATCACGTTTGACGCTTCCGCTCACTTATGGGACGACGACGCCGTCGACGACCACGGCGCCATCTCTTCGCACGACACGCCCTCTATCACCGACCATCTCGTCGCCGGTTCTGGACACATTAAAGCCTTGGCGAACGCTATGGCCGTCGCAGCTTCGTTGAAGCGAACGCTATTGATCCCGCCGATGCCGTGTTGGTGCGATAAAGTTTGGGGCGGTCACGATAACATCTTCACCTTTCAGTGTCACTATCCGGGCAGTCGCGATAGCAACCACATTCCGGGAACGTGTCCTTTGGACCATTTCGTTTCGCCGTCAAAACTCGCGCGAGAGGCGAAAGTGAACGGAGTGAACATCAAACCTTTAGGCGCGGCTCCAGAGAGCGTAAAAATCATGCGCGGCGAATTCCCAACCTTGAAAGTTGGCGGCGGAAAGGAAGAAGAACAACAACACGGCGCTTCTTCGTTCGCCATCCCGACGCACGCGACAGAGCTGGAAATCTCAAAACTCTCCAACCGATTACCGTTAGTAATTAAACTCGAAACCACTCGAGACGCGTTCGGCGGTTTCACCGACCGCGCGAAAACAAAACAGTTCGAGCACTCCATAAACGATATCGGTTTATTTCCCGAACAGTGGTGTTCCGAATGCCATCCGCAGGGGTGTAAAAATCTCATCCCAGCCGCGACTATCGCGAAAGGCGTCTTAAAGCCGGTGAGAGAAGTACACGACCAGTTTTGCGCGAGCTTCGATAAAGCCGGGAAGTTTGATGACAGCCACGACGACCACATCGACGACAAAGAAGATACTACTAATAATAATGATAATGCTCGTATTTAAAGACGATTATCGTAGACATAGAATTAGCGCAGCGCGTAGCGGAGAGTTTTTGAACAGAGAGGTATAACGATAGCATGACGTGAGAATCTCACGTAAGAAACACACTTCTAATTTCTAAACGTAACCACAACACGTCCGCTCACGAAATGTGCTACTTCCCTTTACCGAGCAAGGACCCGAACACCGAGCCTCGCTCGCATTTGCATCTGTCTTCTTCTTTAACCCCGGCTAAGGCGGTTTCGATGTGCATCCCACATCCAGCCCTGCGTGTTGAAAATGTTCATCAGAATTTTTACTGGGAAAGAGATGAGACATTTTGAAGGAAAGATAGATAGATAGAGAGAGATATACAGAAAGGAAACGAGAAGACGGATTAAAACGAATAACGGCACACGAAAGAATAATCTCACCAGGTTGGTTTGTCGCACTTGGAACACTGCACTCGACGACACATTCTTACTCTTATTTAGAATTTTTCTCGGGAACGTGTGAAAATTTATGGCAGCTTTCGATGTGATACAGTTACAACAACTCTCATCAGATGAAAATCAGATGAAACCAAACATCTTCCCTTTCCCCTTCTTCTCGGCGATGGTTTTCCCTTGACTGGCCAAAAATCTTTCCGCCATGGCGTGTAACACGAACTCGATCGCCTCTTGCTCTTGCTTTTCGTTCAAAACTGGAATATCTATTTTCTCGTTAATCTTCGTCGCCGTGGCGACCACCCACACGTCGACTCTCGACTCGCCGGCGTCCGTCACGCCTTCGAAGAAGGCTTTGCTCCCCATCTTTTCCAACTGGCGTTCGATCGCGTCCGCGATGACATCCACCGCTTTCATGAAAATAATTTGTTCCGTGGCTTCGTTTAGGATTGGAATGTCGATGACGGCGTTGAGGAAGCTCGCGAAGACCAGGCGTTGACTTTGCGAAATGATATGGAACGGGAGCTTCATATCTTTGGTTTGTGTGTACAACCGGACGATATCTCTTTTGTGCATTTTGAGTAACTCTTTCTTCGATTTCCCTTCTCGTTTCGCCTTTAAAATCGCCTCGTGGCCTTCTTTTGAGTTTAAGTATTGTTCCACGATCTTTTCTTCTTTCGATTGCCCGAATAAACCTGCGCTGATTTTTGTTCTCTCGCTTCTTCGCGTCCTCTTCCTCCTAAGCGTCGATGATGAAATTGATGATGATGATGTTCGAAAAAAAGAAGAAGAAGAAGAAAGAGAAGCAGGACTTTGACTGCAAAATCGAACAACCGCTCTCAAAAAAGAATGCTCTCGTCGTCGTCGCTCGCGAGAGCAGCTGGAGGAGGCAGAGAAAGAGGAGGAGGTTCTCGACGCGATCGGAGGAAGGAGGAGCATCACGTATTCTTAAGTGGTGTTTTTTGCCAACACAACTCCCCTAATAAAAGACGTCAAGGGTTTAGGGTCTGCTAGGTTTTCAACCCCTAATAAAACCCTAGACATATTTTCAAGAAGAGTAAAAAATACGCGAAAAGCGGTTTAAAAAACGAGGAACACCACAACAATCAAAACGTCTTCTTCTGTCGACGACGACGAAGACGACGCGATGGAGGACAAAGAAGCAGAAGAAGAAAAAGGAGGAGAAGAGAAGAGAGGCGAGGAGAGAATGAAAGGAAAAGAAGAAGACAAAGAGGGTTTAAAAACGAGAACAAAAGACGAAAACCTACTCGTCCTCGAGACAACAACAGCCGAGAAGGAAGAGAAAAGAGACGACGACGGAGAACTCCGAAACGCTGCTGCTTCCAATCACGTGGTGCTGGCGATGACGTCTCCGATCAAGAGGCGGTTCACGCAGGAGAGCGTAGACGATGACCAGAATATCTCTGTTACGGAGGATTCTTCGAACAGTAGCAGGAGTGGTTTAATTGCAGAGGAAAGCGTCCAAGAGGAAGGAGGAGAAGCGGGAGAGCAGATGATTTTCTATCGCGTGTTCGCGAGGTTACAAAAGAAAGATTTACGGAAAGAACGGTCGGCGGCGAACGATTTGAAGTTTATATCGAGAGTTGGTTTGGGAGAAGATGATGATGGTGGGAGGATGAGGTTGGTAGAGGCGAGATCGCGGTCGGAGAAGTTAGACGCGGTGCTTTTGTTAGATGTGGATGATGAGAACGTGGCATCGGAGGCGGCGGCGGAGACTGGTGAAGGCGAATCCGCGGAGAAAACGAGCATAAAGACGTTGCGAGATGTGGTGAAGAAAATGGTCGAGAAAGCTAAGACGCATTTTGATGATAACAGCAGCGATGAATCCGCGGCGTTGATCTCTTCGATTTTCTTGGACGACGCGATGAATTCGTCTGTCGCAACCGCTTCTGTACAAAGTAACGGGGCGCTCATAATCCCTGTTTCCGCAAAAACGTGCGTGTTGAAATCGGCAAGGCTGGTTATCATCGCGCGCGCAAAAGAGTGGTTGAAAGTTTCGTTTTCTCCCCTTCCTTTCAATAATAATAATAATAATAATAGGAACGGGTATAAATTCGTCGTCTTGGTCATCACGGATGCTTACGCTATGCACAAACAAACAAAAAACGCACTCGCCACGAGTGGGACTATTGCCACTCTCTTTAGCGACGAAGAGTTTTACTTCGAAGCACTCGCTGCGGGATCTGTGAGCGAATTTCGAGAGGCTATGTGTCGTTTCTTGTATCGTCACGGAGGCGACGACGATGGAAACGGACAACCTCAAGAACGAACGTTTTCACTTCTCGAAACAACTTTAATAGAAGAGGAAGCAGACAGAGAACAGAGAAAAGCAATACAACGACGGTGCTGCTCAAATATTTCCTTTTTCGCACGAATCTCGGATGATTTTCATCGCGTCGTTAAGAAACGTTATTGGAGCGATTTCGCGGACGCCTTTAAAGACGCGCCTACATTTTTTCGAGCTTTGAACACAATCGTCTGGCTCTTCTTCAACACTACGGTTCCTTGTTTGGCGGTGGGTTTGGTTTTTACCATCGACTCCGACGAACGCATTGGCCTGGAGAGCTTTCTAACCTCCGAAGCTTTGGCAAATGTGGCATTTTCGTTGTTTGGTGGGCAATCCGCGTTAGTATTTCGGATAACCGGTCCAACGTTAGCGTTTCTTCAAGTCGTGAGGATAACCGCGTCTCGATTGAACGCGCACATGGTAACGTTCTATTCCATCGTCGCCCTGGTCTCTGGCTTATCGTCTATGCTCTTTGCCTCTTTTTCTGGTGCGTCGCTGATTAAATACGTTGGAAGATTCTTTGCCGAATGCCTGCGAATGTTCGTCGCGGTTATTTTCATGTATTCATCGATAAACGCCATGCGCAACAAAGGCATGCAAAGCGCGGAAACAGTTTCCGAGTTTCTCAAGTATTTCATTTTACACATTGGAACGTTCACCTTGAGTAGAAAAATACAATCAATTAAAACGAGTCCGTTTCTAAAGACGACGATACGGAAAGTCTTATCCGATTTGGCGCCGGCGATTGGTTTATTGGTATTTACGGGCGTGAGCTACATCGCGCCAGACGTGCCGGTCGATCGAGTCCATGACGAGAGGTACAAACTGAGTGGCACAATGTGGCCAACATATACGCCCGCAAGGTATTCCGAGATGAAAGATAATCCAAAATCAGTACTCGTCGCTTGCTTTTGCGGCGTATCACTCGCAGTGCAAGTATTTTTTGAGAGCCAAATCTCAGCGGTTCTTTCGAACCGACCGGAGAATAAGCTTAAGAAAGGTAAATCGTATCATTACGATTACTTTATCGTCGGGGTTATAAACGCGTTGCAAGGTTTGTTCGGCCTTCCAATCGCTATACCATCTTTGCCGCACTCGCCCATCCACGCGAGAATTTCGAGTTTGAGCGTCGAGTATCAAGAAGATTACGTGGCAAAAACGCATATTATTTCAGCCACAGAAAACGGAAGATTTACGAACTTATGCGCGAGTTTGCTTCGTTTACTTTCCTTATGGGTTTTTCGTCACGCGTTATATGGAGAAATACCTGTAGCAGCGATATCCGGTTTTTTACTCTACATGGGTTACACGTCCTTAGAAGATAACGATATATGGAAACGGTTCCTTCTCATGTTTACGCAAAGAGAGCAAGTGAACCACCGAGCGGAAGAGAGTTTCCGTTTCGTGCGTCTGGGCATAATCAACGCGTACACGATTTTGCAAATACTATCCTTTGCGGCCGTCTTTACAGTATCGCGTTCGACAGATTTCGATAAGAATACTGTGTTACCCGTGGCTACGTTTTATCCTTTTTTGTTCATATTGATAATTGTTTTCGCGACGTACGTTTTACCTATATTCTTCGCGGAGAAGGATCTGAGAGTACTCACGAAAGTTACGAGGCGGTTAGTTTCTCCCTTATTTTGTTAATGCGGACAAGATATACTACGAATACTATACTAATACGTATGTTGCTGTATATGCGTGCTTTATATAACACTTGCTGCTATTGATTCTGCTATTGTTTCCCGCCAATGGTGGTCGTTTTCAAAACTGGTGAAAATGCAATCCCCGAGCATTTCTTGCCGTCGATGACGAGCTCTACGAAGTACCCGGCGTCAAAAGTGCCCGTAATTTTACTCTTGGAAGAATCGACTTTCGAACCAATCGCTGGAAGTTTTCCTCCTCCTTTCGCCTTTTTGTATGGAGAGGTTGTTGTTGTTGTGCCGTTAGTACTCAGCTCTTTGAAGAGTTTGTCGTAATCTTTGCTCTGCATTGCATTCGCCAGGTGTTTCGCCGCTCCGTCCCAAATCTCTTTCTCCTCCGCCTTCATCTTGTTGTCCATTATTTTGAACGCGTCTTCTTTCATATTAGCCAGTTGTGCAAACGATTTCATCAAATCTGCTTCTGAGACCGTCAAGGCTCCAGATGCGTTATGCAATCTGGGCAAGTTCACGCTTCTCTGCATCACCCTTTGGTAGCATTCTTCGTTCCTCAACGCCTCTCTCTCCTCTTCCGTCGTCTCGTTCTTTTGCGTAGCCCCGTCTTCGGCCAACTTTCTCTTTTTGGGTGGCATGCTCTTCTCGTTGTTTGCAGGCGTCGTCGTTGTCGCTTTTTCCTTTTCTTCGTTCTTCTTTGCTCCCGCGGCGGCCGCAGCGGCGTTGTTGTTCGGCGCATCTCCTCCGCTGCTTTTGCCTCCGACCTCGCCGCTCCCGGCCGAGGCAACTTTCATCTGAGACGAACTCGATCGCCCGAGCTTGGAAGGTTGTTTCTTCATCTTTTTCTTCTTGACCGCGTTGACTTTATCCTCGTCCTCGTCGTCCGAAGGTGCTGGACGCACGCCCGGGACGAGCACTTCTTCTCGACTGGCGCGCGGACTCAAGCTGGGCAAATCGCCGCCGTGGGATTTCGGGGCGGCAGATTTTTGCACCTTCAGCTTGGGCAAGCCTAAAAGCCGGTCGGCTTTTGAGAATGATAAGGCAATCTTTTCGGTCGCTTCGCCGATGATGTTCTTCGGGTTTTTCGAACACTCCTCTCGGTGCTTCATCAACATTTGATTTCTCGTCTTGCCTTTGAATTCAACGACACAGAACTCGCAGTTGGCGACGGGCGCCGCCGGCGGCGGAGCAGATCTACCGTCCACTTTAAACGCTTGCGAACCTTTGACGGGCTCGAACGCGGACCGGACTCCGGCTCGTGGCGTTTCTGTCGTCGCGATGGATGTCACGTTGTTCGCGTTTTCGCGGCCGCTGCTCTGTTCCAACGAAGGCTGCACTTCGGTAGACTTTTTCGTAGAAATCGATAGATCCTTTTTCGTCTTCGTCGGGGTAATACTAACACTTGGCAGCTTCATGTCGCCGCCAGCCGATTTCTTCTTTTTCCTGGTTTTAAGATCCGTCGTCAGGGCGGCGGCATCTGCGTCCCAGCAGTCTTTCAGCGGGAACACGTCGTCCCACAAATTTTCTTTTTTATCATCATCGTCAAATAACTCTGGGTTCGTGAGTTCGTTGCCGTGCGTTAACCCAGCACCGGCAAAAAATGACGCGCCTGAATTAGTTGTCGATAACTCCACCGCAGAGACTTTTGATTTCTTCTTCTTTTTTTGCGAAGAGGCGGCGGTATTCGTGCCCGTAACGTTCGATTCTTCAATCATAACTTGATTCCCTTCTACCTCATCTGCAAACGCGCCACCGATTCGAAACACCGCCGATCGAGCTGGAACGAGCCTTGCACCAAATACTCCCATCTTCGGTGACATGTATTCCGGTAACTTTTGCCAAACGCTAAATTCGCACGAGAAGATCCACGCATCGCCGAGGCATTCGTTCTTACTGCCTCTCCCACCAACGACAAGCATACCATCGCCGTCGGGAAGCGCGCAGACGGCGTGCAACATTCTCGGTGGAATCATTTCGTGTGCCTCTTTCTCCGCAAGAATTTCTTTCCATGGCTCGTTTTTGTTCTTAAAGTCAAACTTCCAGACGTCGTTGAAGCACCTGCCGGCAGCATCTACGCCGCCAAAGAGAAACGCAACGTCATCCGTAACAGAGATTAAACTCGCAAACGCTCGAGCTGGAGGACATTTCCTTACTGGCACCCTCACGTGATTCCAAGTGTTGGATTTGAAATCGAAAATGTACGTCTCATTCGTATACGCGGCGTTCTGTTTCTTCATCGCAGCTTCATGTTCCGTAGGGAGATCGCTCTCCTTAATGAGGTGCGGGCCACATATGCGCTTGGGTTTCAAAGGCGGAATGCGTTTCTTCACTCCTCCAAACAGCACCACCTTCTGATCGCTAATGAAGGTCGACGACGCGCCAAACCTTTCGTCAGGTACCGCGTTGATCTTCCTATCTGCCGCTGGCTCCAAAATGGTCCATTTTTTCAACGCGGAGTCGTACGTTCGCGCGACGGTTTTACTACCACTCGTCGACGGATGATGGTCGTCACCGGCACCGCCGTTCTCCCCTTCTTCCGCACCGCCGGACAAAAACGTCAAGACCTCGTCTTCTTCCTCTTTTTCATTCTTCTTCTTCGTCGTCGTCTTCTTGCGGCTGCTCGTCTTCAATTCTCTCGCGCAAAACGACGGAAACGCGTCCGGGTTCGGGCTGTTTTCCACGTGAAACGTCCAATGCGCGAATTCGCCGCCTGTAGTTGGAAGCGCAATAATAAAGAGAAAGATATAAAAAACGTGAGCAATCAGTACAAACGCGCAAAAGCAGAAAAAACGAAAGAAACGCACGCACCGACCAAGTCCAAAACCTTCATCTCCTCCCTCGAGGCTTCCTCGCCTTCGCCGCTCTGTCCTCCCCAGGAGTAAATGCACCCATCTTTTTCCGAGTACCACGAACACGGTGACACGGTACCAACGAGCTGAGGAATCAACGGCACGTCTTGCCAACGGCACGCGTTCGTGTTGTTTTCATCGTCAGGAGGAGTCTCTTCTTCGATTTTGTCCTCCTCGTCCAAAGTCATCGCCATTATCTCTTTAACACTTTCGCGCAAACAAAGATTTCTCTCTCTGACGAAGATCTCTCTTTCTCTCTTTGTCTCTCGGTTGTTGTTGTTGTTGTTTCAAAACCTCTTCTTCAACAACAAATCTCGCGCTCTACTGCGCTTAAAAATACTTTACGAAGAGATCTGCGCTTCTCTTACTCTCTCTTCTTCTCCGATTGTTCTTAATGCGCGCGCGCGAAAGCGTGTTCTCTTCTGTCGTTGTTC
>Ga0182090_1327736_pt1 | contig 11846 bp, 10 predicted proteins | sample 041ome_24_FD_127767 | JGI IMG/M metagenome (GOLD analysis project Ga0182090, IMG submission 127767) | Metatranscriptome of coastal salt marsh microbial communities from the Groves Creek Marsh, Georgia, USA - 041408BS metaT (Metagenome... | ecosystem: Environmental > Aquatic > Marine > Intertidal... | reverse complement strand
TCTGAATCGTGTCGCTGTTATTCCCTAAGCTACTCGTACTACTACTACTACGTCTGTCTTTCTGTGTGAGTGCGTGAGTGTGTACGTATGTGTGTATTCCTCTTCCGCTCTCCTCGCGTTCTAAAAATGACGAGAGAAAGAGAGAAAGAGACAAGAAAAAGAAGAGACGAAAAGATCACTTCTTCTCTTCATTTCTTTGCAAACACAAACACAAGAAGGGGCAATCGTTTGGCATCTGTTTCTTCTTTTTTCTTTCTTTTTTTCTTTTTTGCAAAACACAAACACAAAAAGGTCGTCGAAAACTTCGTTCGTTTAAAAATAGATATGGATGTATGGATTTAGAGAGCGAGGGAGAGGAGGAGGACGAGGCGGGACAGGAACGAGAACGAGAACAGCGATTACAGCAGCAGAGACGACGAGTGTTCGTGGCCGTTTGCTTTGAAATCGAGGAGGAGAGTGGTAATACTAATACTAATAATAATAATAATAATAATAATAATAATAAGGATGATGATGATGAAAATGCGAGCGAACTGGAAGAACGTCTTCTCGATGTTACAATTCAATGGAAGAGAAGACGGTTGGTCGTGCACGAGTGGAGGACGGTGAGAGATAGAAGCGGAGCTCGATTAGAAGAAGAAGAAGAAGATAAACTCGTGGGTGTCGGTGGCGGAAAAGAGGGCAAGCTGTATTTTGATATCCTTTTGTCGTTTTTAGGGACGTCTGGGGACGAGTCTCTTCTGTTGAGAAAGATGTGGACGCGAGTCGTTCGTCACGAGAAAAGGCTCGACGTATTTTTGAAAGACGACTTTGGAGGCGACGACGGGAGGAAAAGGAGGAGCAGGAACGCGATGATGATTACGGCGAAGGACGCGGACGTGTTGATGTCGGCACCGTGCCGGTTTCCGTTTTTGAAAGACGAGAGCGAGAGTTGCGACGGTAAATACAGTTACGATAAAAGACACGAGAGAGAGAAAAAGGACGACTTGAGAGAAAACTTCCGAGCGAACGGGTATTTGATTGCTGGCGGTGGTACCGCTGCGAAAGGAACGAGCAGTTGTCGAGTGTCAAAAACGCTCGTTGATTCGTTTCGAATGAAAACGCACGAGAGAATCGAGGTAATTTTAAGCGCCCTGCGAGAGAATCATTCGCACGTTTCTGTTGGAACCGACGCGTTTGCTTATAAAGAAATCGGGAGTCGAGGGAAGTATCGATTCGACGCGTTATTCGATAAAGAAAAGGAGGAGGAAGATGCACTTTTTAAGTTCGCTAAATCAGACGCGCCGTGGGTGGAACCGGTGAAGGATATTTTACGGAACGCAGAAGATATAGACATTAACATATCCATCGTTTGGACGGAACCGAACTGTTCAGACCAAGAGTGGCATTGCGACGGCGCGCACAGAGGCGACCAGGAAACGTACGACGAACAAACGGGCGCTTTAGTCAAAACGCACGGTCCACCGTACGCCGTGTGTGTATTCATGACCCTCCTCGATTTGGACGATACGGTTGGATACACAGAATTTTGGCCAACTTCGCATAAAAATGCCGGTTTACTCGGGTTCGGAGCAGCCGCGCACGCTTTAGGTGGCGTGCAATCGAACAAAAACGCTAAAGCGGGAGATTGGGTCGTGTACGATTATCGATTGATGCACAGAGGCATCGGAAACGAAAGTAAAGACACGCGGCGACCGATATTGCAGTTTATGTATGCCGTGGACGGGTATAAAGAACGGAAAAATTACGGCCAGAAGAGTGTGTTTAGTCCCTGTTGAAGGTGTCGTCGTTTGCGACGACACGTGTATTTTTATTAGTGCTGCTACTGCATCTGTGCGCTACGTGCTACTACTACCACCACTCCCACTTGTGCGACTCCTACTTTCCTCTAAGCTCTCCGACATCCGTCTCCTCTTCTCCCTCGCTTTTCTCCTCGCCTCCTCCGCCGTGACATTTTTAGGTAAACCAACGCTCTCAAAGTTCCCAACTTCCTCTCGTAACCCCTCGTGTACAATCTTCACGTCCCCACCTCCTGAGCTCGTCACGTTCGCCATCCTCTCGTACGCGATGCCGTAGTTTTCGCACATGTAAATTCTCGTGCGAGCGTAATCAATCGCTTTTTGCACGTGCGCGTGGTCTTTCAAGAATCGGTTTTCTCTGAATCGATTCTTGCACTCCGAGGTGATGTATTCCGCCTCTTTAAGGCTATCGCGTTTCATTTTTCTCGCCAAGCGAAACATGTGCCGGAAAAGCGAGAACACTTCCGCCCTTTGAAGAAGCGAAGAAGACGGAGAAGACATGAGTATTACGAACGAGTTTTTGTGCGCGCGCGTAATGATGTGTGACGAATTCGTGGAAGTACTTCTCTTCGGGGATTTTCAAATCTATTTTACTCTTCGTCTTCGCTCTCGTCCTCTAAGTTCGCCGCGGCGTACATCTGTTTCGTAAACACCGGCCTCGTCGATCGACTGGCTCGTCCACCGGCGATGATGTTTGACTGGTCGACTTCGTCGCCGGATAAATCGTCGATGACGTCTGAGTTTTCCGAATCCGAATCATCTCGTTTCTTCTTCTTCTTCTTCTTCTTCTTCGTGTCTGTCTTTTGCTTCTTTTGCTTCGGTTCACCTTCGTCGTCCGTGCTCTCGGCTTCCTCCTGATAAATTTTATGCGCACAGAGAGAGAGAGAGAAAAGGAACTCGTCAGCACTTCTGCGCGAGAGCACCGCAGAGGCGCAGCGCTGTTCTCACGCCGCGCTCTTTTCAAAACCCGCCGCAAAGCGCACAAAGAAAGCGCGAGAGAGACACGAATTGAATTCAAAAATCATCATCCCCCAACACACACAAAGCGCTCTTCTAAGAACAACAACAACAACAACAACGACGACGACAACGCGACAAAGAAGGAGAAGAAGAACGAGAACAATAAATAAACATAATAAATACCTCGGAATCGGAGGATTCCTCCTTCTCCTTCTTCTGTGGGAGGAGGACTTTCTCCTCGTCCTCGGAATCGCTCTCTAACACCACTCCCATGATATGGTTGCTCTTTCGTTGCCTCTGTCGTGTGTTTCAAATTTAAGTGAAGATTTCCCCATTGCAACGAAGAAAGAAACACTACTCGAAAAGCTTCGCCGAAAAAAGGACGATGACGAGCAACGACACCACCATCCAAACGACCATGACGAAGATTTTCTGTTCCATATTCCTGGTCTGTTTTACCCTCGGTCGATTCTTGACGACGAAAAAGGAGAAGAAGAAGAACGCGACGTCGTCGAGGAGGACGGCAGCGAGAGCATCGTCCTCGTCGCATTCGTCGTTCTCGTCGTTTCAGTGCCAAACAAACCCTTCAAAGAAAGCGGCGGAGAAGTTTACATTCACCGTTTCCTTGTGCTGGATAACCTCCATCGCGATAATAATTTTGCTTAAACTGTACGAAGGGTTCACGCGATGGCATTATTTACTCTATTGCGGTGCGTGTGCGTTGCCGTATGTTGTGTATCCTCTGTGGAAACCGTTCGAGGAGGATAAAGGCGTACCGGTGTGGGAAAGATACGTGGTGAAAGCAAACGCGTGGATTGGCATTTTGTCCTTCGTCGGCAATTACATTTGGACGCACTATTTTTATTCCGTTTTAAACGCCAAGTACACGTTTGACGCGCACAGGTTGAACGACGTGCCGATTTCGATGTATCTCATGACGCACGCGTATTTTATGTTTTACCACGCGATGACGAATTCGATTTTACGGAAGATTAAGACGAGTTACGAGAAAGATGTATTCAGAGACGTGTTTTATGCGACAGTTGTGGCGGCGTTAGCGTACACGACGGCGTTTATGGAAACGTTGACTATATGTGCGTTTCCGTACTGGGAGTTTACCAATAGGAACATGGCGTATACGCTCGGGAGCGCGTTTTACGGGATTTATTTCATAGTCAGTTTTCCAATGTTTTTGATGGTGGATGAAGACGTGACGACCGCGAAAGGGAAGAAGAACACATATTCCATGTGGCGAGTGGTATGGGAGAGTTTAGGGAGTTGCATGCTGGTGACGCTGTTGTTGGATTTCGTGAGAATTGGTTTGACTGATGTCAGTTTTACGATGAAATAGATGAAATAGAGAATTGAAATCAAGCCGCGTTTCGCGTCATCATTACAGAGTGTGTATTTTTATCAATATGTGTAAACAAACTGCTATGCTATATGGTGCGCATTATTTACGCCATCTTCTTTTTCTCTTTGAGCTCTAACAAGCGCGGTGAATGGCGCACCGGAGGTGCAGCGATGGAAACTATTTTTTTCTTCGACGTTGGTGATTTCATCACGTGGCCAATACTAATAGGTTTCTTTTGCGGCGAGGCTTTTTGCGGCGACGACGTTTGCGGAAGGGTAGCTTGCTGTTGATGCTGATGCGAGTCCCAGACGCTTCTTCTCTTCTTCTTTGGCGTTTGCGCATACTTCCAAATCGACGGTTGCGCGTCTCTTAAACACTCCAACACTCCGTTCAATCTTTCCGCGTGTTTCTTGCACTGCTCGGCGGACGCTCGCAACTCGTTCAAGATCATCGCGTCTTCGTCGTTGACTTCGTCTTCATCGTTTCCAACAACTACATTCTTCTTCTTAATAGCCGAAGTTAACACGTTCGCGCGATTTTCGTTCGTCAAGGAAAGATACATGGTCGTATCTTTAATTTTACGACATCTGGCGACGTCTCGAGCGTATTGATGCGAGCGCATAATCGACTCGCAAAATTTGGCGTTTTCGTACGAACAAATGGTGTGGAGGATATCGCACGCCAACAAGAACGGATTTTCGAGATCTGACTCGCTCTCGTAATCTCTGCACATTTGTAGAGTTTCTACGAGGATAGTCACCGAATCCGGACACCGTAAATAACAGGCTTCGATGGCAAGGTAACCAAAGAGTTTGGACTGGCACACTTCCGCAATCTTCGCATAGTTCCCGGCTAACGTTTTGACATCTTTACGACCGCAAGAGCGGGAAGATTTGAACAAAGTGTTCATCGTCCGTTCGATGTGCTTTCGTAAGTGATGCTGCCGGTACAAGAAACCGCGGATGTGTCTTTGCATCCTGATGGCCGCGAGGTGGCATTTTCGGTTATTCTCTTTCGACGCCTCTTTGAAAGCTTTGCGCGCTAAAACACCTCGAACGCGCGCCTGGAACTTGACCAGTTTAATCGCCGCGTTTTTATCTCGACGGTATTTGCGGAACTTCAACAACTCTTTCGCGAAATACATTCTGTAATAGCACTGTATCGTGATTGCAGCTTTGACTCGCTCCTCTTCCACTCGATTCTTCTCTTCAATTTCTCGCAACATTCGTCGCTCGCGATTCGCCTTTCGAAGCGCTCTTCTCTCTCGATGGATCCTGTAAATGTGTTGCATGTTCTCGGTGTAAGCACGTTTGAGGACGAATTCCTTTCGTAACTGGAATGCCCGAAACCTACTTTGAATTAAAGTAGCAGATGTATCCAAAACTAGCGCTTCTAGTTGCCTCTCTTCTTCAATCAACCGTTCCCGCTTTTCCTCTTCCTCGCGCCTCTCCATCTCGACGCGTTCTACTTCCTTCCTCTTCGCCTCTTTCATCTCCTCTACGCTTTTGCGGCCTAAATACCCCCGGTAACATTTCTGAATATCAAGTATCGCTTTTTTCTGCACGCGCACCGCGCGTCTCACTTGCCATCCTCTCGCCGAAGCTTGAATTACCATTGCAAAGTTATACTTGACATTTGCTTCCAACGCCGCTCTTTTCGCGCGGTAAAAGGATTGCATTCGAATGACATTCTCGCGCAATCTTTTGTATCCTTTCTTCGCAACGAAGCCTCGCGCGTGTTTTTCTATAACAATCGCCGCATTATGTCTCTTCTGGAGCATTTTTCGATCGGCTCGTCCTCTGCACATTTTTTGAAACGTCACCACGGCGTCCAACGAACGCTCGTACTCTTTCCTCGCGAAATAACCTCTTAAATGTTTACTAATCACCGTTTGCGCGCGAGACCACATGCGAGCGACATCCGCTACTTTCGGTCTATTTGGACGTTTTAATCGCCACCAACGCTGAATCTTCTTCGCTGAATCCACGCGTTCCACGTGCTGAATCACTCGCGAACACAAACACAAGAGGTACGTCGCCACGTCGCCGGTTTGCGGAACTGGGATATCTTTCTCTAAATTGAAACTGCCACTGCTGTTACCGGAGGACGGTAACGCCGAAGCTGACGTGTGGAAGCGAACATCGAATCCAGGAATCGGGACACCACCGATAGCTTTTAAACACTCGGCAACTTGCAAAAAATTCCTAGCGGCGATTTCTCTCGCGCGTTTGCGCTCGTCCATATCGATCGGGTGGTTCAATTCGAGATTTTCTCGCGAAAGACGTCTCGAACCGGTAAGACCCGGCGCGTATTTGCGAAGGATGGCAAGTAATACTCGTCCGTCGGCAAAATCGCTTCCTAAATTGGAACATTTGATCGAGTAGGAAGAAGAGAGAGATAATTCGGAACAACACGCTTTCGCCCACGTCAAGAGAAGCGCCTCGAGGCTGCACCTCGGCATGCCGTTCGGACGAGACGCGAGAGCGCCTTTGTTGTTTCGCATCTCGCGTTCTAAAGCTTGAATCGTACTGGTAGGAATCTTCGCGTTCGGGAACTTGCAAATTTCTTTCGTCAACATGTTCTTCGGGGCCGCGAGCGAGTTGCGGCTCATATTTTTCGTGTGCTCGTGCGTCATCATCGCCCATAGAATGCCACAAGTCGCCTCGCGATGACCATCGACGATATCCGACGGCGTGATTTTCGACCATGCGCCAGGTAACGCGACGCCTAAAACATCCTTTGCAGCATTCAAAGCCACTCGAACGTTGTTCAATTTATCCTCTCTCGTCTTCACTGGAAACGCGCACTCCGAAAGCAACGAGTGATGTTCGACCACTTTTTGTGTCTTCTTATCGATGGAGGCGAAAGTAACGTCCGGCGCTAACATTTCGATGAGTTTACACAGTCGAATACCATCTCTGAGATCGCTGGCTAAGTTTGTGACCGTGAAGTCGTACTCACTCGCGGCTGTTTGTTCGTAAGGCACGATGAAACCAGCTTTCTTCAAGTTGCGCAAAATGTCGCCTTCGCCGTAACACGACGCCGTGAGCAACTTTTGCGCTAATTCTCTCGTCGACTTGATGGAGGCATTCAAGTTGAACAGTTTCGGTGCTTTCGGGTGAGCTTTGTGGTTTTGCGCGCGGTCGAGTAACAAGACGAGCATCAAGATTCTTTCCAACACGACGTCGTTCAACGCGTTCTCGTACCCTTCCGCAAACGGCGGTTGGCCGGGAAACTCGTCGCCTAATCCGTATTTGATCTCCATCTCGTGCGAACGAAACAACTTTTCGGAGCATTCTTTCGCGCATTCTCTCGGATTCTGCGGTTGCCATCTCATGGTGTCTCCCAAGACGGCATCGACGCCGAGTTTAAGCCAAAATGTATTCACCGAGCTGAGCGTTTTAATGAAATCTTGCTTCATGCGCAAGTCGCGAAGGAAAATACCGCCGTCGCTTTTTAAACGGATAAGTTTACTCTCAATTCTATATTCCACCTCACGCATGATGACGCCAACTTCTGCATCTTGCGTGTATAGATGCGCCATGACTCGTCGCGATGCAGCTCGAGCGTCTCGAAACTCGCGCGCTCGCATCTGTTCGGATTTCATTTTCACAGAGTGAGACGTCGACGCCGCTACTTCGGAGGTATCCCGAGGCGAAATCGTTCGGTTCAGCCAGGACACGAACTCGGCTTCTTGTTGACTCGCAAACTCTCTCGCACTTTCAAACCCATCAGATGTGACGGACGAGGATGTTGCTTTTACTTCTCCTTTTATTTCTTTTGTCGGTTTTGTTGATGATGCATTCTTGGAGTTGAGCAAACGCAAGGACGCCATCGTTAGCGGCTCTTCTTGCTCTTCGCGTTCCAACTCCTTCGCGTGTTGTTCAACAGCTTTCGAAGCGGCCACGTGCTTCGCCAAATTCTCCTGGTTCGACTGTCTTCGCCACGAAGCTGACGCCGCGTACGCGCTCGGCAATCCTTTAAAGCCTTCGTACGCTTCATCAAACGCATCATCCTCGATGACATTCTCCTTGTTCGCGCCAAACGCGTCCTCCTCTTCACTATCTCCTTCATCGATCATCGCTTCCATTTTATCTCGTTCTTGTTTTCGCGGCTTCTCCGTCGTTCCTTCTTCCTTCTTCACCACGGTCACCCCTCTCAATCTCACCGTAAATGTCTTTGCCTCTCCTTCGTCAAACACCTCCGTCGCGCACGTCTTACACACGAGCTTCAACGCCCCCACCGCCGTCGCTTTCTTCGAGACAACTTTCGGCGTCCATTTAATCGACACCGTCATTTCTTCGTCTCTCTTTACAATCTTCGGGAGTACCCCTCCTGCGAATCCGAACAGTTCGTATTCGCTTTTGTCTTCTTCTCCTTCAAACCGATACTCGCAAATCTTCCAATTCCGGTTCGTATCGTTGACTATTTTCACGCGCTCTTCCGCAGACGTCGTAATCTCAACCACACCAAACCTCACCACGGGTACCACTGCCATCGAGCGCAGCGATAAACCGTCTTTCTTCGCCTCTCTCTCCTTCGTTTTCTTCTTTGTCTTCTTCTCGTCGAAACTCTTTTTGTTGTTGTTGTTGTTGTTTGCAAAATTCTTCGGTGGCAGTTGGATGCGTCGTCCCATCACATTCTCGTTCTCGTTTCGCTCGGTCAGCGCGTTCCACAGCGCATTCGTCGTCGTATCATCACTACCACCATCAAAACCACCCTCCGCGTGCGCTTTAATGCGACTCACAGGAGAAGACCGCACCACCATTTAATACTAGTAACTTGTGCGTTTACTCAATGTAAAGAAAAAAAGCTGTCGTGTTCTTTTTTTTGTTCCCCTCTTTGATTTGATGCATTTTTTATTTAGGGTTTCACAAATCCCCTAAAAACACCCCTTTGAAAACTCTCTTCTTTTCCCTCATTTTAGTACACTTACCTAAAATCAGATATATCTACCTGTTGTGCGCAAACAAACGAACGAGAAGAAGAAGACGAAGATAAATGCCACCTCCACCATCATCTCGAAGAAGAGGAAACAGACGACAACAGGCGACGACAGGAGGAGGAGGAGGAGTTTCTACGAGGAGGAGAAAAAACTTGAGGGAAAAAGATCCGATGCAATATTACTCGCGAAAAATCGACCGGTATTTGGACGCACACCCGTGGTTCACGATGGTGTTGACGCAGTGTTTACTCTTTCTCACCGTCGCGATCGTTTGGATGATTTTCGGGGAGAAAATACAGAAAGTACACTTTGAACGGGTGAAACCATATCTGAGAGAACACGTGTGGCCGAAAGTTTTGAAGTTTTCGAGGGAGAATTTGCCGGAGAAGTGGCAGTTGAGCGAACGCGTGGTCGAGAAAGTGACGCAGAACTTAGGAAACGGGGCGGAGAGCGCGTCGTCATAAAGGAGTAGTAAATATATATAGTCATCAGTTCTTCCATTATTATTAGCATAACTTCATCCTCCCTCTCTTCATCTCTCTCTTTGCACTTTGTTTTTGTTCAAGTTGATAAAAAACCTCCTCTCTTTTCCCTTCTCTTTGATTCGCTTACGCCGCCGTGCGCGTCGGCGAAAAGAGTATCGCGCGAATCGATACGAGACGCTCGTCACGCCGAGATGCCGTTGAATTGCATCTCTCGCAACGACATGTTCCCGATCGCCATATCCAACTCTCTCTGTTCTTTTTCCGCCACTTGCACTTCCAAACTCTCTCGCCACTTCAAATCGTTCAGTCGTCTCGTTTCTTTCTCTCTCCTCTCTCGCTCCTCGAGCGCTTCGATCTTCTTCCTCGCCTCCAAACGAAACCTTTTCTCTTCCATCTCGAGAAACTCCACTCGTCTCTTTTCGATGCCTTCGCCGTCGCCTTGCGCCATTTTCGCTTCCACCAATAGCAATCGCTTCCTCTTTTCCTCCGCGCGCTTCGTGTCCAACATCTCCTGCGCCTCCTCCGCTTTCCTCACAAACTCCGCGGCGCGTTCCACGTCTTGTTTTTTACGCAACGCTTTCTCCTCTCTCGCTTTGCGCATCTCAAACTCCGCCTCTCTCGCTCTCTCCTGATCCAACTGTCTCTTCTCCGTTTCTTTCCTCTTCCGTTCCTCGTCCAACTTTTCCGCCGTGCGTCTCTGTTGCGTGTCCAACATCCTCTCGACCATTTTTTCCTTCTCCTTCGCGAGTCGTTTTTGCTCCTGTTGCGAATCGAGCGTTTTGCGTATGTTGGCTTGCGTCTCGCGTTTTTTACGCAGCGCTTCGTCCGCGTCCCTTTTCGCTTTTTCGTCCGCCTCTTTCGCGAGCGCGTGGAATAACGACGCGCGTTTGAGCTGCAACGTCATCGCGCGCTTGTTGTTGACACCATCACCGTCACCACCATCGTTATTCTTCAAAGACAAAAACGAAGAGAGGCTGGGGGGGTCAACACCTAAAAAGTTAAAGCTTTCGTCGTCGTCGTCGTCGTCCTCGAGTCGTCGTTCCTCTTCTTCCTCTTCAACCCCGCGTTGTTGTTGTTCGGCAGAGAAGAAAAGCTCGGAGTGTGATGCGGGCGTGGAAGGCGGCGTATTCGTCGTCGTCTGAATCGTCGTCGTCGCCATTATTCGCGTGTTCTGATATGTATCTGCAAACAGCGTTTCTCTCTGTTGTTGTTGTTGTGTGTATTTTTAGAAAAAAATGGAAGAAGAAAAAAAATACGACAGAAAAAACAAGCAGACAGAGAGAGACAAAAACAAACAAAAAGAAAGCAAGCACAAGAACACAAGAACAACGATACTACTACTACTACACGCGACACAACAAAAAAAAAGGACACGCACACATAAAAGACGCCGGTGAGGTTGAATCGAACAACTGGGCCGTCAAGCCCCCACAGGTTTGAAGCCTGCGCTCCGAGCCATCGAAGGTCACTCCGGCTTTAGTATGGAAGAAAGAGAACGCTCCAAGAGCAGCTTTCCTCCTTCACTATAACAACCCTAAACCCTTTTAATTAACATATACAACACTGTATTATTTAGGGTTCTATAGTAAAAAATCCGCCCTACCGAGAAAAGAGCGACGCTGCCGCCATAAAGTTTGAACCTATCGCACTGCAGAGAAGAAGAAGAAGATATGGGAGCACACGAGCGATGGAGGAGGATGACTCTGACGACGACAACCTCGCGGTGTTGTGAGAGTTTGTCGTCTTCTGTGTCTTCGTTTTCAAACGATATCTTTCGTCGTCGTTTGTCGTCGTTGTCTTCTTCTTCTTCGCGTGCGGAAACGAGACCATCTTCGAGCGAAGGACGATCGATCGATGATTACGCGGAAAAGGAGAGACGGATGTGCAGTCGCAATTCGAGAGCGTCCACGAGCGGGAGGAGGACTTCTTTGAATACGAATAACGTGAAGAACAAAAACTACGTGAACAGAAGAATGTTCGCGTCGGACGCGTCGCCTCTCGTGTCGTCGACGATTGGTGAGACGAAGAAGAAGAAGAAGAAGAGCAAAAATGCGGCTGCGTCGACGGCATCATCATCTGCGGCGGAATCATCAAACGAGGACGAGGAGACAGAGGAGGAGAACGAAAACGATTCAGAAGACGCGAATGAAAACAAAGAGGATAATAAAAGTAGTCGTCTCGTCTTCACTACCTCTGAAAATGATGAAAATGATACATTCAGAGGGAACAAAGCCGGTCGTTTGTCAACGCAAGCGATTTCGAAACGAGGAGGAGGTCAAGAGGGGGCGGCGGGAAAACAAACG
>Ga0182090_1601267_pt1 | contig 11887 bp, 14 predicted proteins | sample 041ome_24_FD_127767 | JGI IMG/M metagenome (GOLD analysis project Ga0182090, IMG submission 127767) | Metatranscriptome of coastal salt marsh microbial communities from the Groves Creek Marsh, Georgia, USA - 041408BS metaT (Metagenome... | ecosystem: Environmental > Aquatic > Marine > Intertidal... | reverse complement strand
GAATCCGGTGTCGACCGGCAGCGGAACCACCACATCCGCGCCGACGACTGCTGCGCCAACCACGACTGCGGCTCCGACGACGGCGACGCCCACGACGGTGCCGTTGCCGAAGCCTCCAGTAGTCATTCGGCTGAAGCCCGTGGTGGCCCCGACGACGACGGCACCGGACACGACCGCTGCCCCGACGACTGCGACACCGACAACTGCTGCGCCAACGACTGCTGCACCGACAACGACCGCGGCTGGAGGGTCGACAACGCCGACGACCTCATCAGCCCCCGGGGATGGCTCATCAACGACCGCATCGCCGGCAACCACGGTGGCGCCAACCACTGATGCGCCAAGCGAGGTGGCGGAGGTGCGAATGATTCTCTCCACAGGCAACGAGACGATCGAGATCACGCTCAAGGTGCGCCCGGCGTCGTTCGAGGTGCTCGATTCACCGGTGCCACAGGTGAGCCTCCCCGCGACTGGAAGCTCGTCCCCCGTCTGGCCCGGCGTGCTGCTACTCGGCTTGGGTGTCGCCGTGATCGGTGTGCGCCGGCGGGTGTTCTGAGCATCGTGTGGTCACCGCGAATCGGTGATCACCACAGTTGTGTCACAGCGCCACAGGTACATCTCACCGTGATCGGTGTTCGTTGCGCCGCCCATGCGGCCCACGCGTGATCCGGGTCGTCGGCGAGAACGATGACGTCGGTGCGTTCCCGGCCCGAGGCGTTGAGTCGCACAGCAGAGGTATCGACCAACGACTGCTGAACGAGCCACGTGTCGCAGGTCGCGCAGACACGTGCGTTCACCCACGAGTCCTCCGGCGGGCTGAGCTGTTGCTCAATCACCAGCCAGTCCCACCATGCACGAGGGCTGCGAGCCATCACCGCATCATTGCGGCGCGACGACGCGCTGTCCACATCGCCGTCCGTTTGGTGTGCAGGAGTCACACGCAGGTGTGTCGCGTAGTGGGCGCTGGTACACATCCGCGGTGATCATTCTTGTTGCAGCGGTATCGGCATTGCTCTATGGCGTGTCGGACTATGCCGGTGGGCGCTCTGCGCGACGATTGTCGCCGGTCACGGTCGCGCTCATCGGTGATGTCCTGCTTGCGATCGCCTACGGCATCGCCGTCGCAATCGACCGTCCACCACTAGATGGGCCCACCGTGTGGTGGGGGATGATCGCGGGGCTGGGATCGATGGTCGGTGTGGTCGCATTCTTCGCGGCATTGCGCAGCGGGGCCATGACTGTGGCCTCGCCCATTACCGGTGTGGTGTCAGCGGTACTGCCCGTGCTCGTCGGTCTTGCCCTCGGTGAGCGACCAGGCATGATCGCGGGTGCTGGCGTGGTGCTCGCCGTGGGCGCCGTCGCGCTCGTTGGCGGAGCTATTGGGGTGCCGCATGCGGCCGTTTCACGGCGGCAGGTTGCGCTCGCACTCCTTGCAGGTGCGGCATTCGGGTTGTGGTTCATCGGGTTGGAGCGTGCCGGCGACGACAGTGGATTGTGGCCGTTGGTGACGTCGCGCATTCTGACGTTGCCCACATTGATGCTGTGGGAACGTCAGCTACGGCGTCGCTCGGATCACCCGCGGATGCGCCGGAGTTCGCTGTGGTGGGCGGTGACATCGGGGGCGTTCATCCTCGCCGCCAATATCGCCTATCTAGGTGCAGTCCGCGACGGCCTGCTGTCGGTCGTCGCGGTCGTGGTGTCGCTGTATCCCGCCAGCACGGTGGCGCTCGCGATCGTTATCGACCGGGAACGGGTTGCGCGCACACAGATCATCGGGATGGGGCTCGCCGGCGTGGCGTTGGTGCTGGTTGGCGTTGCTTAGGACGCCGAGGTTGTGACACGTTCGCGATACGCGCCAGGTCGCGCCAAGAACCCGCGGTGCCAACGGCGTGGCGTCAGAACGATCGCGCGAGGTTCGTCTTCGAACATCCAGCGAGCGAAGTGTCGGCGTCCCCAGTCGCCACTATGTCGCACCACTCCGAGCGCGGTCTCGGCGCCACGTCGAGATGCCAGCACCCGGCCGAGTCGACGCGCCATGCGGTGATCGGCGAACAGTTCGTCGCCGACCGCGCGGGTGTACGCCGCAGCGATATCGCCACCGGCGCTCACCGACTCCGCGGCGAGGCGCCCGGTGAGTAGGGCCTGGCCGATGCCTTCGCCGGTCATCACATCGGTGGCCGCGGCCGCATCACCAACAAAGAGGACTCTGCCATGGCTGAGAGCCATCTCATCGACCCGTGCCGGGATCGGCCAAGCGGTATGGCGCCCCTCCCACTCCGCATCAGGGCCGAGTGCGGCTCGCACATGATCTCGTCCGCAGAGTTCCCGCCATTTGGCTGCGAGTAGCTTCCCGGTGAGGCCGTCGTCGCGCAGCATGCCGAAACCCACGTTGGCGCGTCCGCCGGGTAGGGGAAACGACCACGCGTACCCGGGGAGAAGATCGGGCTCGAACCACACGATGAGCTGTTGTGCGGCGGGCCCGGTCACGTTGCGCGCGTACTGGCGGAATGCGTGCCATTCGCCGCGGTACCCCTCAGGTGTGAGCCCGAGAGCGCGACGGATTGGTGACCACATGCCATCGGCCGCAATCACGGTGGTGGCCTCGATGATTGTCCCGTTGTCGCAGCAGACGTCGACGTGGCTGTCGTGGAGGTCCACGCCGGTGACAGCGACCCCCTCAATGATCTCTGCTCCTGCGGCACGAGCCCGATCGACAAGGGCGGCATCGAGATCGATGCGAGGGGCCACGGCGGCGTAGAGGCCATCGGGTGGCAAGGGAATGCCGAATTCGTGCCCCGCAGGGGTTCGCAACCATGCCCCGTCGACATTCATCCAATTCGGCACGGCGTCGGGATCGCATCCCAGAGCTTCAAGTTCTCGCAATGCCAGCGTCGTGAGGCCATCGCCACAGCACTTGTCGCGAGGAAAGACAGCCTTGTCAATCACGATGCAGTCCACACCGGCGCGGCGGGCGTGGATGGCGGCCGCGGTGCCTGCCGGTCCGGCTCCGACGATGAGCAGAGCCGTCTGCCGGCGCGTTGGCGGTCGGTGGGCGGTCGCGGCCTCGCAGCCGGCATCGAAGTAGTCGGTTTCAGCGGTGTTGGTGGGGGGAACCACGACGTCGAATCTACGGCTCTTGGCGTAGAGATGGTCGACGGAGCCCGGTGGTTGTGCCCCGTGTGGTGTCACCGGGCACGCGTTACCTACGATGACGCCCGCACGGGCTGATGCGCAGCCCCGGACCTGGAGGACTTATGGCACGACTGTGTGAGGGACGGGTGGCAATCGTCACCGGAGCCGGACGAGGAATTGGCCGCGAGCACGCGCTCAGCCTCGCTCGTCACGGCGCAAAGGTTGTGGTCAACGATCTGGGCGGCGACGTGAATGGCGAGGGCGGTGACCTCAGCCCCGCTCAATCGGTGGTGGAGGAGATCATCGCGATGGGCGGCGAAGCGGTTGTCAATGGCGAGAACGTTGCCGACTTCGACGGTGCGGGTCGCCTCGTCGCGCAGGCCATCGACATTTTTGGTGACCTCCACGCGGTGATCAACAACGCAGGCATCTTGCGCGATCGCATGCTGGTCAACATGACCGAAGCTGAATGGGATGCGGTGATCAACGTGCACCTCAAGGGCACCTTTGCGCCTGCGCGACATGCAGTTGGCTACTGGCGTGAACGTCATAAGGCAGGGGATCGCGTGTCGGGTCGCATCATCAACACCTCGTCGGTATCGGGCATTTATGGCAACCCTGGCCAAACGAACTATGGCGCAGCCAAGGCCGGGATTGCCGCGTTCACCGTGATCGCAGCGCTTGAGATGGCGCGCTATGACGTGACCGTGAATGCGGTTGCGCCAGTAGCGCTCACCCGCATGACCGAGAACCTGGGGCCGGCACCAGCAACAGAGGAGGCCCGTGAGGCCCAGAACCCGCGGTGGATTGCTCCGATCGCCACGTGGCTCGCATCCGAGGAGTCGGCCGGGGTCACCGGGCGGGTGTTCGAGGCGTCCGGCAGCCTCCTCGCCGTGGCCGAAGGATGGGTGCGCGGTCCGACCGTGTCGCCCGTCGACGATCCAGAAGCACTGGGCCCCATCGTCGAATCGTTGCTGGCCGACGCGCGGCTTAATTCGGGGATGGACGGTGTGCCAGGCGGCGCTCCGCAGCCTCAGGGAGGCAACTGACATGGCTCTCGACCCGTCTGCTGTCGGTGCCGTTGGCGATCCCGTCGATGTCACGTGGGATTCCAAGGACTGTCTGCTCTATGCGGTGGGCGTCGGTGCGACCACTGCTGAGTTGGCATTCACCACCGAGAACACCGCCGGTGTGGACCAAGCCGTCTTGCCGACGTTTCCGGTGGTGCTCGGATGGGGCCAGGGCTCCCCGATGCGCGCCGTTGGCGAATACGACCCCGCTTTGCTCGTGCACGGCCAACAGGCCATCACGGTGCATCGGCCGTTACCCGTGGAAGGGTCGGCCACGCTGATCACGCGGATCACCGACATGTTCGACAAGGAAAAGGCTGCTGTCGTGGTCACCCAGACCGATTTGGTGGCACCCGATGGTCCGCTCGCGTCGTTGCGGTCGTCGGTGTTCATCCGTGGGGCCGGTGGCTGGGGTGGTGTACGCGGGCCCTCTGGGGCGCAGAACGTGCCACCCGATCGCGACCCCGACCATGTGGTGTCGTATACGACCTCGCCGGATCAGGCGTTGGTGTACCGGCTATCAGGCGACCGAAACCCGTTGCATTCAGATCCGGCGTTCGCCGCGCGGGGTGGGTTCGACGCACCGATTCTGCATGGGTTGTGCTCATACGGTTTCACGGGCCGTGCTCTGCTGCATGCCGTGTGTGGTAGCGACCCCTCGAGGTTCGCTCACATCGAAGCGCGGTTTGCGTCACCGGTGATCCCTGGCGACACGCTCGATGTTCGTATTTGGGAGATCGATGGCGCCACCGCGTTGTTCACCACTTCGGTTGGTGACCGGTTGGTGATCGATCAAGGTCTTCTGCGGCACAGTTGAAAACGATGTCAATCGACCCTCGTCAGATGTACGCGACCTTCCGGTCGGTGGTGCGTTTCCGTGAAATTGACACCGATCCCGTGTCACGACGTCTCGCACGGTGCGTGACGGTCGACGACATGCGCCGTATCGCCAAGCGTCGCCTACCGCGAGGAGTTTTTGATTACATCGATGGTGGTGCCGAAGACGAGGTGACGATGCGACGCAACTCGGAGGGGTTCGGGGCGCTCCGATTCCGTCCGAATGTGCTGCGCGATGTCAGCGAGATCGACACCAGCGTCGACTTCATGGGGGCTCGCCTGCCGATGCCGCTCATGCTGTCACCCACCGGATATACGCGTATCACGCACTCTGAGGGCGAGTTCGCAGTGGCCCGCGCAGCGGCATCGGTGGGCCTGCCGTATTCGTTATCGACGATGGCGACTCGGTCGATTGAGGACGTTGCTGCGGCGGCCCCCAACGGTAACCACTGGTTCCAGGTGTACACCTGGAAAGACCGCGATCTCGTCGCTGAACTAGTCGGCCGTGCGAAGGCGGCGGGCTACCGAGGTCTGTGGCTCACCGTTGACACCGCTGTGCTCGGCCGCCGTGAACGCGATGTACGTCGCGGATATACGATCCCGCCGAAGATCGGCCCGGGGACCATTATCGACGGCATCGTGCATCCGGGATGGACGCTCGATTTCATCACCAACCCGCCGATCATGTTCGCCAATGTCGCAGGACGAGAGGGGCACGACGAGGACGGGTCCGATCCGATCGTTCTCGCCGAGCACATCATGCGGAACTTCGACCAGCGGTTGTCATGGGATGACGTGGCCTGGCTCCGCAGTCTGTGGGATGGCCCGATCGTGTTGAAGGGTATCCAGACCGTCGATGATGCTCGGCGGTCGGTCGATGCCGGCGTTGAGGGCATCGCATTGTCGAACCACGGAGGCCGCCAACTCGACTACGCCCCCAGCCCTGTCGACATCATCGAACCCGTTGCCAACGCGGTCGGTGAGCAGATCACCATCATCTGCGACGGCGGAGTGCGGCGCGGGTCCGACATCATCAAAGCTCTCGCTCTCGGGGCTGACATGTGCTCGATCGGCCGGCCGTACCTGTATGCCATGGGAGCAGCGGGGGAACGTGGTGTTGCCCACCTGCTCGATTTCTTCCGCGATGGAATGGAGCGGACGATGGCGCTATCGGGCCGCCGCAGCATCGACGAGATCGACCGTGATCTTGTCGAATGGACGATGTGACAGACTTCACCGATGGCACTTGATCCTGCTGCTGCTGGCCTTCTCGCGATGATGGCCGAGGCCGGCCACCCGCCAATGGAACAGGGCACCCCTGAAGACGCCCGACTGGGATTTTCTCTGATGCAGGAGATGGGAGGACCTGGTGGCGATGTCGCCCAGGTGTACGACCTCCATATCGACGGTGTGGCCTGTCGGCACTACCGGCACTCCGCCGCCGGCCGTTCTCCGGCGTTGCTGTTCTTCCATGGTGGGGGATGGGTGATTGGATCCCTTGACTCTCACGATGCTGTCTGTCGGGACCTCTCCGCAGGCGCTGGATGCGATGTGATCAGCGTGGACTATCGGCTCGCGCCCGAGCACCCTGCTCCGGCCGCGGTGGTCGACTGCATGGCGGTTACCGAGTGGGTGTTGGAACACGGCCGAGAGATCGGAGTGGATCCGAACCGTGTCGCGGTCGGTGGTGACTCCGCCGGTGGCAACCTTGCCGCACTCGTCGCCCTGGAGGAGGCCGACCGTCTGGTGCATCAGCTGCTGATCTACCCTGCGGTTGACCTGACCTTCTCGTCGCCATCGGTGAAGGAAAATGCAGAGGGATACCTGCTGACCGAAGCCGGAATGCGGTGGTTCATCGGGCACTATCTCGATGGCACCGGGATCGCGCCAGATGACCCGTCGGTGTCGCCGTCGCATGCCGACATCGCACGACTCGCGCGCAGCGCGCCGGCCTCAGTGATCACCGCTGGTTTCGACCCACTACGCGACGAGGGCAATGCCTACGCCGCGGCGCTGACCGCGGCAGGAGTCGCCACTGAACTACGGCAGTATCCGGGCCAGATCCACGGGTTCATAGGTCTACGAGCGCTGCTCAGCGATGCAGCCGACGCCCTTGAGTGGTCGGCTGGTCAGCTAGCAGACGCGTTCCGATGAGTGGGGCTGGCCACGGTTCCACCGCCCACGAAGCCGTCATGGTTGCGGCGGGGCTCATTGCGATGGCCATCGCGCTTCCGCGGATGCTGCTGCGCAGGTGATGATCTTCGGAAGATCAGTTGTTGGTGATAACCGCGCGCACATGGTCCACGACGGCGTCAATGTCCACGTCGATGCGCTCGCCGGAACGACGGTCTTTCACCTCGACAAGACCATCATCGATCCCGCGCCCAGCAACAACGATCGTGGGCACTCCAATCAGCTCAGCATCTTTGAAACGAACCCCGGGTGATACGCCCTCGCGGTCATCGAACAGCACCCTCAACCCGGCCGCGCTGAACTTTGTCGCGAGCCGCTCGGCAACTGGTCGCTGCGGCCCATCGTCGCGTCCAGCGATGATCAGGTGAACATCGGCGGGAGCGATCTCGCGCGGCCAACACAAACCGAACTCATCGTGATGGGTTTCGGCAATGGCGGCAACGGCCCGTGACACGCCGATGCCGTATGAACCCATCGTGGGTGTGACCAACTCGCCGGACTCGGCGGGGATGCGCAGTTCGAGTGCCGTGGCGTATTTGCGACCCAACTGGAAGATGTGGCCGATTTCAATACCGCGAGCGATGGTGAGCGATCCGTCGCACTGCGGGCACGGATCGCCCTCGCGAACCTCGGCAACGTCGATGGTCCCATCGGCTATGAAGTCGCGACCGGACACCAGACCGATCACGTGCTGCCCGGTCTGGTCGGCCCCGGTGACCCATGCGCTGCCATCGACGACGCGTGGATCGACGAGGTAGCGGATACCCGATGTTGATGCGGCCCCCAGTACTCCCGGCCCGATATAGCCCTTCATGAGCGCCGGATGGGCGGCAAAGTCGTTCTCGTCGAAGGCTGCAACCTCGGCAGGAGCCACTGCGGCCTCCAATCGCTTCATATCGACGTCGCGATTGCCGGGCACACCGATTGCAAGCGGTTCGGTGTTGCCGTCGGGTTGGTGCAACATGACGACCACGTTCTTCAGCGTGTCGGCGGCGACCCATTCTCGGTCGTCGCGTGGAAGGTGGGCGTTGAGATGGTCGACCAACGTGGCAATGGTGGGAGTGCCCGGAGTGTCGACGACTGATGCTGGTGGTGTAGGTGTCGTGGCGTCGGACACGGCCACGATCGCGGACTCGACCGCTTCGGTGTTTGCGGCGTAGCCGCAGCTGGTGCACCGCACGAATGTGTCCTCGCCAACGTCGATGGGGGCGAGAAACTCCTCAGACGCGGACCCGCCCATCGCGCCGGACGTGGCCGACACGATCACAAACGGCAATCCAAGACGTTCAAAAGTGGAGATATACGCATCACGATGTCGTTGGTAAGAGCGCGCGAGGCCGTCATCGTCAATATCGAACGAGTACGAGTCCTTCATGACGAACTCGCGTCCACGTAACAGCCCGGCGCGAGGTCGCGCCTCATCGCGGTATTTGGTCTGAATCTGGTAGATCGACAATGGCAGGTCGCGGTAGGAGGTGGCGATATCGCGCACCAACAGAGTGAACATCTCCTCGTGGGTGGGAGCGAGCAGGTGATCGTTGCCGCGACGGTCCTGCAAGCGGAACAGATTCGGGCCGTAGTCGGTCCATCGCCCGGTGGCTTCGTAGGGCTCCGATGGCAGTAGGGCGGGGAAGTGCACCTCTTGGAATCCAGCGGCGTCCATCTCTTCACGAATGATGCGCTCGACGTTGCGGTACACGATCCAACCGAGCGGAAGCCATGTGAAGCCACCGGGAGCTGCGCGGCGAATGAAACCGCCTCTCACCAGGAGTCGATGCGAGGCCACTTCGGCGTCAGCCGGATCCTCGCGGAGCGTCTTCAAGAACAGCGTTGACAGGCGAAGCACTCCGGCACGATACCTCTGGCAGCCGGTATACTCCGGTGAGCTGTTTGGTTGATGCGACCGAAAGGCGTGGGGCTTGCCCCACGCCTTGTTTATTGGGAGCACACAACTGAAGGCGCGAACAGGAGTGGGTGACGATGACGACAACGCAGGACCGAGGCACGGGCAACGGCTCCGTGGCGACGCCCGTGCTCAGCCGTGTTCGCGCACTCGTCGAGCCTCTCGTGGTGGACCTCGGGCTCGAGTTGTACGACCTGGAGCAACGCGGCGGCACGCTGCGTGTCACCATCGACACTCCGCCGGGTTCCTCTGGCAGTGTGAACCTTGATGCGCTCGCAACAGCCACGCGCCTTATCTCTCGTGAGCTGGATCACAGCGACCCAATCCCGGGGCGATACACGCTTGAAGTGACCAGTCCCGGTGTGGAACGTCCGTTGCGCCTCCCGGAGCATTTCGCACGCGAAATCGGCAAGGATGTCGCTCTTCGCCTGCGCCCCGGCGATGACGGTCGTCGTCGGATTCGTGGTCTATTGGTGGCATCGACAGCCGACACCATCACCGTGCGCACCGGTGTCAACGACGATGCAACACCGATTGAGGAGACCGTTGCGGTCGACCAGATCGAGAAGGCGCACACGATCTTCGAATGGGGACCCACCCCGAAACCGACCGGCCCGGCACGCAAACAGCGTGACCGGAGCACCGTACCGACCCCGCACGACGCCGGTACCGTCGGGGACAGCGCATCCGATATGACGTCGGAGGCCGATGAACAGGAGTTGGAGGAGCGAGCGTGAGCAATCTGGACATGAGCGAAGCCATCCGGATGCTGGCCCAAGAAAAGGGCCTGTCGGTAGAGGCGCTGCTGCAGGTTCTTGTCGAGGCGATGGCAAGCGCCTACAAGCGTCGTCCTGATGCCGCCGATGAGGTTGTTGTTGGCGTCGATCCCGACACCATGGACTTCAGCTTCACCGCCTACGACCTCGATGAAGAAGGCAACTGGGTCAACCCGCGCGACGACACACCTGATCGGGCCGAAATGGGTCGTATCGCCGCCCAGACGGTGCGGCAGGTCATGTCGCAGCGCATCCGCGAAGTGGAGCGCGACCGCAAGTTCGAGGAGTACGCCAACCGCGAGGGCGACCTCGTCACGGGCATCGTGCAGCGCACCGAAGCGCGATACGCCCTGTTGGACCTCGGTCGGGTGGAAGCGCTTCTGCCCCAAGCCGAGCAGGTGCCCTACGAGCGTCCAAACCAGGGCGATCGGTCAAAGGCCTACATCGTTGAGGTCCGCAAGACCTCCAAGGGGCCCCAGATCGTGGTGTCGCGGACTCACCCGGGTCTGATCAAGCGCCTTTTCGAATTAGAAGTTCCCGAGATTGCTGACGGCATCGTGGAAATTCGCGCGTGCGCGCGCGAACCGGGTCACCGCACCAAGATTGCGGTGTGGTCGAACGACCACAACATCGACCCGGTCGGCGCGTGTGTGGGTGCCCGTGGTGCGCGGGTGCGCATGGTTGTGAACGAACTGCGTGGCGAGAAAATCGATATTGTGCCATTCAGCGAGGATCTTGCCGACTTTGTGTCGAAGGCCCTGTCGCCGGCGAAGGTCACCCAGGTGTTGATCTCCGAGGACGCAACGCAAGCCGATGTGATCGTGCCTGATCATCAGTTGTCGCTCGCGATCGGTCGTGAGGGACAAAATGCGCGTCTTGCAGCACGCCTGACCGGTGTGCGCATCGATATTCGTTCCGAGAGCCAGTTGGCTGATGGCGTGCCTGCTGGGGCATACCTGACCGCGGGTGAGCCGGCGGTCGAGTACGCCGAGGGCGAATGGGTGACCAACCCGGATACTGGTGAGATGGAATGGCATGCGGCCGATGGCACTGTGGTGAGTCAGTCCGAGTGGGCCGAATCGAGCGGTGTTGAATTGGAATCGGATGCCTCGGCACACGATGGCACCGCAGGAGACTCCGATGATGCGGTTGCCGAAGGTGCTGCCCCTGCAGAGGCCGACGCTGACACCACCGGAGGTGGTGACGACGAGCAGTGACCCTCATGTTCCGATCCGAACCTGTGTTGGCTGTCGCCGGCGTGCATCGCGTAGCGACCTGCGTCGCGTCGTACTCGATGACGCTGGTCGACCAATTGAATCGAGCACCGCGCCGGGACGTGGTGCGTGGGTGTGCGGCGCGGTGTGTATTGCCGCGGGAATTCGTAACGGCGGGTTCGAGCGAGCATGGCGACGCAGGGTTGCGGCAGATGTGCTGGCAGGATGGGGTGAAGGTGCCCACGATGACGACGAGGCGAAAGGGTTGACCTGACGGTGGCGAAGAAGATCAAACTGAACGAACTGGCAAAGGAACTCGGCATGACGAATGCCGAGATGTTGGCGCTATGCGACGCACTGGGTGTAGCTGCCAAAGGCCCGCAGACCGGCCTCGAGGAGGCCTATGCCGACATGTTGCGACGGCGTGCCGAGCGTGACGGATTGACCCGCGACGAACAACCGCCGGAGCCAGAAAAGAAGGCCGCCGCGAAGAAGACTGCAGCAAAGAAGACCGCAGCGAAGACTGCAGCAAAGAAGACTGCAGCAAAGAAGACCGCAGCAAAGAAGACCGCAGCGAAGACCACCGCCGCGAAGAAAACCACCGCCAAGAAGGTCGCGGCGACGACAACCGCTGCTGCTGATGGTGCCCCGTCGATCGCAGCAGAACCAGATTTAGATGTGTAATTATTATTTATTAAAAATTTTGCGGCATAAATATAATCTTCAAATGTATTTTTTTTATTCGTAAGCTTTCCTTCTTTC
>Ga0182090_1358578_pt1 | contig 11896 bp, 9 predicted proteins | sample 041ome_24_FD_127767 | JGI IMG/M metagenome (GOLD analysis project Ga0182090, IMG submission 127767) | Metatranscriptome of coastal salt marsh microbial communities from the Groves Creek Marsh, Georgia, USA - 041408BS metaT (Metagenome... | ecosystem: Environmental > Aquatic > Marine > Intertidal... | reverse complement strand
TCGGGGTTGGCCAGCACCAGCCCTGGTCGCAAAGCTACCAAGGTGGAGTCGATGTGGCTGCCGAAATCCACGTCTTTCATGAAGTGCACACGGAACTCATCGCCGAGTGTGCGCTGCAACCAATGACCGCCTAGTTCGTTGCCCGTGGCGCTGACTAAATAGAGGAGATCACGCCCAAAGCGCAAAATGTTGGCAGCGTCAAAAGCCGGTTCGAAGTTCTGAGGTGTCGGTGCGGCTGGGTCAAAGTCAAACAGGCGATCTTCCAGCAGCGGCTTGGGGGCGCTGAACCATTTGGCACCGCTGTCATAGTATTCCATGAGGAGACGCCGATAGGAGCCGGTCTCCAGCGAGCGGCCGCGAATCACATTGGGCGTCTCGATGATCGTATCGCCGATTACCAGCAGCACGTCCCGGGGGCAGTAGTTGTAGTAACCCTGGGTTTCCCATTGGACCGTGCTGATGGTCCGCTCGTGGGGCCAGGTGTCAGGCCGCCGTACGGTGACACCGCGAGCCTCCAGGGTATCAACAAAGCCCTGCAAGTCTTCCTCGGTCTCTTCAATGATTTTGTCCGGGAAGGCGCCCTGAGGAATGTTCGCGACCTCGCGATCCGGATACTCCGCCAAACGGGTGCTCGGGTCGGCGTGAGGAAAGCGGGCACCGAGGGGGTTGCCCACGATGACTTCTTCGAGCGGATCCCACTCGTTACAACTCCAGACTTGGGACATCTTTTGCTACTCGTCTGTCTAACCCCGGCCCGTCAGCGTCACTTTTGACCGGTACAACGAAAAAGGGCCGCCCGGAGGCGGCCCCTGGTATTTCCTCAAGAGGCGTTTAGCCGGCCTCACTTTCCCATAATGCGCTGCCGTGGCAGGTCATGGTCTCGCGCTCCATTTGCGCGACGTCAGAAGAGGGGTAGGCTTCCCACCATTCGCCGTAATTGCTGAATGATCCCCAGCCTACGACCATCATCACATCGGTGCCATCGCCATCAGCACCTACAGCGACTGGGTACAGAGACCATACATTCATGCCCTCACCACCGGGCAACTCGCTCGCTGCCTTTTTCCATGCAGTCGCTTGTTCCATCACGGCTTCTTCGTTTATGTCGCCGTTGATGTTGCATTTCCACATTTGAACCGGTTGACCCGCCGATGCGAAGGGTGAAACCAGCATCAGGGCGGCAACTGCACTTACAAAACCTTTAATTTTCATGGGATCTCCTTGGTTGACCTCAGATAGAAGCTAACAAGGAGCCATGACGAGTGCAATCGTCGATTCCGGCCTGTCACCTATTGCTAAATCCTGCAGATAGCCGCTGCCCAAGGCTAAGCGCCTCGAACCGCGCTAGTCGCTCTTTGCCAACCTTGCACCCAGCAGACGTCCAAACGTGATAGCGGGGGTCACCAGCATGCCATTGGTATACGCGGCACCCGAAGTGGCACCCGCGCCGATCACCTCGCCGATGGCGAACAGGTTGAGGATCGGTCGCCGCTCGGGGTCCAGCACTTGGAAATTCGTGTTCACACTGAGCCCGGCAAAGGAGACCAGCGTCCACCCCTGCATGGCAATGGCGTAAAAAGGCGCTTTTTCGATTGTCATAGGTCGATGTGTTCTGCCAAAGCGGTCTGTCTCGCCTTGCCGCAATCTCTGGTTGTAGTCGTCGATATTCAGCTTGAGGGCCGCCGCATTGATGCCCGCTCGAAAAGCGAGCGTCTCAAGACTCATGGCGCGACTGAACATTGGGTGCGATTGATGCTCGGTGGCGAGGCGATCGCGACTCCAGTCCGGAATGATCGGCTCGGACTTTGCCAGCATTTCAGCATCAAAGACCGCCCAGTGCCGGTGGCCTGGCTGTCGATAGATGCCCCGCTCAATTTGATGGACGCTAGGGTGATCCTCCCGCACAAATCGTTCACCGCGGGCATTCACCAAAATCTCCCATGGCTGGCGTACCATCGGATGCAAAGGCGCCCAGGCATGCATTTGGGCGGGGTACTGCCAGGCGTCGGGGACCAGCCCCGGCAAGCTGGCATATTTTTCGCCACCCACGATGGCGCCCCCGGCTGACATCCCCAAAATCAACCCATCACCTTGTGAGGTGGGGTACGCGGTTTTGGCGTAGAGCGGCACGCCATGGAGATCCTCGAAGAGTCTGGGGTTGGCCGCGCACCCACCAGACGCGAGCACCACATGGGACCCCCTGAAATCGTGGGTGCCCGAGGGGCCCGTTGCGGTCGCACCGACGATCTTGCCCGAGCGCTCCTGAATGAGTCCCTCTACTGCAGTGCCGGTCAGCAGGGTGACCTGTTGCTGAGCAATGCTCGCCTCAAGGGAGGGGAGAAAGGCCTCCAATATCGACAGGCCACTTTTGACTCCCTGCTGGTAACGCCGGGTGGTGAAGTGGTCGTGGCCAATGCCCGTGACCGGGTGCCCCGCCATGACCTCAAAGCCATGCTTTGCCAGCCAGTTGATAGTGTCACCCGCATGGTCAACGGTTAAGCGAGTCAGCGCCGCATCGGCCGTGTTTTCATTTATGCGCATACAATCATCAAAATGCGCGTCGGGGCTATCAGTGATACCCAGGCGTTGTTGGAAAACGGTTCCCGCGCCGGCGATTTGGCCGGTAGACCAAAACAGGGTGCCGCCCAAAGCGGGACTCTTTTCTATCAGCAATACCTTTGCACCGCCCTGCGCGGCGAACAACGCGCAGGGAATACCCGCGGTGCCGCCCCCGACCACGATGACATCGTAGTGCCGGGAGGGATCTGCTCGCGTGGTGTCCGTTCGGCTCAGCGATAGGGCGGCTGCACTGGCGAGTAAAGTTCTTCTATTCAGATTCAGCACTCGACATCACCCTCCATGGATTTGACTATTAAGATTGTGGGTGAGCAATTCACTCCGGTCTGGCTTTAATGCGCAGCAAGCGCCGCGTCCAGACGGACTGAAAAATGGGGTCTAGCCAGCGGTACAGACGCCCCGACACGACGACGGGTTTTCCGGCTTCCACGCCCTTGATGGCATCACGCACTACGATATCCGCGTCGTACCACAGCCAGTTGGCCATATTGTTTTTCATCTCCATGAGACCGGCGGTTTCATGAAAATCGGTGTGAGTGAAGCCCGGACAGAGGGCGGAAACATGGACGCCCTGTGTCGCAACAGTGAGGTTCAATTCCTCTGACAATGCCACCAGGTAAGCCTTGGCCGGGCCATAGTTACAGCCACCCGAGCGCGGGACTCGCGCCGCCACCGATGCGACATTCACGACGCGCCCGTAGCCGCGCGCTGCCATCTGCGGTATCAGGCGGTGACACAAATCCGCCACCGAGAGCATCATTAATTGAAAAAACCTGTTTTGCGTTGACCAGTCACGATCTTTCAGTAAGTCAGGGCCCGCCACGCCGGCGTTGTTCACCAGCCAATCGACCTGCCAGCCAGCGTCAAGACAGCGCGTGGCGACTTGCTCGCCTGCTCCGGGGTCAGACAGGTCAGCGACGATGATTTCACAGTCCACGCTATAAATCTGGCGAAGGGATTCAGCGAGCGACTGCAGACGATCTTCGCGTCGCGCCACCAGAATGAGACCATGTTGTTGGGCCGCGAGTTGTCGCGCAAATTCGGCGCCCAGTCCCGCAGAGGCGCCGGTGATCAGTGCATAGCCGCCATGGTTGGCCGTATCTGTCACGGCCGCTAACCGAAAAATACTTTGGGCAAAGACGGCATCTTTGGCGCCAGTCTCACAGCGTCATGGACCAGCTGTGGAGACGAATTTTCCATGTCCCCGAATCATCTTTGGCGACCACATCAATGTAATGGCTAGTGGTGGACTCACCCTCAAGCGCGCCCTCTGGCAAGTCATCCTCCGCTGCGCTGTCAACGATGCGGCGGATTGTGTAGTCGTACTCGACCACCGCTGCATCACCCATCATGGTAATGCTGTGCGGCACGTCGATGGTGATCTCGTAGCGCGCAGTGGCAAAGACCGGGCCAAGAAATTCCCGATAGTTTTCCCGACCGTCAAGGCCGGGCACGCCCGGCGGGCGCAAACTGACATCAGGGTGTAATCCGCCCACGTAGCCGTCGATGTCGCTGGCTTCTACCGCTGTGATCCAGCCCTGGTAGAGCGCGAGGATTTCCGCGTGGTCGTCTGCCGCGTGACCGACCGGTGATAAGGTCAGGGCCAGCGCAGCGGCAAGAGAGAGAAGCAGTGCTTTGATCTGTGACATGGCGGGTCAATTCCTGTTTTGGTTGTTGTCATGATGGAATGCTATTGATTCTGTGCAGATCGCCCGCGAATCGCAAGCCGGTTAGAGTCCACGTCAGCTAATGGATGCTGCGGTTTTGACCGAACCAGCGCGCGCTGATGGTAAAGAGTCAGATTGGGTCGATCTGTGGTGCTAGAACGTTCCCGCCGCGAGACAAAGCCGAAGGCACAGCGACTGTCAGGGTGTCTTGATGGAGTGTCTAACGTTCTCAGCCCCTGAGAAAGTCTGATACCGCAGCAACCCACTCGTTAGGCATTTGATCAGTGATGTCGACGCCCCCGCCTTGCAATTCACAAAATGCAAAGTCGGGCCTTATCTCATGTGCCCTTTTCGCATGCTCATAAATGATGTCGCCGGTGTTGATGAGAATCATCGTACGGTGTTTGATTTTCGGCAGCGTGACATTGTGATCATAGGTAAAGGCCGCGTTGTGTCCGTACCAGAACGGTCCATACCCCTGAAATTGCTCGACCACATACCGAGTGACCAGGGCGGGGTCGGTCCCTTTTTCTGCCCAGTTCCACCGGCGACTGAATACCTCGCTGAGGTGAGAGCCGTCGTGTTTGTGCTCAAAGTTCTTCTCGAAATTTTCAACAAACGCGTTCCATTCAACCAGTTCCTCGGGTGTGAAAGGACAGGGGCCATTGATCACCAGATTGCGGACTCGATCCGGAAATTGAAGCGCGACTTCAGTCGCAATCAGTCCGCCAGTGTGATGCCCAAGGATATCGGTTTGAGTGATCCCAAGATGATCCAGGACCGGCGGTATGGCTGTCGCGTAGTCCTCGACTGACGGGACATGGTTCGGCTCGTCAGACAGTCCAAATCCCGGTGTATCGATGCCAATTGCGCGAATACCCTCGGCGGAGAGAAGCGGGTAGACCGTATCGTATTGGCGCGAAGTCATCGGCGCTTGATGACAGAGCACCAGAGGGAACCCTTCACCGCCAGTGTCCTGATAATGGATTTGCCCAAAAGGACCATCCGTGTAGCCGCGGCGGGGTCGTGTCATCAGGATAGCGCCTCGCTGTCACCCAACATTCTCACCACTATACCTCCCTTGACGGCGCCAGACCGAGCACTTCTAGGTAGGCTGCGGCGCTCGAGGCTTGGTGATATGCGGTGACGGCCTCGACCAGATCATTGCCATCGGGGCGGTGGGCAAGGGTGGACAGTAGCGCCTCAGCGAGCGCTTCGGTGTCGCCCATGGCGACCAGCGGCGCAACGCGACCGCTATCGAGTAACTCCTTTGGGCCACTCGGGCAGTCGGTACTCACCACCGGCACCCCCAGCCCCATGGCCTCGGTCAGCGTGTTGGGCGAACCCTCCCATCGAGACGAGAGCGCAAACACACTGGCCCGTTTCATCCACGCCCACGGATTGTCCTGAAAGCCGGGCAATGCAACATCTTCCGCTACACCAAGCGTCTCGGCATGAGCCAGTAAATCAGACCGCAGCCTACCGTCTCCCAGAATAATCAGTCGCGCCTGTCGCTGCGCGCGAACCAAGGCAAAGGCCGACAGCAGAGTGGGGAAATCTTTTTGCTCGGTCAGGCGTCCCACTCCGAGTATGACGGGAATATCCGACGCAGTTTGCAACCACGGATGGTCGACGGGGTGCTCAGCGGCTTGTAGCAACTCAGGCGTGATAGTGGGATTGCGCACCACCGTAATCTGTGGGGGTTTCATGTCAGTGATAGCCATCACATCGTCGGCGACACCCTGTGAGACGGCGACCAACGTCTCCAGCTGGGGGTAATGGCGCCGCATGGCGCGATACCAGCTTTGTTGACGGCGTCGGGATTTGCTCGCTAAGGCAGCCGATACCGTGGTGCCCAAGCGTCCGGAGATCGGCGTGGTTGTACCCGCCAGCCGCCTCGCTCTGAGCGCTGCCAATATCGCGCGATGCTTGATCGCCAGCAGAGCCGTTGGCCGCTCTGTGCGCAGATATCGAGAGACTTCCCAGACGCTGGTCAGCGAGTGCTTTGCGCGCAGTCGAATGATATTGGCGTTATTGGGTAGCCTGTCGACATACGGCCCCTGAGCTTTGATCAGTAGCACGTCAAGATCGATCGGGGTTTCGACAAAGGCCCGGCACAGATTGGCCACCATGCGCTCCACGCCACCTTGTCCAGAAAAGGAAACCAGAATTGCCAGTTTTGGCCGTGACACTGCATATCGCCTTAAGAGAGCTGTTTCGAGGTTAGCACAGGGCTGACGGCCGTGACTTGGTGAGGCCGAGCCTCGCGCTTACACTCTATCTATTCCGACGCAGTGGAGGCTCGATGCCTGCTCTCTCTCAGTCCGCTTTTTTCACAGCTCGTTGGTGTGAGCTCTAGATGTGTGGTCTGGCGGGCATTGCAGCCCGCGGCGAACTCTCTGCTGACCGGCTGCCCTTTGCGCTCGCGGCGCTACAGCACCGAGGCCCCGATGGGCAGGGCGATTCCATCGAACAGCGGGTGGCGCTGGGGCATACGCGACTTTCGATTATCGATCTCGAGGGGGGGGCGCAACCGCTGCGCTCGCCCTGCGGCCGCTATGTACTGGTGGCCAACGGGGAAATCTATAACCACCTAGAGCTGCGTTCGGAGCTTTTGGCGCTCGGCGCACCGTTTCAAACCGGTTCAGACTGCGAGGTGATCCTTCAGGGCTACCGACTGTGGGGTCGAGACATTCTCGATCGCCTTGAAGGGATGTACGCCTTTGCGTTGCAGGATATCGAGTCAGGCGAGGTATTGCTGGCTCGGGATCCGCTGGGCATGAAGCCGCTTTACTGGTCCGAAAGTCGCGACGGTGTGCACTTTGCCTCTGAGCTTAAGGCGCTATTGGCGCTATTGCCCTCCACACCGGTTCTCAACTCGCTCGCGCTCTTGCAATACATCGAGGCGCAGCATCCGCTCTCTCGCAATACACCGTTCGAGGGGGTGCAGCGATTGTTGGCTGGTGAGGCGCTGTTGATCCGCGATGGCCGTTGCGTCGATCAATGGCGTCACTGGACACTGAATCAGCTTGTCAGCGCGGAGATGGAGGATCCCGTCGCGGCACTCGATGAGCTGATGGAGGTCGTATTCACCCAGCACCAACGATCTGATGTGCCCATTGGTCTGTTTCTGTCAGGCGGGGTCGATTCGACCATTCTGCTCGGCTTGATGCGACGTTACGGTATGGAAAACATCCATACATTCTCGCTGGGATTTCCCGACTCTTCCGTCGGCGACGAGCTGGATGTCGCCACCCGCCTAGCCACACACTTTGGCACCGTCCACCGTGTTATTACGCCCAAGGCAGATGACATGTTGTCGCGACTGCCGCAGGTTGTTTGGGCGGCGGATGATCTCATGCGCGACCCCGCGAGCCTGCCGACATTGCTACTCGCTGAGCAGGCCAGCCACACGATGAAAGTCGTATTTTCGGGGGAAGGTGGTGATGAGAGCTTCGCGGGGTACGGCCGCTATCGCACAGGCGCAGGGGAGCGTTTCTTCAAGAGTTTGTTGTTCCCTGGTACGGGCGGGTTTCGTTCCCGAGGGGATTTACGAGGCGCCGTTGCGCGGCAATTGCTCGGTGACCGACTGATGGCGGTGCGTGGCGAGTGGCGTTCGGAGCTCGTTGATAGCTGGCGGTCGTTTCCTGCGCAATGGACATCGCTGCAGAAGATGCAGGCGCTGGATCTACAGCATGCACTACCTGACAACCTGCTGGTCAAGGCAGATCGTATGCTGATGGCGCATGGCGTGGAGGGGCGGATGCCCTTTGTTGATCGGCGCGTGGTGTCGTGGGGCTTGGGCTTGGCGGATGCGCTGAAATGCGATCAGCGCGAGGGTAAGAAAATCCTCAAGGCTTGGGCACAAACTTTTATGCCAGCGGATCATTTTGCCGCGAAAAAGCGCGGTTTTTATGTGCCTGTCAATGACTGGTGGCAGGGCAATCGACTCGAGGCCTTGGGGCGTGTGCTCACCGGTAATGACGCGATTCGAGAGTGGTTCAAGCCCGCTGGGGTCGACAGCTTACTCAAAGAGCAAGGCCGGTCGCACCGCGTTGGGCGCCAATTGATGACCCTGTTGCAGTTCGCGCTGTGGCATCGGTTCTTTGTCGAGTCATCGACGCCGTCACTGCCAGAGGTGGGTGACCCGCTGGCATTGCTGTCTCAATAGATCGACCATAATGAATCTCAGCGAGAGAACCGTGTGTGCTTGTGAGCGCTGGGCGGTCACTCGCTGCAGCCGTTATACTCATCTGCCCTGCTGATGGCTTGCTGCACGACATACCAGTGAAGCTGTCGGCGCGCTGATTTTCATAAAGCGGAGAACAGAATGTCTGATCGAGTGGCTGTCAACGTATCGGCCCACATTGCCCATGTCACGCTGACCCGCGCGGACAAAATCAACGCGCTGGACCCTGCGATGTTCGAGGCGATTTGTTCCGCCATTGATGAATTAAACAACTTGGACGATTTGCGCGCCGTAGTGGTGTCGGGTGAGGGTCGCGGATTTTGCGCTGGTCTCGATCTGTCCAATTTTTCCAGCGACAGCGAACCGATGGATTTGATGCCTCGCACCCACGGCGCTGCCAATATGCCACAGCAAATTGCCTGGGGTTGGCGAACGCTGCCGGTGCCGGTCATTGCTGCCGCCCACGGCGTGGCGATTGGCGGTGGGCTGAATATTATGTCGGGGGCCGATATCCGGATTATCCACCCCGACACACGCTGTGCCGTGATGGAAATGCGCTGGGGTTTGGTGCCCGATATGGCGGGATATCCCCTTTGGCGAGGTAATGTTCGCGACGACGTGCTGCGCAAGCTTGTTTACACTCACGCTGAGTTCTCGGGTGCCGATGCCTGTGCAATGGGCTTTGCCACAGAAGTCGCCGAGGAGCCGGTGTCACGCGCCATGGCGTTGGCAGATGAGATTGCAGGCAAGAATCCCCACGCCATTCGGGCGGCAAAGCGACTCTCAAATGCGTTGGCAACCAGCACCGACGAGGAACTGCTACTGGCCGAATCAGAGGAGCAGACCCACATTATCGGCAAGCCAAATCAGATCGAGGCGGTGATGTCCCAGATGGAGGGTAGGCCCGCGGCTTATCCAGACAGCGTCTGACGAATTTTTCAACCCAGATCAACAGACAGGGCAAACCCTCGCCAATGCTAGAATAGGATTGGTTGCGCAGGACGACACCGCCCTGTGACCGCGGTCCTTCTGGCACGGCTAAAGTGAGGCAGCGATGAGCGACGGAACCACCCAAACACATCACCGGGTCTGCCATCTGTGCGAGGCCATGTGCGGCTTAGTCATCCGCACGGCGGCTAATCAGGTCGTCGATATTCGCGGTGACGACAATGACCCTTTGAGCCGCGGTCACGTCTGCCCCAAGGCGGTTGCGCTGCAGGATATCCATGAAGATCCAGACCGACTGCGCAGGCCCTTGAAGCGTGTTCGAACGGCGCCGGGTGAGTACCAGCACGTTGAGATTGAGTGGGCCGAAGCGCTTGATCTGGCCGCCGACGCGTTGGCGTCGACGATCGAAACCCACGGCGTGGATGCGGTGGGGGCGTACTTTGGCAACCCCTCGGTTCACAACTACGGGATGCTCACCCATCAGCGCAATCTTTTCCGACATATTCGGACCCGCAATCGTTTCTCTGCGACGTCAGTAGATCAATTACCTCATCACTTGGTGTCCTTGTGGTGCTTCGGGCACATGCTCTTGCACCCCATTCCCGATGTGGACCGTACTCATTATTTTCTGATGCTGGGGGCGAATCCCCTGGCTTCCAATGGCAGCATCTGGACGGTGCCCGATGTCCGTCGGCGTTTGAAAGACCTGAAATCGCGAGGCGGTAAGCTGGTGGTTGTAGACCCGCGTCGCACGGAGACCGCAGAGCTCGCCAGCGAGCACCTTTTTATTAACCCCGGTACCGATGCGGCCTTGTTGTTGGCGATGATTCACGTGCTTTTTCGGGACGGCCTGGTGGCACCGGGGCCGTTGGCAGACTTCACTGATGGCCTCGATGAGGTAGCTGATGCGGTCGGCGAATTGACGCCTGAGTGGGCGGCTTCGCTCACGGGGATCGCAGCGGCCGACATTGAGCGTATCGCTCACGAGCTGGCCAGTGCCGAGGCGGGAATTTGTTACGGCAGGATGGGCGTCAGCACGCAGGCCTACGGCGCGCTTTGTCAGTGGGCGATTCAAGTGATTAATGTGGCGACTGGGCACCTCGACAAGCCCGGGGGTAGCCTGTTCACACACCCGGCAATGGACCAGGTGGTCAACACGAATCCAGGCGGTTTCGCTCGCTTTGCCTCGCGGGGGCGGGGTTTGCCCGAATTCAATTACGAGCTACCGGCTGTCACCATGGTCGATGAAATCCGCACCGAGGGAGAAGGGCAGATCCGTCTCATGTTCACCGGAGCGGGTAACCCCGTGCTGTCCACGCCCAACGGTCGGGCGCTCGATGAGGCGCTGGAAGAGATCGATTACATGATTTCAGTCGATCCGGCGCTGAACGAGACGACGCGCCATGCCGACATTATTTTGCCGCCCACCTCGCCGTTGGAGCATGACCACTACGACATCGCGTTTCACAATCTGGCGATTCGCAATACGGCGCGCTATAACCCGCCGGTATTTGAAAAGCCCGAGGGCGCGCTGCACGACTGGGAGATTTTTGCGGCGCTGGGGGAGCGTATCGCATCGCGACTCAACCTGGAGGCCATGCCTACTGTGCCGCCTGACAGATTGATCGATGCGGCGCTGCGCGCCGGTCCCTATGGCGACCATACCGAGTGGCAGCTGAGCATTGAAAAGCTGAAGGCGCACCCCTCCGGCATCGACTTGGGGCCGCTGCAGCCCTCATGTCCCGATCGTTTGCAAACGTCGAATCAGCGCATTCAGCTGGCGATTCCGGAAGTACTGGCAGACATTCAGCGTTTCCGCGGAGACACCGAAACACCGGGGGAACACTACCGCTTAATTGGTCGCCGCCATGTCAGGGACAACAATTCCTGGATGCACAACCATCACCGATTGATGAAGGGTAAATCGCGCTGCCAATTGCTGATGAATCCGGTCGATGTTGAAAGAGAAGGTTGGCAGAGTGGGATGACCGTAACGATTCAGAGCCGGGTGGGGTCGATCGATGCAGAGCTCCTCGCCTCTGATGAGATGATGCCGGGCGTGGTGAGTCTGCCGCATGGTTATGGTCACGGCTTGAAAGGTACCCGGGGCGAAATCGCGGGTCGTCATGCCGGGGTCAGCTGCAATGACATCACCGACGAGCAATTTATCGATGCCCTTTCTGGTAACGCGGCGGTCAACGGCCTTTCGGTGCAGCTGAGTGCCTCGGCGGCTGCGTGAACGGGTGGAGATCTGACATGTCAGGAAAACGCATCCCCACCACGCAGATCGACAGCGGCAGCAAGTTCACGAATAGCCGTGGCATGTCGGTGATCAAAGATGGCATCAAGGCGTCGTCGACGGAATCTGCGCGACCAGCGAAGCCTGATTGGCTCAGGATGCGGGTGCAAAGCAGCCCCAAATTCGCTGCCGTGCGGGACATTGTCCACGAACACGGTTTGGCCACCGTGTGTGAGGAGGCGAAGTGCCCGAATATTGGCGAGTGCTGGAGTGCGG
>Ga0182090_1202134_pt1 | contig 11906 bp, 9 predicted proteins | sample 041ome_24_FD_127767 | JGI IMG/M metagenome (GOLD analysis project Ga0182090, IMG submission 127767) | Metatranscriptome of coastal salt marsh microbial communities from the Groves Creek Marsh, Georgia, USA - 041408BS metaT (Metagenome... | ecosystem: Environmental > Aquatic > Marine > Intertidal... | reverse complement strand
GTTGAGGCCGCGCTGCCGCGCGCGATAAATCATGTACAGGCCGGCGAAACCGGCTCCGACGACGACCATGTCGATCTGCTGCTCAGTGCGTGCGGACATGATGAGGCGCGTCTCTGTCAAAGGCTGGATACTGCACCATATCAGTCTCTAGGCCGCGCTGTTTTCGGCGGCTTGGATTGGACCTTGCTATGAGGCCGCAAACCCTGCCAGTTCGCGCCACAGTTCGCGATAATCGTAGTCGGTGTCCAGCGCCAGGTTAAGTGTGTTGTACGACGCAAAATCGCTCACCAAATGCGTCAGTTGCACGATGCCCTTATCGGTAAATCCCTGGTCTCTCAGGGTTTCAACCTGCGCGTCGGACACGGCTCCCGGATCGTCGTTGACCTGAAGTGCGTACTCCAGAATCGCTCTGAGCCGGTCACCTTCGACCGCGTCCAGCCCGGATTGCAGTAGCCCGCCAACGTAGTCCTCAGCGGTGCCGAGTCCGTAATTGAGAATCGTGCAAAATGCCGCGGTGCAGTAGGGGCATCCGTTGGCCTGAGACACCAAAATACCCACGTGCTGGATTTCTTCCATGGTGAGCTCGCCCATTTCCCACAGCACCTTTGTGGCGCCAAGCTTGGCGGTAAAGAACTCCGGGAAATTAAGCTCGGCATAGAAATGATTCGGCACGCTACCTTCTACTTCGGTCACCCAGGCGAATATGCCTTCGACCGCCGGATCGGTAATGTGCTCTGGTTTAGGTAGTGCGACTCTCGCCATGCTGACTCTCAACGACTGCAAACTGGTGATCGCGATTATGCCTGCTCCACATCTGGATTTCTGGCTACACGGCGGCTACCTATGGTGAGGAGCCACTTATGGTTGCCAGTAAAACCCGGATCAGAGCTGACGCAAGTGCTTGAGGAATATTCGCGCCGTCAGTCCACTTGGATGGTTATCCATTTCCAGCGCGTCATGATATCCAAATCGGCGTCGGTGCCCTCTCTGCCAAGACCACTCATGCCGTTACCGCCAAACGGGATGTGGGGCTCGTCTTGAATCGACATCGCGTTAATGTGAACCATTCCGGCATCGGATTTAGCGGCGGCCTTCATCGCGCTCGAGATGTCTGAGGTAAAGATCGCACAACTCAGACCGTAGCTCGTATCGTTCGCCAACTGCATTGCCTGCTCCAAACCATCAACGGTGTAAATCGACGTCACGGGGCCAAATGTTTCTTCTCCAAAGACCACCATCTCACTGGTCACGCCTGACAGTATTGTCGGTGGGCAACAGTTGCCCAGCCACTCACCGCCGTGGAGAAGCGTTGCGCCTTTCTCTAGCGCGTCTGCAACGTGTGACTTGACTCTGTCTGCTTGTCGCGAGCTGATGATGGGTCCAATGGCAGTTTCCGGATCTGAGAGGTCACCAACTTTGACTCCCTTGGCAATTTCGACAAATGCAGGGATGAACTTTTTCGCAATTTCTGACTGCACGATAATCCTGCTGGAAGCCATGCACGCTTGGCCTTGAAAGAAAAATATGCCCAGCATGGCCGCTTCTAGTGCCTTGCCGAGGTCAGCGTCGTCGAGGATGATCAGGGGATTCTTGCCGCCCAGTTCAAGGGTCACGGGCTTTAGGCTCTTCGCCGCGATGTTGGCGACGTGTTGGCCGACTCGGGGAGAACCACAAAAGTTAATGGCGGCAATGTCATTGTGCGATGTGAGGAAGTCCCCTATCTCCGCAGGATCTCCCGTGACGTAGTTGAATACACCTCCTGGCAGGCCTGCCTCGTGAAGGGTTTTTGCGAACTGAACGGTAACCTGTGTTGCGAATTCTGAAGGCATCAGAACCGCCGTGTTGCCAGTCGCAATCGCCATCGCGATTTGCTTCACATTTTTCAAAAGAGGCACGTTGAATGGGGTAATGCAGCCGATGACGCCCACTGGCTCTCGAACGGACATGCCGAACGCGCCAGGCCGATCCAATGGCATAGTCTGACCAACCAGCCTTCTGGGTACGCCCGCGGCGGAGCGAAATGCATTGATGCAATATTCGACCTCAAAAGCGGCTTTCATCTGCGGTGAGCCTACTTCGTTGATGAGCAAGTCCATATACACATCGCGGTCTCGTTCCACTATCGATGCCGCGTCGCACAGTATTTTCTCTCTTGTGCGTACCTCACTGTCCTTAAAATGCTCAAAGGTATTCTTGGCATCAGCAACAGCCGCGTTGACGTCCGCCATATTTCCTTTTGCAACTCGGGCAATGAGTTCAGCATTCGATGGATTGAGATCGTCGAAATACTCTCCTGAGCTGGGCTTATGTTCTTGTCCACCTATCCACAATTCGCTCGTGTTCATCTGTGTCTCTCATCCTCGCTTTGAGTCTTTGAAGATTAAATGTTTGTGCCTTGACCCGGTAAAGATATCGCCGGGTCGGATTGGACGGGCACCTGACATGATCAAGTTAGAACGACCTCCGGTCTGTCGGCTACCCCACAAGTTTTAGGCCTGATAATCGGCGCCGGCCAAGCGGGCGTTGCAAATAGTCAGTCGCATCGGATCGCACCTTTGTTTATGATTTTTATGAAACGCGACGAGGATTGCAATTGGATGGCAGAGGTAAGCCGAGACCTTGAGGCCGCGTCGGTTAGAGCGCAACTCAACTCCAGAGAGATGTCCTTCGCTCAGTGGGAAGTAGTGCTACTTTGCACAGCGATCAATATGCTCGACGGCTACGACGTGTTGGTCATGTCTTTTGCGGCAGCCCCCGTTGCGGCTGACTGGCAGCTGGATCCCGCTAGTTTAGGTCTACTGCTGAGTGCGGGGTTAATAGGCATGGCGCTCGGTTCGATTGTGCTCGGATCGCTCGCTGATGCTCTGGGCAGAAAACGGCTGGTGCATATCTGCCTCATCACGGTGACGATCGGGATGATTGTGTCCGCGTACACGCAGTCTCAACTGCAACTGCTCGCACTGCGTTTTGTTACCGGGGTCGGTATCGGAGGGATGCTCGCAACCCTGACTGCTCTGGTGTCGGAGTACTCAAATGACAAGCGGCGAGGCATTTGTATGGGGTTGCTCCAGTCAGGTTATCCCTTGGGCGCTCTTTTCGGGGGGATGATTGCTGCTCAAATAATCCAGTTTGCAGATTGGCGGTCACTATTTCTGTTTGGAGGGGGACTCTCAGCAGTGCTGCTGCCCTTGATTGTCATTCGCTTACCTGAGTCGCTTGATTTTGTGTCGAGGTCTGGCAGTTCTGGAGCCGACAACATGAAAAGGCGGCTACTGGAAAGGTTTGATTTGTCAGAGCCACAACACAGCTTGGTCGAGGACTTGGACCAAGCTGCTGGCAGTTGGAGAAGCTGCTTCACACCGCCAGAAACGCGGTTGAACACGCTATTACTCTGGTCGTGTTACCTCGCGCTCATGTTTTCATTTTATTTCGTTGTGAGTTGGACACCCAAATTATTGGTAGACGCTGGGCTCTCGACCGCTCAGGGGATATCAACGGGGGCAATTCTGCAAGCTGGCGGGCTGATAGGCGCATTGGTGATGGGGCTTTTGGGCAGCAGATACGCGGTGAATGAGTTGGCGGCGTGGTTTTTTTCACTCAGCGTGGTCGTGATTTTGGCCTATGGTTGGGTTGACGCAGAATTGACAGTGTTGATGATGTTGTCTGCCATGATGGGCTTCTTCCTCATTGGTGCCATGATAGGTCTCTACACGATTGGACCCGCGTTGTATGCCGCCAAGTCGAGAGTGACGGGGGTTGGGCTGGCGATTGGCGTGGGCAGATTGGGGGCGATCGCCGCGCCTTTTGCGGGCGGTCTCATGTTGGAGGCTGGCCTCGAGATTAGCCTGATATACGCCGTGTTTGCCGCACCGCTCGTTTTGGCAGCATTTGCAGTGCGCGCAATATCTCTACCGATGGCCTTTAGGTGATCCTGTGAGTGGGCTGAAAATTCGGTGTTCAGTGCTAGATGTCATGGGACCGAGCAATACACTAAACTCAAGTCGTTGAAAGTTTGATTTAGAGCGGAGTCACGTAATGGCAAGTTTTGAACAGAAGTTTTCCCACTCCTCATTTCCACACAAAAGCAGATCGCTTCGACTGCCTCCAGCACTAGCTCTGAAGCGGAGTATGACGGGTGTGATCTGCCTCATGGCGATCGCGACTTTTCCCACAAGTGTAAACGCCAACTTGGAAGAGGTAGTGGTAACGGCGCGGAAGAAAGTCGAGTCGCTGCAAGACACGCCTATTTCGGTAACGGCCCTTTCGGGAGATCGCTTGGAGGACATGGGCTTATCGCGCATCACAAAACTCCAGAACGTGACGCCTAATCTCGTGTTTCAGAATACACCGGCATACAGTGGCGCCGGCAACAACGCTGCGGTCTATATTCGAGGCGTAGGGCAAAAAGACTTCGTTCCAACTATTGATCCGGGCGTCGGTATTTATGTCGATGAGGTTTATCTGGGCCGATCGGCTGGAGCCGTACTAGACATGATCGATATTCAGCAGGTGGAGATACTGCGTGGGCCACAGGGAACCCTATTTGGCAAGAACACTGTTGGCGGCGCTATAAGCATCACTACCACCAAGCCAAACGACGAGTTTGGCGGTAAAGTTGACATCAAGTTAGGAACAGATGAGCGACGGAATATAAGGGGTGTGCTCAATATACCTCTGTCTGACACCTTATATGCGAGGGGCAGTTTTGGAAGTCTGCAGCAGGATGGGTATGTTTTTAGACCCTTTGATGGCAAAGATCTTGGCAATCAGGATACGGTCATGGGCAGGTTGGCTCTGAGGTGGGCTCCTTCTGATACCTTCACCGCAGACTTGTCGTTCGATTACTACGATGATGAGACGAACGGTCCGCCGTTGCTTACGACTAGGGTCGACGAGTTCCCAGAGAGTGCAACGGCGATCCCGGGGGGTAACTTCCCATTCATTCACAACTTGTTTGCGGGATTCAGCCCGGATTTTGGTGGTCCGAATCCAATCGTCTGTACCCTGCCAGACGCGCCAGTCGCCTGTTTTACTAATGCTAATGCAGTCACGGGAGACAATACGAATTTGGGCACCGGCCCGAATTTCTCAGAGATGGAAAACGAAGCGGTTTCGCTGACGCTGACTTGGGATCTCGATGCATTCACCGCAAAGGTGATTGCCAGTCACAGAAGCCTCGATGGGGCGTTCGCGAGCGATCGAGATGGTTATGCCCAGAACGATGGCGAGCCGGCTGTGCCGGGTCTGCCGATCATGGTCAACCCGATCACTCACTACTTCGATACCTTCCAGCAGGATCAATTTTCCGTTGAACTGCAACTGTCTGGTAGCTCGGTAGAGGACAGATTGAGTTGGGTGGTAGGCGCATACGCCTTTGAGGAGGACGGAGAAAATATTAATCCAGTGGATTTCACCACCGTGTCAATACAAAGCGGCGGTTACTTTGATTACTCGAGTGAGGCGGTTTTTGCTCAGGCGACTTTTGATTTTACCGACAAGCTCTCTGCAACAGCGGGCATACGTCACACCAAGGAGGACAGAGACTACTTGCCTGACCAATATATCAAGGAAATGCCACTGGGAGGGCTGCCATTCCCATGCTTCAACGCAGACGGCTCAACAAAAGTATGCGCGTTGGGAGACAGGGTCGTTCCATTGGAGACCGTGAATAACTCGATCTCGGAAAGCACGCCGATGGTGAGTGTCAGCTACTCACTTACGGACGACGTAATGCTCTACGGCACCTATAGCGAGGGTTTCAAGGTCGGTGGTTTCACGCAACGTATTTTCCCCCCCGAGCCCAGCTTGCCTGCCTTCGGTCCTGAGTACGTGGACTCTGTAGAGGCTGGAATTAAAGCGGAGATCTTCGATAATTCATTGCGAGTAAATTTTGCGATCTACTCTGCGGACTATACTGACTTACAGATCCTCATAAACGAGCCAAGTAGAGTCGGGCCGTACACCACTAATGCGGGCGACGCGACCATCGAGGGTTTCGAATTAGAGGTTAACTATTTGGCTCAAAATGGGGTGTTGATTGATCTAGCGGTGGGCTACACGGACGCTGGATACGACTCTCTGAACCCTGATCTTTTCTCTGGTCTGAGTGTGTCTGACCCCTTCGTATTCATATCAGAATGGAATACTCATCTTTCGGTCACAAAAACGTTCGATACCCAGTTTGGAGAGATTACGCCGCGACTGGATTGGTCATGGAGGAGCAAGTTTTACACGAATGCGGGTGGTCTCCCGTTTGCACCTGCCTGGGCTGACCCTCTGGTTCAACCCGATTATTCCGTGGTTAACATGAGTGCGAGATGGGAGTCAGCCACTTCCGGGCTTAGCGTTACTGCCGGTGTCGACAACGTGGGTGACGAGGAATTCAGCATTTTTGGAGACTACCAATCAACCTTCGGCAGTACCGCTCAGGCATTTGATCGCGGCAGGCAGTACTACGTGATGTTGGGCTATAGTTTCTGACATTCCTCAGCGATAGGCAGACCTCAGTTGCATGCGCGCGGCTGAGGGTTCCTTAGAAGCAATCGAGATGACCCCAAAAGGCCGCGCAATGGATATCGACCAGTTAATCAGGGATGACGAGGTTCACCGCGACGTCTATGTGAGCGAGGAGGTATTCGCTCTGGAGATGGATCGCGTCTTTGGCTCGGCATGGATTTATATCGGGCATGATTCGCAAATTCCCGAACCTGGTGACTATTGGACAACTCGTGTTGGTCTAGAGTCGGTGGTGATGGCTCGAGGGAAGCAAGACGATATCAACGTTTTCTATAACCGCTGTCCTCACAAGGGCGCGAGGATAGCTGGGGACGGTTGCGGGCATACCAAAGGGCTTTTCAGGTGTCCGTATCATGCGTGGACCTTCAATCTCGACGGGACCTTGAGGGGCGTGCCCTATCTTGAGGGCTACGAAAACACGCGTTTTGATATGGCTGATCCGCGCTTTTCTCTTCGAAAAGTGGCTCAAGTGGCCTCGTATCGCGGGTTCGTCTTTGCCTCACTCTCAGAAAGGGCTGCCGATTTTGAGTCCTTCATTGCCGGTATCAAAAGCTCTCTGGATAACTTTTGTGATCGCGCGCCGAATGGCACGGTATCAGTGGCGGGCGGGGTTTTTCGTGTTGTCCAGCGGTCCAATTGGAAGATTTTTTTTGAGAATCTAAACGACACGGGGCACCCCATTGCGACGCATGAGTCCTCCTACCGGGCGGCTAGGCAATACGCTGATGAGCAGTTGGGTGGCGAGTTGCCTTTTGAGCTGCATATCATTGACGGTAACGGCGCGCCGCCGAAGTTCTGGTCGGATCTCGATCTGCATGCTTTTGAATTTGGTCACAGTTATATGACGGCGATCTTCAACGCCCCAGACGATCCGCTATCGCAGGCCTACTTCACGAGTCTGGCCGCTAAGGTCGGTGAGGATCGGGCCAAGGAGATCCTTGGGGTGAATCGCCATAATACAATTATCTATCCGTCTTGCTCGCCACATACTTCATTCCAGCAATGGAGAGTCATTCGTCCTTTGTCTGTTGATAGAACGCTAGTAGAGATTTTTACTTTCAGGCTTGATGGGGCGCCAGAGGAGCTACTTCAGCGGACATTCACCTATTCAAATGTGGTTAATTCACCTTCATCCATCGTCATGACTGACGACGTGCACGTCTATGCCGAATGTCAGAAGGGGCTGGCTACTCAAGGAGGGGATTGGGTGAGCCAACATCGCAATGCGGGTCAGGATCTTCCTTTTTCGGGCGCTGACGGCGGGGAGATTGGTGTCGGCACTAGCGAGTTACCAATACGCAACCAATTCCGCGCATGGCGAGAGTACATGACCGGCGATGCGACGGAGACGATTTCGCTAAAGAGTAGTGATCCGTGATGACAGCAGCGCGCTCTCCGCTCACGCGAGCTTCGGAAGTCCCTTATGAGGCGCTCTGCCAGTTTCTGTATCAAGAGGCAAGGCTGTTAGATCAGAGAAAATTTGACGAGTGGAATGACCTGTTCGCTGAGGGCGGTATGTATTGGATACCGCTTGCGGAGGATCAGGAAGATCCCGTTAATCATCTGTCCCTCGCTTACGAGGACTCCATGATGAGACAAGTCAGAATTAATCGCTTGAATCACGATAGAGCCTGGTCACAGAAGCCTCGGTCACGAACATCGCACACCGTGAGTGCGATTGTGGTCGAGTCGGTCTGTGAGGCTAGCAACCAGTTGGTCGTTGGCTCTGCCTTTACGGTGGCCGAGTGGAGAAGTTTTGGACATCGAACATTTGCCGGTCTCTACACTCATACCCTTCAGATTGCAGATGGCCGGTTGCAGATAGTCGAAAAACGCGTGGATCTGATCGACTCGGCGGAGGCTTTTGAACCCATCGAAGTATTCATATAGGTATGACATTCAGGGCATCCACCGTCATGCTCCCACTTCATCTGCAGAATGAGGTGATCCACCCGGATGGCCAAATTCGCGCTGGCTTTGGAGATGACCACACGGGCAGAGCGGCGTTTCTCGATGCCGCTTTAACGGCTTTGAAGGCTGCCTCAACATCGGGCATTCCCAGGGTATTTGTGCGGATGGCGTTTCAGGTTGGTGGAACCGACTTACCCGATAACTGCGAGTTGTACCGGTTCGTCAAATATAACGAGGTCATGCGGGACGGGAGCTGGGGCGCGGAGTTTGTTGATTCTCTGGCGCCCGATAGGCCCTCTGATGTCATTGTGTCTCACAACCGCGTGAATGCATTTTATGCAACGCAGTTGGAGCAGGTGCTGTCGGACTATGGCTGTGAGCACTTGGTGCTATTTGGTGTCGCAACTCACTCGGTGGTCGAACATACTGCGCGCCACGCGGTTGATCTTGGTCTTAGAGTCTCTGTTGTCACCGACGCTTGTAGTGCTTTTCCGAGGGAGAGGCATGAGGCCAGCCTGTCTGCGATTGGAAACTTGGTGACATTGGTGCGTTCGGAGGAGCTTAACTTTGACTGATCAGGCACCTGATTCCAAGAACAGGTCTGCAACCTACATTGTCAGTGGGGGAGCCAGTCGGCTGGGGGCCGCCTTTGTGCGACGGATTTCAAAGGCGGGCAATAACGTCATTATCGGCGATTTGGATGAGTCTGCAGGTGCCAAAATCGCTGGAGAGTTCGACGAGTCCGTAATGTTTTGTCGATGCGATGTGCGCAGAGATGAGGATTTGGCTGGTTTGGTCCAGTGCGCTAGCGACGTATTCGGTGGCCTTGATGGGATTGTGAATAACGCGGTCAGTTACCTGGACAATGGTATTACCTCTTCCAGAGCCGATTGGCATGCAGCCTTCGATGTCACTTTGTTCGGAGGTGCGGTATTACTGGCCGAGGCATTACCACTTTTAACCGAGAGCCCCTCGGCTGCTGTCGTCAATGTGGCAAGTATTGCGGCGAAAGTTGCACAAAGAAATCGGGCGCTTTATCCAACTGCAAAAGCCGCGATCATTCATTTGACTCGCCTACAGGCGGTGCAATTGGCTGAAGCCAACATCAGGGTAAATTCCGTATCGCCGGCTTGGACGTGGTCCACGCCCATCGAATTGGCCACCGCGGGAGACAGGTCACACGCTGACAGTGTCGGGGCGAGTCTGCACCCATTGGGCAGAATTGCGGACGCCGAGGAGGTCGCCGAGGTTGTTAACTTTCTCCTTTCTCCTGACTCATCCTTTGTCACTGGCGCAGATTTCCCAGTCGATGGGGGCCACTCTATTCTGGGGCCAGACGCCGGTCATGCGCTTCAGGGGCAACTGCAAAAATAGCAACAGCGAGTGACGGCATTGGCGCCGTTGTCTTCTTCAGCGTAGCTGGGCTTCAACCCTCAATTTGTGGCACATTTTGCATCGCTTCCTGGATAGCGCTGTCGGGTAAATCCAAGTCAACCATCTGTCCTGAAAGAAATGTTTCGTAGGCCGCGAGGTCCAGATGCCCATGACCACACAATGCGGTCAAAATGACCTTCTCCTCACCCGACTCCTTGCATGCCATGGCCTCTCTTACCGCTGCCGCAATCGCGTGGGTGGGTTCCGGTGCGGGCACGATGCCCTCCGCGCGGGCAAATTGCAGCGCGCCTTCGAAGCATTCGATCTGGGGAATCGAGATCGCTTCCACAAGCCCTAGCTCATAGATGTGTGAGACCAGCGGCGCCATACCGTGATAGCGCAGTCCGCCGGCGTGAATGGGCTCTGGAATGAAAGACGCACCGAGCGTGTGCATTTTCATCAGCGGCGTCAGGCCCGCGGTGTCACCAAAATCGTAACGATATTCGCCTTTGGTGAGTGTTGGGCAAGCCGCCGGCTCAACGCATCGGATCGTGGGATTCATTTTGCCCGCGAGCTTCTCGCGTAGGAAGGGAAATGCTAGGCCCCCGAAGTTGGAGCCACCGCCTGTGCAACCTACCAGCACGTCCGGTGTTTCGTCGACTTTCGCCAACTGCAGCAAGGCTTCCTCACCGATAATGGTCTGGTGGAGCAGTACATGATTCAGCACGCTACCGAGTGCGTAGCGAATGGTGGGGTCTTCCACTGCCTCGGCAACAGCCTCTGAAATCGCAATCCCCAATGAGCCGGGGTGGTCCGGATCCTGAGCAAGCAGTTGCTTACCATAGTCGGTGACGTCAGACGGACTTGGGTGTACCTGCCCACCCCAGATCTCCATCATGGTGCGGCGGTAGGGTTTGGCTCTGTAAGACGCGGCCACCTGCCAGATTTCGCATTCGAGACCAAACTGGGCGCAGGCAAAAGCCAGTGAACTGCCCCACTGGCCCGCACCGGTTTCTGTGGTGAGCTTACGAATCCCTTCCTGCGCGTTGTACCAGACCTGGGGTACCGCGGTGTTGGGTTTGTGGGAGCCCGCGGGGCTTACGCCCTCGTACTTGTAATAAATACGCGCCGGTGTATCGAGTAGTTTCTCAAGACGGTGCGCGCGGAACAGGGGGCTGGGGCGCCACAGTCGATAGACATCGAGCACATCGCCCGGGATGTCGATGTATCGCTCAGCCGACATTTCCTGCTCAATCAGTGCCTTAGGGAACAGGGCGGCGAAGTCGTCTCCCGTCGCCGGCTGGTGTGTACCAGGATGCAGCGGCGGTGGCGGTGGCTCAGGCAGGTCTGCAACCACGTTGTACCAACGCGTCGGCATCTCTGACTCGTCAAGATAGATTTTGGTGGGAGTGCTCATAGTCATGGTCCACAGGCCGTGCGGGTATGCCGCTGAAATGCCCTAAATAGCTCAAAAGATCGCGCATGATAAGGGAGACAGCGCACAACGCAACTGCCATGAGAGGCGAAAAACCCGCGTTCAAGGACATGCGGGTGCTTAATATTGCCGCATTCGCGCCCCGCGATCAGAGACTTGACGCTATCAGTCCGGAATGAGCTGCCATCAGCTAGAAATGAGCGGCCATCTGAGTGTCACGAAATCGATATCGCCATGAATCCATACAGGCGCGTCGCGGCGTAACAGGAGCACTTCTGTAATAACAATTAATTCTCGTGACGCGGACATTTTTTAGGCGCTACACTCCTCCACCGCTCGTTTCACGCCCCAACCAGCTTTCGCCCATGTCTATCAGCACATTTGACCTGTTCAAGGTGGGGATTGGTCCCTCCAGCTCTCATACCGTCGGCCCCATGCATGCCGCGCGGATGTTTGCAGTGGCGCTTGAGGACACCGGCTCCCTAGGCCGCTGTTATCGCGTGACGACCGAGCTGTTTGGCTCTCTTGGGGCCACCGGTGCCGGCCACGGCTCTCCAAAAGCGATCATTTTGGGATTGGAGGGCGAAGCGCCCGACACGGTCGACATTGAAGGCATTGAGGCCCGGATAGCCGCCGCGCGCGAGCACGGCAGCCTAAACCTGCTGGGCGC
>Ga0182090_1424132_pt1 | contig 11909 bp, 5 predicted proteins | sample 041ome_24_FD_127767 | JGI IMG/M metagenome (GOLD analysis project Ga0182090, IMG submission 127767) | Metatranscriptome of coastal salt marsh microbial communities from the Groves Creek Marsh, Georgia, USA - 041408BS metaT (Metagenome... | ecosystem: Environmental > Aquatic > Marine > Intertidal... | reverse complement strand
GCGGAGGCAGGAAGAGCAGCAACTGGGATAGAGAAAGTAGCGATAGTGCGAGTAGTAGTGGTAGTGGTGGTAGTAGTAGTAGTAGTAGTAGAAGCGAAACAGACAGACGCAGAGCGACGAATATCCGCTTCTTTGCGTCTGAATTAAACCATCGTTCGGTGTGGCACGTCGACGTCCTTCGTTGGTTCGAACGAAACAGAACCGACTTAATCGGCGGCCCGAAAGCGCTCGAGTCTTTAAAATCTGAAGACGAATGCGTCGTCGTCGTGTCTTCAATCTCCAACGTGACCATATTCACCGACGTCATAGAGGATATGATTGTTCAATCATCTCGAGGGGCACATCCATCCTCTCTCTTCTCCTTTTCCTCGGTGCGATTTCTTCGAAGAGACGTGCAGTGCGAATTCGACCAACGCGTGGTCGGCCTCGCGGATGCGCCAAACGACGACCTTCGAGTTGTAGCGTCTGGTAAAATCACGTGCACTGTTTTGAAAAGAGAGAACATGCGCCCGAGAAAAAGTCCGCGAGCGTTGAAAGAACGGTTGTTGGTCGCTTAATCAGACTTACATGTAGTGCTTCGAATCGAGAGCGTAATACTGATGACAATACTACTCTTGAAACCAAATCAACTTCGTTTCCTTCACTTTTCATTTTAAAGGCATCAATCAGACTTTAAGCAGTACTTCGAATCGAGCGTAATACGAATACTCTTGAAACCAAATCAACTTCACTTACTTCACTTTTTTTCATCATCTGAACAACACTCTAAAGAAGAACTTTGGTCTTCTCTTTCGCGCGAGCGAATCGCGCGTTCAAACGTCTCTCTCTTCTCTCTCTTTTACTCTGAAACCATGCCTCCTCCGAATAAAGCGAGCGACGATCAAAAAGTCGTCCTCATTGGCGGTCAGCAGCTCCTCCGCGTCAGAGACGAAAAGACCGGCGAATTCGTGTTCCGTCCTCTCGACGAGAAAACGGGAAAAGCGAAAACGAAAGAAGCCATCGATCAAGAGAAACTCGAAGCGTATAAAGAACGAAACAAGGATAAGTTTTTGGACTCGGATATGAAACGATGGGAAGAGGAGAGGAAACGAGCGATCGTGGATAAACGGTTTAAAGAGGCCTCGAAATTGAAATGGGAGGAACGGGAGAGGAAAGAGAAACTCGGGATATCCGCGCCGACGAGGACGAAGACGAACGCGAGCAATAACATCAACAGAGGAAAGAGCGATTCGTCGAAAGGAGGAGGAGAAACGAAGAAAAAGAGCGGCGATAAACCTAAAAAGTTGTCGGAAAAGAGGATGCAGAAGAAGAGAGAGTGGCTGGATAAACACGGACGCGTGCGGATGCCGGAACCGTCGAAAGCGCTGGCGGAACTTCGCGAGGAGATGAAGCAGGCGAAGATGAACAACTTGGAGAAGGTCAACGCCGGGAAGTTTTCGTTTTTGAAGATGGCGTTGGAGTTAGAGGAAGGGAAGTTTCAGACGGCGACGAGAGAGGCGAGGGAGAGGAATTACGAGTTTGAGAGGAAGGCAAAGAACGTGAGGAACGGGGAGATGGACGGGACGGATTCGGAGGACGAGAGCGACGACGAAGCCGGCGGGAACGGGAGGAGGAAACATAGAATGCGAGAGGCGGATGCGAACGATCCAGATTTTAGGAGAGATTTAGATCCACCCATAGTAAAGAGAGGGTCGGATGCAGATTTGTTGGATCCGGATTATAGGAGAGACGCGATGCCGTCGGCACCGGCGCCACCGCCTCCAGCGGCAGCGCTGACGCAAAATAAGAAGAAACCGCAAAAGAAACCGCAACAAAACAAGAAACTGCCGCCGAAGCAGCAGCAGCAGCAGCAACAACAACAACAACAACACCAAAAGCAAAACAGCAACGCGGCGATAAAAGCTATTCCGAAGCCGAAGTTTGAGAATTTGAGTTTGAATGGCTGATGTGATTGATGTGTTTGCACGTGTGTACATCGGGAGGTAACGCACGAGATCTTTCACTTTACGATAATCTCTCTTTCGCGAGCGAGAGAGTTTGAAAGAACGACGAGAGATCGTCGTCGACGCGATTCGGCGCGTAACCGCCGGTCGAGAAAAGCGCGATGTCACGCGCGTAAGTAATTCGGCTTCTCGAGAAAGAAAAATTCGTTTGCGAAAAGCAGAGGATGGAATTTTACATGGCGAGAACACGACGAAAATTTGTTTCTTGGTAATACAAAAGGCGTAACAAAGAAGAAGCACGCATCGCGCTACATGTTATACGACTATTCTTTATCGCAATACGTATCTAATCCGTACGTGCGATGTAACGCGTCCTCCCATCGACTTCGCCCTTTTGCCCGCTCCTCTTTTGTGCTCTTCGACTCGAAGAGTTTCGATCCATCGTTAGCATTTTGATTGTCTTCACCCAAAACGTCTCTTACCGTCATCGGCTCTTTACTATTGCCGTACCAGCTGTATACCCCTCTCTTGTACGCGCCAATTGCCGCCGCGAGCGCCGCACCGTATGCGGTTGTCTCAATGTTGGCCGGCCTGCGCACACTTTTGCCTAAAACATCTGCTTGTATTTGCATCAACGTATCGTTCACGCTCGCGCCGCCGTCCACGGATAGGAGTTTCCCATCACCATCGCTAAAAGAAGTTTTCTTCCTCTTCTTGCTCTCACTATTCTCTTCGCAGTCTAACTCCATCGCTTCGAGTACTTCCATCGACTGGTAAGCTATTGCTTCCAGTGCCGCTCGGCAAATGTGCGCTTTTTTTGCGTATCTCGTCAATCCAACGATAACGCCGCGACTATCGTCCCGCCAGTGCGGCGCGAACAAGCCGCCAAACGCGGGCACAAACGTTACGCCTCCAGTATCTGTTACCGTTTTCGCACACTCCTCAACTTCATTCGCATCGCTCACCAACTCCATTTCATCTCTGAGCCATCGAATACATTCGCCACCAACAGCCACCGCCCCTTCTAGCGCGTACTCTGCTTCCTCGTCCTTACCCAATTTCCAACACACGGTGGTTAGAATACCTCGTTTGGATCGAGTAATCGTCTTCCCGGTATTTCGCATGGCAAAACACCCAGTTCCGTACGTGTTCTTCGAATCACCCTCTCGTAAACGGTGTCCGAGCGCACTGGCGTGTTGATCTCCTAAAATACCATAAACTTCTAGCTCGATTTTTTCTTTGTCTTTCGTGACTGAGGGGTTACCTGCCCATCCGCTCACGCGCTCCGCGCTCGATACGATCCTCGGCAACCACTCTTTCTTAATCCCAAACAAATTCAACAAATCGTCGTCCCATTCCAGCGTCTCTATGTTCATTAACAAGTATCTCGACGCGTTTGTCACGTCGGTAACGTGCACATTCGGTAACTCCTGGTTATTACTGTCGCGCCTCGCTCCCAACTTCGTCACGATCCAACTGTCGATGGTCCCGAATCGCAACGTACCTCGCGCCGCCGCTTTTTGCACATCCTTTGAATTCTCCAACAACCACCTCATTTTAGTCGCGGAAAAGTACGTCGATATTGGCATACCTGTTTTCTGAAACACCATATGTTTCTCCTTCTCTGAAAACCGCGAGACGATCTCCGCGGTTCTCGCGTCGCACCACACTATGGCGTTGTGTAACGGTTTCATGGTTTCCGAATCCCAGGCGACGATTGTTTCGCGTTGGTTTGTGATTCCCACTGCCATGGTAAAGGCGCCACCGACTTCTCGGTAGCATTTTTTTATGTTCTCGATGATTTCTTCCGGGTCGTGTTCCACCCATCCGGGTTTGGGATGTATCTGTTTGTGTGGATGTTGCGCGGATTGGATTGGTCTCAAATCTTTGCGCTCGCCGTCTCGTTCTTTGTAATGAAAACCAAGGAGTTCGTATTTGATGACTCTCGTCGACGTGGTGCCCTGATCGATGGCTAAAAGTATAGGATGCGTGAGAACTTTTGGTCCAAACATATAGGTCACGCCTCTCCTTGTGTAGGTATCTAAAGCGTGGGGGCGTCTATCGTCTGCGTCTGCGTCGGAATCGGGGGAAGCCATTGTGTTGTGACGAATAGTTTCCCAAAGTATGGATGGAAGAAAATTTTCCTCTCGCTCTCGCTCTCTTTCGTTTCGATGGAGTGTTGATGATGATGTCTTCTTATGGTGGTGTAATAATAAATTAAAACTGTACGTACAATTCTCTATCTTCGTTCAACTCGGCGACTAACTCGGCGGCTTCGATGAGCGCGACTTCGCCTAACTTTGTGATGTAGTTGTTGTTGACGGAAACGTTTTCCAAAGCGCCTTCGGCGTTGTTTTTAATCGCCGCGGCCAAGGCGAACGCGCCTTCGTCTTTGATTTCGTTGTAGCCTAAATCTAACGTGCTTAAATGTTCGTTGACTACGGCTAATGACTTGCCCAACGAGCGGACGCCGTCGTCCCCTAGTTCGTTGCCGCGTAAATCGAGGGTGGTGAGGGATTCGTTGTAGGTGATGGTGTCGGCGAGGGCGGCGGCGCCTTCTTTGCCAATTTTACACCACCCGACGCGTAGCGTTTCGATTTTGGCGTGGAATTTGAGGGATTCAGCGAGTGCGATGCCACCGTCTTTGCCTATCGGGTTATAACCGAGCTCTAAAGTGGTCAACGCGGTGTTTTCCTTCAAGGATTTGGAGAGAGCCATAGCACCGAGAGCGCCGATGTTGTTCCCGCCAATGTCCAGGTTTTTCAAAGTCGCGTTGTCCTTCAACGCGGGGGACATTTTGACCGCGCCGTCGTCGGAGAGTTCGTTCATGTAAAGATTCAAGTGGGTCAACGCGTCGTCATCTTTGAGGTAATCGCACAACGCAGCGCCAGAATCTGGACCGATGGCATTGTTTCCAATGTCCAAGTTGGTCAATTTCGTCTTGCGCTTGGACAAAGCTTCGCATAATTTGACGCACCCTTCGTTTCCAATATCGTTTCCGTTCAACGTGAGCGATTTTAAGCTGCTATTGTCCACCAAAGCGTTTGCTAAGGCGACTGTGCCCAAGGCACCGACGTAGTTACCTTGTAAAGAGACGTGTTCTAACGTGTCGTTTTGTGCTAAAGCTTGCGCCAAGGCGGTGGAACCTTCGTAATCGATGGCGTTGTTGTTCATCTCCAAAGAAGTGATCGAGGTGTTTGATTTCAACGCCTCCGCTAAGGCTTTGGCACCATCGTCGCCAAACGAACACGAGTTTATGTTCAACGTCGTTATTTTTGTATCGGTTTTCAAATAGTTTGCCAACGCGATGACGCCTACGTCGAGCAACGGATTGGAGGCGAAGGAAACCATGCGCAGTTTCTTATTTTGCGACATGGCTTCGGTAATGGCAAGCATGGCGGTTTCACCAAAACCGTTCGCGCCAAAGTCAACGCACGACGCGGTTTCGTTGAACGCGATGCCTTCGGCGATGATTTTTGCGCCATCGTCGCCGAGTTTACGCCCATTCAAATCGACCGTTTGGAACCGTCTCAATTCGTCGACGCAATCTCTACACAAGCGCTTGAACTCTCTGCTCATCGGTTGTACTCTTTGTGGTTGTTTCGGTTTTACTTTTTCTTTTTCTTTTGTTTTCTCGGAGGAAGTCGACGTCGACGCGCCGCCACCATCTTCGCCTTCTTCGCCATCCATGGTGGTAAACATGCGCAATCCAGGCGGCAAGTTAGAAGCGCCGACTGGAGCGTTCTCGCCCGTACCTTCAACCCCGCCCGATTTCGCCGCTTTGTTCAACGAAGCGTAAAAATCGGAATCTGACGCCTTGTCGATACCACCAGTAGCAGTTTGCGCAGCACCCATTTCTTTTCCTCTACCACCACTACCACTACCACCGCCGCCGCCCATATCAAACACCTCCTCGTCCTCCCCCTCCGGCGAACTCTTCGCCCTTCGCTTTTGCATCTTCGTCCAAAGAAAATACGCAATCAATCCAATCGCCCCAACACCGGCGCCGAGTAACGTCGGGTCCGCGCTCGCGATATTAAACGAAGAGGAGGACACCATTTGCGACTTTTTCGTCCCTTTCTTCTTCTTCGGCCTCGGTATCTCCGAAACCGCGACGACTTCTTCTTCCTCCAAAGAATCAGCAGCCCCTCCTTCCTCGAAAGCATCATCAGCTCTTTTATCTTCCCCAATAACATCTTCGCTGCTCACATCGACGGTCGGATCGCCCTCGATCCTCGGCAACGCTTCCGCCGTCGACGAATCATCCAATTCTTCTTTCTCTTTGCCATCATTGCTCGTCGTCGTCTTTGAGGAACTACTTTTCTTCTTTTTCTTCGCCGCCGTCACGACCAAGACTCGTCGATTTTGTTGATGATGATGATTTCGTTGAGAAGAAGAAGAACGACGACGCGCAGCTGAGACGTTGCTCCTACGACTGCTCCCGAGAAAAGCGCGAGACCAGACTCCACCACCACCACCACCGCTCGTCGTCGTCGTCGTCCTCGCGTTGTTGTTCAAACTGCTCAAGAACATCTCTCTTTAAAATGTAATAAAAAACACAAGAAGAGTCACTTTTTATATTGCGGCGTTTTTCCTCTCGCGATGATGTTTTTTTGTGTTTCTCATCAAAAAAAGAATTTAATAGACTTGCCTTTAAAAAAAAATGAAAACCCTAAACACAATTTTTTTTTCCGTCGGATAAGGCGAAGAACCAGGGGCCACAAGCGCTCGGAATTTTCATCTCTCTCTCTGTTTCTCTGCTGTTTTCTCTCTAAAAATTCTATTCTTGGGCTGTTCTTTCTCTCTGTCTGGCAAATATATTTTATCTTCTCGCTCGAGTATATATTTCCTCATTCGAGAAACGCATTATTCGTGGTGAGAACAAACTCGTTCGCGCGATAAAACACGCACAGAAGACGTGCAATTGAAAAGAAACGCGAAGTGTTTTCTGTCGCACTTCTTCTTTACCTTCTTTTGGTTGGTGTTGAGGGAGAAGCGAAAGAAGAGTTGAGGAGAGAGAAAATTGCCTCTGAAAGATATTTCCTTTTAGTCTACTCTTCTTCGCTCGCGTCGTCGTCCAATTCTCTTCTCGAAAAGACGCGTACAAAAAGCAAAAATCCTTCTTCTTTCGTTTACGTAGAATATGAGCTCGGTATACCCGAGTTTAATGCAAACGACGACCACAACGACCGAAACGACCACCAAGCGATGGTACGCGTTGGTTCGTTTAGACGAAGACGGGCGCTCGGTCGCGCCTCAGGCCGAGGAAATCGCCAAGCTCGAAAGAGAACTCATGCGCTCGCAAGAAGTGTCCACGGGAGGAGGACACGTGAACTCTGCGTCGATTTCGCACCATCACCATCACCATCATCACCACGTGGAGACGTTTTTACACACCACGTATGGGTCCGAAGGAGGAGGAGAAGGAGGACGAATGATGCAACAACAAGACGAGAACGATATAACAGCGACGAAGGTTCCGAGCAGTCGACTGGGAGGAGGAAAAGGGGGTGGTGGGAGACAACTTCAACAAGGCGCGAACTCGGACGGCACGGAAAGCGCGAAAGAAGGGAGCCAAAGTCCGAGCACGACGAACGAGACGACGAATTCGTCGGGAAAGAAGAGAAAGAAAGATGCGAACGGTGGCGGCGGGGTCTCGTCCGGGAAGGAGAAGAAGAAAGAGAACGCGACGGATACTGATACTAATAATAACAACAACAACAACAGAGGCGGAGAAGAGAGCGCGAGAGGAACGAATGCGAGAGAGTTACCGCCGGGGTGTAAACCGGGCGGGCCGTGCGACCACTGCGGCGCGTTGGACTCACCGCAATGGAGACGAGGGCCGGCGAGTAAACCGTGTTTGTGCAACGCGTGTGGGACGAGGTTTCGCCGAACAAACTTTTTGGCACCGCTTTCAAACAACAAGGATAACAATAAACAGGATAACGACGAAGATAGCGCAGTGCCGACTGGCAACGACAACAACAAGAGAAACTTAGATGGCGGATCAAACATGGCGAGCCAAACGACGAAGAAACGGTTGGCCGCGGCGTGTTGATTGATCGCGCGCGCTTTGGTTGGTGTCACCAGGGTATCTCTCGAAAGGGAAGAGATGACATTCTGTATTTTTATTTTATCCACACTCGCTCTTATACACACCCGCTGTTGGCGAACGAGCGAGAGACGAAATTTGTAAGTATTACCTGATTACGCAGTATATTTTCTATACATAATCTACAAACTAAAGTTCTAAAACACGCGCACTAATGGTATGTACTGTTATATTTACTAATGCTTCATCAGCAGCTCTCTCAGCGAACGTTTCGTTTCCATCAACCTTTGGTTTCTTTGCTCGACCCTGGCGGCTTCCTCTTTCAACTTGACCAAATGTTTCGATTCTCTCGGAGTGCCGGTGGCGTTGGACATCATCTTCGCGAGCAACGTGGGCGTGGACACCGTTGGGGTTCCCGTCAAAGAATCGTTGGAGTTGTTTTCGTAGCCCATGATAGAATCCTCCGTGCTCGTTTGTCTGGATAAGTCGCCGCTCGCGTTGACTTGTTGCACAAACTCAGACGCCTTTTCGTTGGCGCGTTGCTTAAACTTTGAAAAATTTTGCGCCAATCTCGAACCTTCCAACGAAGCGTTCAAGGATTCCATTTTACTCGCGAGGAAGCCAGATGCTTTATTTGTTTGGCGCTGTATTGGGCTATCTTCGTACTCTTTTCCAGCGGCGGCGTTCTTGGCGGCGTCCAATTCGCGTTGTTTCTGTTGTTCTCTCAAGACTTCTTTAATTTCAGCGTTCAGCCGCTGAGCGACGGAATTTGCAACTTCGACCGAGGCATCGACGACAGAGACGCAGTGCATGGCTACTTCAACGGTCGTCTTTTCGATGAACGTAGTCCAAGCGAGAAGAAGGGTTTTCACAGCGGTCTCACTTATCGATTGAATCCTTTTGCACTTCTCTAAACTATCGTCGATAGATTTCTGGAAATGATTCGCGTCTAATCGCGCGTTCAAGACGAGCTCAATGTCCTCTCTGGCGAGTTTGATTTCGTTTAACAAAGAGTGACGCAATCTCGACCGCGCCGCTTGTATATCCTTTACGCGTCCGAACAATTCTATTTCGCGCTCTAACGCTTGCGCGCGTCTGGAAATCATCGCGTCGATCGCATTCATCGTCGACCGCGCGGCGTGCAACCGATGATCTTCTTTTTCAATCTCGTCGGTGAGTTTCGTCGCTTCTTCCATCGCGTCCAGATTCTTTTCGATGTCGCCATCTAACGCGTCATTAACAATCGTTTCATCGGCTTCGCGTTTGCTCTGTTCCCAAGGCGCGACCAGCGTTTCCACCCCGGCGGCAATTTTCTTCCCGCACGTCGCGTCTCTTTCGCGTCTTGATTTCCGCGCAAACTCGCTCCAGTTTTCAATCGCCGTTTTACCCCGAACGTCTTCCTGTGAAAATGTTGATTTCTTTACTTCGTAAAAAGAACGAAGCGTTTCTAAATCTATTCGCGCGTTATCTTTTGTTTTTTCGACCAGTCTTTGGAGGTGTTTAATATCTTGCGCAAAGAGTCTATCGTTTTCGAGTTTCGTCTCATCGACCTCTTTCGGGTCGATGAGCTCAATCTTCTCGGCTTCGATAATTTGATTCAGTTCACTCTTCTCGATGTCTTCCCAATCGTTGTTGTTGTTGTTGTTGTAATTATTTGTGTTCGTGTCTCTGCTATTCGTGCTATCCATGCTCGCTCTTCCAGCAGAATTGAATGTTGTTGTCGTCGGAGGCGAAGCGCTAAATCCTACGCGGCGCTGTAAAGACGCAGGCGATGACTCCTTTTCGACAACCGACTTGTTGATTGGTATTGGCGTGCTCATATCTGAACCAGTAGCCGTGAGATGAGCAGTAAAAGCATCACTATTACTCTCCACGAGTTTCATTCTCGTCAAGATATTCTGTAAGACTTTCTTTACTACGCCCATTTGAAACAAGACTCTTTCGCCGCGTTCGAGCGTTACGTTTAACCACGCCAACGCTTGTCTATCAACTTGTACTTTCGACAAATCCAACGCGTCTCTTTTCAAACATTCTTCGTATCCTTCGCGAAAATCTCTCAATTCTTCAACCAACGTTTCTCGTTGCACGGCGAGATCGGAGGACGAAATCGCGCGCACGGATACCAGCGCCGCTTCGGTGGTGAGCTGCGCGATACCGCGCGAGGCGGTATCGGAAATACACACGCGCAGTTCGCGCTCGAGACTCAAGATACATTCGATAACCGCGACGCTTGCATCTATGGCAATGCCAGCTTTAGGCGGGATTTCATCTTCGGTGAGTTCTTGCTTTCGCTCTTTTTGTTTGCTCTCGTTTCGACTACCTTTTCCATCAAAATCATCATTCATATCGGCATCTTCTTCTTTCGAAGACGCATTCACATCTTCCTCGGCGTTCTTGTTCTTATTTCTGTCATCGCTATCGTCGTCGGAAACCAAATCACCATCGAGCGACTCCAAGTCGTCCACGAGCTCTTCCTCCTCCTCTTGTTCCGTCGCCGCTTGCACGACGCTCAAATCATCAAACAAAACCTGCGAGAACGAAGCGACGGTTGTCTTCCCGAGAATCTTATTCTTCTCCAACTTCAACGTGTTTTCGTTGTTCTCCCCTTCGGTGCTATTCCTACTACTGTTCGTCTTCTCTCTGTGCTGTTTCTTACAAATCTCCATCGCTAAAATGACGTCTTCAGAACACACTTTCTGAAAAACTTCCTCCCTTTCGCGTTTCAAACACGTCGTCACGTCGCCTTCCTCTTCCAATACCTCCGCCTCGACGACTTCGATGAACGTACCGTCGATGCGTTCGCACAAACGATCAAACCTCGACTCAAAGTTCACCATGCTCTCTTCGTCCTTACCAACTTCTTTCCCTAAATTCTGCAATCGCTCTACCGCCTCACCCATTTCCGTCGCTTCCAACAACCTCTTTTTTGCATCGACCCCGCCCAACAACGCGCAACTCGCCGCGAACAACGGCGCGCGATGCCCGCTCTCGATAACCCGATCCCAAACTCGAAACGTACACCGCGTCGGCAGCACGTTCACGAACAAGGTCAACAACCACTGCGAACTCGTAATCGCGCTGACGATGTTATCCGCGCCTAACGCGTCCAAGTGTACCCCCAACTCCGGTTCAATCTTATTCACGACTCTCGAAAACACCCGCTGGTCCTCCATCGCTTTCGCCATCCCTTCGGTAAAGTATCCAGGTACGATTCTATTCACCAAACCATCTAAGCACCAAAACGCGCTCTCCTCGTCCATCCCAGAGAGCAAAAAAAACGCGCAAATAAAGTTCATCGATTGCACGTACCCCGTCGCGGGATCGTGTTGGGCGAACGCCAACAGTACGTGTTTCAACGAATTCCACATCTTGTCCCCGGGTATGCTCAGCCCGCACTTCTCGAACGTGTGTCCACTTCTCGGTAAATCCTTCTCGATTTGCGATAACGTTTCCAGAGTTGTTTTCGTCGGTTCAATTCGAGCGCGTTCGAGTAGTTTTTGGAAGTGTTCGGGGTCCTTCTTCATAGTGTTCGTCGTAACGACTTCCGCGTTAAAGAGTAATTTCGACGCCCATCGACTGGCTCTCGTTTCCTCGGGATGCAGCGACGAGTGTCGCCATTTTTCGAGCGTTTTTCGTTCCTCCGCATCCTCCACCTTTTCCTTTGCATCCTCCTCTCGAGGAGAAGACGCGTCGTCGTCGTCGTCATCGCCGTCCATGTTTTTCTTAATGTTTTCTCTCTCGTGGGAAAAGAAAAAGTCAGGAGGAAACAAAAATTCTGACGAAACGGCTTCTTTTTTTTTGTTTTCAATTCAGAGAAAAAAAAAAGAGCAACCAACGAGCTCATAAATCAGAGGGTTTTCACATAATTTATACTCTCATCACATTCCTTTTCTTTTTCTGAAGAAGAAGAGGAG
>Ga0182090_1607694_pt1 | contig 11921 bp, 9 predicted proteins | sample 041ome_24_FD_127767 | JGI IMG/M metagenome (GOLD analysis project Ga0182090, IMG submission 127767) | Metatranscriptome of coastal salt marsh microbial communities from the Groves Creek Marsh, Georgia, USA - 041408BS metaT (Metagenome... | ecosystem: Environmental > Aquatic > Marine > Intertidal... | reverse complement strand
GCCGTCCGTCAGCTTGCCGTCCGTCAGCTTGCCGAGTTTGCCAAAATTGCCCTTTTAATACGCATGTTTCAATACCGTACACTATGTACTATCACCACGTTTTGCCGTAAAAACGAACGTTCCATTTTCCTCTCCGTTTTTTGCGAGCGACCGCGTCCGCGCGCTTCGTGCGTGTAACTAACTGTCTTCGAAGAAAAATATCTCACGTGCCACACAATAATGGCCTCGCTAAACAAGCGCCATCATCATCATCATCAAAGACGACGACGACGATTTTTACCCCTCGCGTTGCTTTTACTCGTCATACTCTACGGGAACTATCGCGTGTTTGACGTTCTGACGAAGTTTGAATCGCCCACAGATGTCGCCGCCGCCGTCGTCGAGAACAACGACGACGCGAAACGCAACGAAGTGGAAAATTCAAAAATCGAGAGAAGAAGAAGAAGAACATTTCAGGAGGGAATGGAGATGCCTTTCATTGGATTCGGCACGGCTGCGTTAGGAATCGAGACGAAAGAGTGCGTCAAGAAAGCCTTGGAGGTTGGGTACAGGATGATAGATACGGCGCAAGCTCCGGAATGGTACCGCGAAGATTTAGTTGGCGAAGCGCTCGCAGAGAGCGAGATTGAAAGAAAAGAGTTGTTCGTGACGACGAAAATCCATCCGAGACATTTAGGTCGAAAAGGGATGGACATGATCGCGAGTTCGTTGAAAAACTTACGCACTGAGTATATAGATTTAGTTTTATTGCATTACAGCGAGTGCTGGGGGAATTTGTGTTCACAAGGGGAGGTCGTCCCGGGAACGTGGAAAGAGGCGTACGGCGAACTCGAAAGGTTAGTGGAGGAGTTCAAAGTCGTTCGGTTTATTGGCGTTTCAAATTTCAACACGAACAATTTGGAAGAATTGCACGCGTTTGCAAAGGTGCAACCGTTGGTCGTGCAAGCGCGTTCTGATTTGTTCGCGCAAGACCGGAGGACGATGGACGTGTGCGCTAAATACGGCTGGCGGTTCGAGGCGTATTCCTCTTTAGGCGGCCAGTGGTGGCATTACAAAACAAATCCGGTGTTGAGTAACGACGTCGTCAAATCAATCGCCGCGAGATATAACGTCTCACCCGCCATGGTCGTTCTCAATTACGCCAAGAATGTGTTGCATCAAACAGTCATCCCGCGAAGTCGAGATCGAAAGCACATGGAAGATAGTTTGCTGAGGTTAGACTCGTTCGCGTTAGATAACGAAGAGATTGAGAGTTTGCAAGCTTTGGATGGGAAAATACCTCCGCGAGATTAAGGATAAGCACTAGCTAGTAATTTAGAATATACAGAATAGTTTCACATTGTTTTAGTTGGAGATTTTTGATTAGAGGTGCTCGAGTATACGAACATATTTCTACGCGTCGCGGCAACGTTTTGTTTTACAAATTCTCGTGGAATGAATTTAATCTATCTCTACGCTGTCAAACTATTTACTACAATTTAAGCTTCTTCTTCGCCGGTTCGTCGCCTTCGTCCTTCTTTCCCTCTTCCTCGTCCGTCGTGGTGACCGCATCGATTTTAACACGACTCAATTTCTCCGCGCTTTGCTTCGCAACCGCCTTGGCGAACATACTCTTTATATCCTGCGTGTTCTTCTTCGCCACTGCGACGACTTCTTTCACGCACGCCTCGCCTTGAAACTCCACTTTACCCATCTCCGGCGTTACCGGATGCCACTGTAAATCTTCCCCTTTCTCGAGGATAAAATCCGGATACTCTTCGTTCAGCATTCCGCTCACTTTTCGGCTCTGCGTCGTCAACCATAAATCCACCGCCTCTCTCCGCTTCAACATAACCGGCATCCGATCGTGCAACCAACTCAACTTTGTCCCTTTACTCGCTCTCGTCAACAAACTCGTCGATCGCATCGTCCCGGTCTCGTCGTCTTTTCGCGTGTCCACGACCGCCGCCACGCACATCAGCTTCCCGTCTTTCCGCGACACGTAATACGGTTGCTTCTGCCCATTTTTTATCCCTTCCTTTTTCCATTCGTAAAAGCCGCGAATCAAAACAACCGCTCTCCCTCGATCCTGCCCTCCGCTTTGCGATCCAAAACAACCCAAGCACCGATTAAACGTCGGTTTCTCTTCGATAGTTTCCGAGCGACAGTTAAACGCCGCGTAATGATCCTTCGAGCCATCGTACGCGGTTTTATACGAAGGCACGAGTCCAAATTGGGTGGTTACGAGCTTCCGAGGCGCGACCAGAGTCGCCAGCGTGTCGGAAGGCCCGCAGTTGAAAGCGTTCGCGTGATACCCGGCGTCCGTCCATTCCATCGCTCCTCGCGCGCCGTCGAAGAACGCGTTTTCCACGTCCTCTCTCGTCACGCGCGCGTTGACTCGCCCGCACATTCTTCTGCGTGTGCTTATTTATGCGCGCGTGTTTGTGGGTGTTATATCTCACTTTTGTTTTCTCTCTTGGGGAAAACAGAGAGAGAGAAGAGAGAGTGAAGAGAGAGTGACTTCCGGGCGCGCTTCTTCCGCGATGTGAGTTGACTATCATCACCAAAATTTTATTTTCGGTCTTTCGCAGCCGTCCTATGTGTGAACTTTGATGATTTCCAGAGACCGAAACCGCTGACATTCGATTTTTCGCCCCGGTTTTCCCCAGAAGAAAGAGAGGACTTAAAACTTTAATTGTCTCTCTCTCTCTTTTCCCCAAGCAACTACCCCGCTTTGCGCGTTGGTTTTGGGAGAAACAGCGCAGAGGAGAGCGACGGACTCGCGCGCAAGAAATAAAGATATGTACTCCGAACCGTCCTCCCCGGATCCTCTCAACACGTGCACCTTTTGCGGCCGCCAACAGCTCCCCGAAGACGAGTTCAATCACATCAAAAACACGCTCCATCACCTCACGCTTCCCGAGTTGGAAAACAGAGGTTTTTGCTGCGTCTGTCTCAACGAACAAAACATCCTCTGGCAACTGATCACCGATCACGACGACATATTTCAGACGCACATCGTCGGGAAATTAGCCGGCGCAGATTTGAAGTTTTTGAACCAGGCGAATTCGGAGAGCAGAGAGGCGCTGAAAAGGAGCAAGCGCGTCGCGACCGTTCCGGAGAAGTTTAATGGTGCGTGGCGGTGTGTGAATATATCTTCACGGAGGCCGTATTTTTTCTCTCCGAGAGTCTCTCTCTTGACTTTCTCTCTCTCTCGCTTAAGTTTCAAAGCCGCTCGAAAATTTTAAAAGCGCATCTCGTGTGCGTGCACCGCTCGCGCGACGCGCTGCCGTTCGGGTTTTTCACGTTCGCGAGAGATTAAATACTGACCCCGCGGGTTTCGTCCTCTTCTCTCCCTTTCTTTTTCTCCTTCTTCGCGGCGAAAAAAATATAACAGTGGGCGAGTTCTCGTCGAAAGAAACGCTCGAGTGGGCGTGGCAGCGATGGACGCGGGAAGAGGAAGAGTTTTGCTCTTTGGTGTGCGAGATTAACGATTTGGAGCTGTTGAAATGGGCGAGAGAAGAGAAGCAGTGTCGATGGGACGCGACGACGTCGTGGGAAGCCGCGAGTAAAGGGAACATGAAGACGTTGCAGTACTTGTTCGAGGAGGAGTGTCCGACGGACGAGCAGACGTGCGCGGAGGCGGCGGAGAATGGACACTGGGAAGTGTTGAAGTTTTTGAAAGTAAAGAACGTGCCGTGGGATCACAACACGACGACCGCGGCGGCCAGAGAAGGGAACTTTGAGATGTTGAAATGGTGCAGACAAAGAGGGTGCCCGTGGAACATCGGAACTTCGAGAGGCGCGTGCGAAAGCGGACACTTGGAAATGTTAAAGTGGGCGATGGCGAACGGGTGCCAGGCGAACGAGTCGACCATGAGCGAAGCGGCTGAGTTCGGTCAGTTGCAATGCCTCATTTTCCTACGATCTCAAGGTGTCGACTGGGATTATCGCACGTGCAAGATGGCCAGAGAGAACGGCCATCGCGACGTGTACGAGTACGCCGTAGAAAACGGATGCCCGACGCAAGCACCGGAACCGGCGGTAACGCAACATCATCACCCACATCACCATCATCTTTTACACACACACATTTTAGGTGGCGGTCCAGGTGGCGGTGGTCCAGGCGGTGGTGCGCCGGGCGGAGGCGGTCACACGGCGGCTCCGGTAGGACACATGCAAATGTTGCAACAAACCCAAGCAGCGGCGGCTGCGGCCGCTGCTGCCGCGCAACAGCAACAGCAAATGGAAATGGAACTCGAAGGTTGGGAAGATGAAATTCAGATGCAACTTTAGCGAAGAAAACAGAGCGATCGAAGTCTCTCTTTTTTCTTCGCGTCTTCGAAAAGGTTTGGTAATATATAACCCGAGTTACTAATTTCCGCTCGCGTCGAGGAGAGAGCGCGCGTGTCATACACATTTAGAGAGACAAAGAGAGAGAGTGAGAGAGACAGAACACAGGTGAAAAACTTGATTCTAGATACGCGATAAACACTCTATAAAACGAGAGGAGGAAAAACTTATTTAATATATTTGTACACAGCATGTAATACTTTGAACCTTTGAGGACCACACAAATTCTTTGAACGCGCGCGCGCGCTTTAAACGCAAAGAATGGCATCAAAAATGTATCGCTGAGCGCGCATTGAAGATACAAACAAAAAATAGAACGCCACATGGCATTCACGTCCGCCACGCTTCGCTTCGCTCCTCCTCTTCCTCGTCGTCGTCGTTCATCTTTTTCGCGGCGACATTGTTTATCCATTTCCAACTCTGGTGTCGCGCAACACGACCACGCGTACCTTCGGCACCGATCGACCCCGGGCGAATACGCACCGACGAATTTGACGCTGAAGCACGCGTGTTCGGATCATTACCCGCTGGATTTGTTTCAGGCTGTGCTTTCGTTTGGTCGCGACGGAAAGGAGTTGAGAAGGAGAGAACAAAATACAGTTGCAGGAGAAAAAGACGACGAAGAAGAAGATGGCGTCGAAATGTCCGTGATCCTCCCAGAGTCGGAAGAGACTGTTGCGAACATATTCTCCGCGCTTGGAAAACCGGACGATGATCCGCACTGGGCGGATGTTTGGCACGGCGGTATCGCCTTGAATGAATACTTGGTTCTTGCGGATGTGGCGCACGGTGGCGGCGGCGGTTCGTTAGTGCGAGGAAAGCGCGTGTTGGAACTGGGTTGCGGCGTCGGATTAACGGGGGTCTTGTGTGCGATGGAAGGGGCGAAAAAAGTAACCATGACGGACAGAGAACCGTTCGCGTGTTATTGTGCGGTGGCGAGTGCGATTGCGAATGGGTTTGGTACGGTGACGAAAGCGCTGGATGAAGACGCGAGCGTCGTAGACGGATTGGCGCAGATGGACGTTGGTTTGTTAGAGAATGTAGTCGATAGAAGCAGTAGAAGTAGACAAAAGTGCGAATGTGTCGAGGCAAAGATTATGGATTGGTTCAAGTTGGACGAGTATCTAAAAAAGGAGGATGATTTTGCGTACGACGTCGTCATCGCGTGCGATTGTTTGTATTGCGAGGAAGCGGTAGAAGCTGTGGCATCGATCGTATTCGAAGCCTTTTCGAGAGGACGACGACGACAACAAGAACAGGATGTCTCGTCGCCGTTTACGTTCCTCCTCGCCGATCCACCGTCTCGATTCCCGCAAAATCACGCGAAATTTCTTGAAATTATGCAAGAGAAGAGCGGCGTGAACGACGTAAAGAGAAAAGATACGCTCTTGGCGGTTCGGAATCCGTGTCAAGAGGACGAGGGCGAAATAGTCGTCAAGATTTGCGAATATACGTTTCGTTAGGAAGTGTTTCTTACATGATCTTCTTCTTCTTGTAATTGTCTATGTACTATTATGCGCGCGAGGTTAAACAAAATGCTCGAAGCGCTACTTGCGTTACTATTTCAATTTCGTACTCTTCCCTTCCGAGTCAATCATGTTCACGTCGTGTGCTTTGGCAATCTCCATGAACACTTCCATGGACAAATCGAATGAGTGCACAGCCGTTGTTCCTTTAACTTTGTCAAAGTAGTGATATGGGATTTTACTTCGACTCGGACGCCAATTTGAGAACCCATACATGTCGACAGAGTCACAAAGATTGAGCATAAACAACATGGCGAAGAAACCAGACATTGGTTTGCGCTTGTACGCGCCTGGATGCTTCAGCTGCTCGACGGCTTTACCTTCCTTGATCAATTTTTCGTTCTTCTGGCGGCGTTCTGCCGCGCGTCGTTGTTCGAGAACGTCTTTCAGTTGCAACCAAATACCATAGCCTTTGACGGTGAAATCTGGCGAAGTCAACACCGGGACAACCGGAAGCTGTCCTTGCGCTTGCATCCGAAGAAGTTTCGGGTACAGTTGATTTCTCAGCGTGTGCAACACAGATTCGTACATGACTAAAAACGCGTCGGTTTCTACGACCGGCGTTCTTTGCGTGATTTCTCGCGCCCAGTGAAAATTGATCATGTTAAATGTCGTCTTCGAGCCGACGTAATCGGTAAATCGACCGCCAACTGGAGCATTGTTCATTCGTAAAACCGCATCGTGCGCATCGATGTCTTTTCCATGTCTTGTGGTGAGTAACGATCCACCGTTACCAACAACCGCGCACGTTTTGTAACGCCAGGACGGATCGCGGGGAGGTAACGCATCGTAGAGATGTTTCGTAATGCGAAAGGTTAACCCCCGCGTTCCTGGAGGTTTTGACCGCAACGCTTCCTCTACACCAGCGCCCGCAACTTCAATTTTTACATGTTGTTGCTGTTGCTGTTGCCCAACGTCGTTACCATCGCCTCCATCGCCACTATCACCACCGGAACCTAAACCAACGTCGTCGCCTTCGTCGATTACCGTCTCTGCTTCAGCCGCTAAGGCTTCCCCGTCCGCATCCGCGGCACCTTCGCTCCCCCCGCTATTTCTATGTCTCAACAAACTCCTCCGTCGTCTTATGCTATTTGCCGTCGCCTCCATCTCCGCCTCTCCAACGCTCTTCCAGTTCGGCAAATCTTCCGCCATCCCGACTTGCGTCACGGCGTACACTCTTCTATAGTAATTCATCCCGTCCACTCGCGGCGTCGGATCGTACTTAAATAACCCTCTGTGCGTCAATAAAGGAACCGACCCGTTAAAATTCGCCTCCAAAGCGCTCCTCTCGCTCCCCGGTTGGTCCACATCGAACGGAAGTTTCGAAACGAGCCATCCTCGGGCGAGATGCGGCTTATTCCCCGCCGTCGTCGTCGTCGCTGTTGTCGCCGCCGCGACCGCATCCGAAGACGACTGTTCCGACGAGCTCGTCGTCGTCTTGCTACTCCCGCTACCGCTATCGCTACTCCCACCGCTGCTATCACCGCTCCTCTTCTTCTCCTCTTCTTCCGTCACCTCTACTAAGTGCGCGTCCACCGTCGACTGCGGCAAATCATGCGCGACCACGCGTTCGCGCTCACCGCCATCGTCGTCATCGTCGTCGTCGTCGTCGTCGTCTCCAAACGTCGTGTGGAATACGTGGTCGAACGAGTGCTTCATCTCGTCCAAAACTTCGTGCGCTTTTTCCTTCAGCATCGCGGAACCGCTCTCCGTCTTCGCGTTCCCATCTCCTCCTCCTCCTCCTTTGCCGAGTCGTATCCTCACCCGAAACGTCCTCGCATTACCACCCGTCGCCCTGAGCGCGAACAACGCGAAAAAGGACGTCGCAAGGACGAGCACCGCGACGAGCAGCGATGAAGGCGTCGAGAAGAACGCGCTGCGTCGATGGTGATGATGATTAGGAAATCTGCCCCCTCCGCCCCGGGAAAAAAACAGAGAAGAACCGCCGTTGAGATTCGCTTTCGGCGTGACCGCCATGACGTCTCTCTTCTTCACCACCTCGACTTCCTGCTCTCCTTCTCGCAACCGGTTACGGGACGTTACGTTTTTTTGGTGGTGCGGAGTCTCTTTCCCCGTCGGGTGCGAAACAAAAAGCAGAACTGTTTAAGGTTTTGGCTCCTCTCTTCGCGAGCACTTTTTTGGAAACCTCTCTGCACCATATACAGATATACATATGTGAGTCAGCGCGTATTGAGTTGTGCCGTTGTAAATTTCTTGCTGTATTGTACGGTATTTTGCTACTATACGAGTGTACCAAGTCGGGTCGTAAACGTTACAACGCGAGTGTGAATACGTGTATGATAAGGTGCTAAGCTAAAAAAAAGGTAAATCCACAAGTCTCTCTATCTCTACGATGATCACGCGCTCTCTTCTTATTCAGTGATCACTTTCGTCCCCAACCCTTTGAAATCCCCTTTTTGCACTTCGTCGACCACCGTCACGTACGAGTACATCTCCTCGTCGGCGTCTTCGTTGTCGTTTCTTCGTCGGGAGATTTGGACGCGGATGCGCTTCGGGACGTTGCGAATGCCTTTGGACCAGACGGCTTTGTTCAATTTCACGTCCACGCGGACGTCGGACGTTTTCATCATCTTTTGCGCGAAGGTTTTGATCTGGTTTTTATCATCGCGGAAGAAGAGACGAGAGAGAGTCAGTACTCGTTTTCGAGAGAGAGACGCAGAAGTGAACGAAAAAAAAAAGTGAAAAAAAGCAGCCTCGTCTCTCCCTTTTTGGGGTCATCGGAAATTTTTGCCTCTCGCGCGGTCCTACATACGAACTAAAAAAAACGAACGCAAAACGCGACGAGGAACAGCGACGAGGGAGAAACCAGCACACGCGAGAACATAAATACACGCCGCGCGCATTTCCACCGCCCATACCGCGTCGCGTATTTCGCGAGACACATCCCGCGTCGCGATTTCGAGACCCCATTTTTCGTCTTTCCCTCCTAAAAAACTGGGCAACAAAAGCGCTTTGGGACCAAAAACAGAGGCGCATTTTGGTGCAAAAAAAACGTCGGAAATCACGTCCGAACGATACGTACCGCCTTCACCGCGCGCGGAGCTCTCTTCTTAAAAGTAACTCCGTGAGTCGCTTTGCCCAAGTTGATGGTATATTCTCTCGTTACGACGTCGTCGGCACCCATTTTTGTATGTGTTATGTCAGATAGATTTTTAACGCGTAAAATTTATGAAGGGCTTGCGCTTCTCGCGTGTGTGGGGGCTTCTTTTTTTCGTTTTTTTCTTCTTGTGTTTTGACGGAAATTCACGAAAACTCATTATTGACACTCCCTTCTAAACGCTACTCTTCTTCGCCGCTGACTTCGCCGTAGTCGTCGTCTTCTTCGCTGCCGCTGCTAAAAGCTAAATCCTTCGTCGCGCTGCCTCCTACGTTATTTTTCCTACCGCCCCTCCCGATACCGTCTTCTTGGTCGTCGTTATCGCCGAAGAAGACGTCCCCGTCTTCGTCTCCGTCGTTTCGGTCGTCTTCGTCTTTGCGAACGAGCTCGTCGGGCTCGACGAAGTCGCGAGAGACGCGCATGGCGGTGGTCGTGCCGTCCGAGTCGATGGTGACGACGATGATGGATTCGTGCTCGTCTTTTTTATCGTTCGTTTCTTCTTTTTGTTCTTTTTGTTCTTCTTCTTTGTGTTCGGTTCGTTCGTTTTCCTCCTCGCGCGTGGTCGTCGTCGTCGTCGAAGCTTTCTTCTCTCCTCCTCCTCCTCCCTCCATCTTCTCCACCGCCGCCGCCGACGACGACGCCGCCAACCGATCCAACCCGTCCCTATTTGCAACAATCTCTAAGAACTCCTCGTCGATGACCCCTCGGTTCAGCGCGAACGCGTACGCTTTCGTCTTTTGCCTCGCCGTCCGCGGAATGGTGCCGTTCCTCTTCGCCGCCGGTCGCGGGTTCGGCGTGCACTTCAAGCACGACAACGGTTTCTGATGGTGCGCGTTTAACTCGATTCGAGGAAGACACTCGAGCCATAAACCGGAACGCATCAAACCGAGATACGCGCCGTATAAGTCAGAGGGCGTCGCCACGGCGGAGGAGAAATCGACGTCTTCGAGAGAGAGTTTTGATGACGACGATACGGACGACGAGGACGCGTTGTCGACGATTTCACATTTCGACGCGAATTCGGTGAATGAAAGTAAACGCGCGACTCCTCCCGCGGTGTTCTCGTCGTTGTGGTCGTCTCCGTCGCGACGCGGGCGTCGTTTGAGGAGGGAGGAGGGAGAGGCGCGTTTCTTGGTCGTCGTCGTCGTCGTTTTTTCGTTCGGTCCGGAGGAGGTCATGATACTCTGGGGAAAAATTCGAATTTCGTCAGAAGAAATAAAAGGCATAAAAGCATAAAAGCGGCGAGAGAGAGAGAGAGAGAGATGGCAGCACCGACGAAACTACCGACATCGATGGAGCGCGTCAAACGAGCGATACGCGAGAAAATCGAATTCATCCAATCGAAGAAAGATGAGCTCGGAGAGAAGGGTTTTCGGAGAGTTTTAGAGCGCGATTTGAATCTTCCCAAGAGAGCTTTGGACGAAGAGCCGATGAAAGGAGCGATTGGAAAGCTGTTGATGCGGGTGATTGAAACCGGAACGGTTGAGGACGACGAAGAAGAGGAAGACGAAGATGATGACGATGATGAAACGGACGAGGAAGAGGAGGAGGATTTTTCGGACTCGGAAGAGGCAAAGCCGAAGACGAAGAAAGTGAAAGCGAAACAACAACAACAACAAAAGAAAAAGACGGCAAAAGCAGAAACTTTGACGAAGGAGGCGCCGAACGCGACGGTGTCGAAACTTCGTCAAATGTGCAAAGATGCGGGCATGACGAAAGCGACGCACGTTTTTATGAAATATAAGACGAACGAGGAAAGACAGACCGAGTTGGAGAAGTTATTAGGCGAGTACGATTTAGATATTCGATCGAGTTCGAAAGACGTCGCAAAGGTCAAGGCGAAGATCGAGCGAGACAAGGACCTGGAAGACATCGATGCGTCGAATATCATAGAAGGCGGGAGACGAAGGAATCGGACGCAAGTGAGTTATAAAGGGTTGGACGCGTCCGAGAGCGAAGAAGAAGAGGAGGAAGAAGAGGAGAGCGACGTGGAGATTGAGAGCGACTCCGACGAAGAAAGGAAGAGGAAAAAGAAGAAACAGAAGAAGACTTTGAAGAAAAAAAGTAGCTCTACAAACAATACTAGCCTGAAAAAGTCGCCGAAAGCGTTCACCGCGGCGAGTTCGAGCGAGGACGACGAGTGACGATTGTTTTTTGAAGCAAAAGCAGCAGCGGCGCTATAGAATTCTAATATTAGTAAACAAACATCTAAAAACTAAACGTGTTGCACTACGACAACGCGTTATTTACTCTACTTTGCCCCCCTCTTCCTCCTCCTCATTCTTCTTCTCCTTCTTTCTCTTCTTCTTCTTCTCCTCCTTCTCTAAACGTTTCTTCTCCTTCAACTGCGCGATTTTTTCTTGGATAAATTTCTTCTTCAGCGCTTCCCTCGCTTCGACGGTTTCCATCTTTGCCTCTTCCGACTCTCGCCTCGCGGCTTCCGTCTCTCTCGCCACGTCTTCGACCAACCGGCGCTCTCGCTCTCGTCTCTCTTCGTCTCTGTAATCTTGCTCTTCTCTTTCCTCCTCCTCTCTTCGCCTCTGGTCCTGGTACTCGTTCCACTCTCGCTCTTCTTCGTCTTCTCGTCCGCGGTACCTCTCGCCGTCGTACCGGTTTTGAAAATCGTACGCGTATTCCTCCTCTACATCTTCATCTTCTCCTTCCTCCTCGCGTCGTTTCCGCCTAAAATCTACGTCGAACCCGTCTTTAGGTGCTTTCAGCAGTACCGTTCCGTCGTCGTCTTCCAAATCCTCTTCTCCGCATCCTCTTCCTCTCGACGATAACCTTTCGTACAAGCGCGCCTTCTTCTCCAACATCACTCTCCTCCGTTGCCTCTCCTCGTCTCGTTCCACCTCGTCTCGTTCGTTCCGCGCTTTCACGCCTCCGTTTTCGCGGTGCATGCCTTCTCGCCGCGCGTTTTTTACGCTCTGAATCTTCTTCAATCG
>Ga0182090_1674790_pt1 | contig 11950 bp, 10 predicted proteins | sample 041ome_24_FD_127767 | JGI IMG/M metagenome (GOLD analysis project Ga0182090, IMG submission 127767) | Metatranscriptome of coastal salt marsh microbial communities from the Groves Creek Marsh, Georgia, USA - 041408BS metaT (Metagenome... | ecosystem: Environmental > Aquatic > Marine > Intertidal... | reverse complement strand
TCATCCGTGTGAAGCAAGCGTACATACAAATAGCGTATTCATCGATAAAGCGGTTGATGACGAGCAACTGCAGGAAACTTGAACGTCAAAAACGTGAAAACGATGTCCGATGCGTGGAAATAGCGAGCGCTTTTCTTCTAAAAACCCCTTGTGGCGTTTCGTGTGTGCGTGTGAAAATGAAACCGCGATACGAGCATACGCGTACAGATCGTGCAGTCAAAAAGTGAAGAGATGCGACGAAAGACGACAGAAGAAGAAAGAATTACGAGAGAGAGAGAGAAAATAGCTCTCTCTCTCTCTCTCTCTTTTAATCTCTGCGTTCATTCGCGCGTTTGTCTTTCCATCCTCCGCGTCTTTGAAAAGAGCGTCAAGAAAGTGGAGAGTCGTTCGGTTGCCCTTCTCGTTTCGTTTCGTTTCGTTTCGAGGAAAAAAAGCAAAAAACCCTAAATACAAAAGGTGTTTGAAGAAAATAGAAGAAAACAACACAACGGAGAGCGGAGCCGCGCTTCTTCATTCGTACCACTCGTAAACCACGGCGCGCGCGACGAATTGTGTATTGATGTGCGCGCGAACACTCGCATCTTCTCTCACGTCGACGAGCGGTAAATTTGTATCTCCTTGTTCATCTTTGAGAACTCGCGTTTCGCATCACTTGCAAAATCGACGGAGGAGATTTGCGACGCGTGCGATGAGCAAATACACACCGGGCGACGCGTTGACGAACGTGACGGTGGTCGTCACCGGTTCAAACCGTGGGATTGGTTTACAGTTGGCGAAAGAATTGCTCGAAAACGATAACGTGGTGGTTACCACGGCGCGTGACGTCGGTAAAGCGAAAGAGTTGTTGGATTTGCAAAGCAAATACGGAGAAGACAAGGTACGCGTAACCGAGTTGGACGTCGGTTCGGAAGCGAGCGTAAAAGAGTGGGCGAGTAATTTGGCTAAGGACAAAATCAAGGTTGACGTTTTAATTAACAATGCGGGTATAATCGGTACTGAGCCAGGCTATAAAAAATGGACGTGGGATCTCGTCGATCAGAACGAGATGATGGAAGTCTTTCGAGTGAATTCAGTCGGTCCGCTCATCGTATCGCAACAGCTGCTGAAACACAACGTCTTAAATCGCCCGGCGTTGATTGCAAACGTCACCTCGAAAGTAGGATCAGTGGATGATAACGGGTCCGGGAAGGGCTACGCATACAGAGCGTCCAAGGCGGCTTTAAACATCATCAACAAGTCCATGTCCATCGACTTGAAAGAAGAGTTCGATTGCACGTGCATGTTGCTCCATCCCGGATGGGTCCAAACCGATATGACCGAGAAGAGAGGTTTGATCGAAACGCCAGAGTGTGCTAAAGGGTTGATTAAAGCGTTAGAGGGTAAGTACGGTCCACTGAACGGGTGCTGGTACGATTACAAAGGCGACGAGATTCCTTGGTAATTCGTTCTTCCTATTCTCGGCTCGAGGCGTAGCGCATTAGCATCGCGTTAACACAAACATGAACACAAAAAAATATATCCAAATAAAAACCATCGATTCGTCATCTGCGCGCAAGTAGCGTTCGAAAGCACCCTTCAAATGGTCGTTTCGCGTCGTCACGGTAAAAGTCGAAAAAAAATGTTCCGAACGCTAATTTTGATTCTTTTGACCTTTGTGCTTCTTCTTCTGCTGCTCAAATCTCTCCCCTTTTTTTGGCGTGTGGCTCTGTGGAGACGAAGGAACTTTTTTGAGTCAGAATAAATTTTTGTTCCCGCTGATGCGAAAGAACAAAAACGCACTTCTTTCTCGCACTCGCGCGCGAGACACGTAAACTTTGCGTTCGAAAGTAAAAGGAAGAATACTTCTCCCGCGCGAATTTGTCGTCGCGTCGAGGATAGAAAATTCGCGAAAGTGGGGACAGAGAGAGAACGAACTCGTTTTTTTTTGTAAAAAATTTATCTTTTGTGAAAGGAAAGAGAGTCGTGTGTGTGGTGGTGAGAATACGTGGCCATGAGCGACCGAGTGAAAATAACTCCGACGCAGTCGCACGAAGATCTCGTCGCGCAGATGCTCCTTAGACAGTCGCCGTCGGTTGGGAACATGCTGAACCCAAACTCGATCGCGAAGACGCCGAGTCAGGCGGAGTTTGAGCAGTTTTTTCAAGCGCACGCGGCGGCACAAGCGCAAGCGATGATGGCGAACAACAACAACAACAACAACAAAACGACGCCAGGAGGAGGAGGAGGGTCGACCAGCAACAACAACAACGTAGGCGGGATGACGCAGAGCGGATCCGGTCTGGATTTTACGAACATGAGCCCGACGGAGATTATGAATAATAACAACGCGAGCGCAGGCAACGGGTCCGCGGAACAGCCGCCGAAAGGGATCCCGAAAGTTGCCTCTTTGGATATGTTGAGGACGATGTTTTTCCAATCCGGGATGGCCAACGGAGGGACCACGGGCGTTCCTGGCATGACGCCAGGGAACATGCTCGGGTTGATGCAAAATCCATACGGAGGAAGCAACCCGAATTTAGCGAATTTGGGGCAACAGTTCATGCAAAACGTGGCGAACACGACGACAGGATTCACTCCACCTGGTGTACCGACGACGACCAGGACCGGCAAGCCGGGAAGACCGCGAGGTTCGACTAAGAACGGCAACGCGTCTACGACGGCTGCGTTGAAAGGAAATGGCGTGCAAAAACAAAACTCAAAGAAAGGCTCGATGAAATCAAACGACGGCTTAGAAGCGTTAGCGATGGCAACTGCGGCTTCGGATGCGAAGAATAGTAAGAAAGGCGCAGACGCCGCGAGCAACAAAAGGTCGGCACCGGGCGCGACGACTTTGGGAGGCAAAGAAACAAGTACAAAACCAGGGGACGATAGCAACAACAAAAAGAGTAAAACTAGCAGAGACAACGATACCGCGTCCGATGAAGATAACACCGCCGAACACGTGAAGAAAAACAAGCACGTGCAATTGGGCGAAAACGAAGATGAGGACGATCCAGAGATGGCGGAAATCCGTCGCCAAAGACGCATGCTATCAAACAGAGAGTCCGCTCGTCGTTCGCGCAGACGTAAATTAGATCACGTGGCGCAGTTAGAAGGCCAAATCGCATCTTTACAACGAGAACAAGCGCTGTTACTCGAAAGGTATCGTCAAAGTGAAGAAGCCAGAGAGCACGTGTTTCGCGAAAACTCCGTACTGAAGAAAGAGTTGGCGAAGAAAGGCGTGGACGTCAACGCGATGCTCATGACGAATATGCGCCAAAGTGCGAGCGCAGAGAACTTAACCAACATGGCCGGTAATAATGCCGCTGCGATTGCCGCCGCTGTAGCCTCCGGGGCGAACACGTACATGCCGAAACAGAATTCCGGTAGCATCAGCAACTTGGCCATGTCCGTCGGACCGAGTAACGTGAATCTAGCCGATGTGAGTGAAGGTATGCTTCGCATACCATCCATGCCGAGAATATCATCCGTCGGTGATTTAGTTAAACGAACGATATCGTCTGAAGCGCTGGCGAATTTCGAGCAACAGCAAGCTGCCATCGCAGCGCAGATGGCATCCGGCGCCGCCGGGCTCATGGCTGGCGGCGCCCAGCAAAACGGAGCGAGCAAAGACGGCGCGAGTCCTCGCGGCTTCGTGCCTTTCCGACCGACATCGAGTTACCAAAACTTACTCGAAGCTGCGAAGCTTGCGGAGAGTGCAGAAAAGGAGAAGAAAAACAACGCCAAGAAGGGCGCCGCCGCCGCCGCTTCGAAGAAGTTGGCGAAAGAGGAAGGTAAATAAAACAGCTTTTCACTCGTATTAGTTTTAATGATATATTTGACGGAACCTCTTCCCACTCACTCTCTGTTGCATCTCCCGAAAAGGAGAAAGAGAAGGAGAGAAAGAGAGACGAATGTATTTTGTGTACAATAACAAATGTTTACACGTGGTGTGTTTAATTAAACTTATTGAAATAAATAATCACTTCATTTTCTCGTTTTCGTTTTCGGGTGTTGCGTTCGATGTCGATCGACGATCGACGACGCGCGGAAGATGTGTGTGAGAGACTAAAACAAAATTATCTCGTCTTTCTGACTCTCGAGCTTCGTCTTCTCCCGTCGCTCTTAAAAGCCAAATACGACAAACTTATCATTTGCAACGCGATGATGACCACGAAACCGGTCATATCTCCGCCCGCTGCTTTCATTCCAGCATTGTTAGCGACCAAAAAATATAACGTCGGAGCGACCGTCCATAATAACATTTTCATCATTTTCTGGTCGTTTTCGCGCACGGCAATAACTTTCAACACGGAAAGAAACACGTGATTAATGCCCCATAAGCCCCAAAACATCGCTCGCGCCTCTGTTTTTTAGAAAGTTGGAGAAGAGAAAAAAGGTGCGATGAGTCAGAATTGAATTGGAACGCAAACAATTTGCTTTTTTTTTTCTTTACCTTTGCCGCTCGGATTCATCAGTTGCAACATCTTCCCATCGTCCATGCCTGGAAGCGGCGTCGTCGGAAAGATGACGTCTCTCCCCGCGGGAATGATGATAAACGCGGAGGAGAACAGAGCGATGTTTTTCATTAAACTGTCCATCTTTTTATTATTATTATTATGTGTGTATGTGTTTGTTGTTATGAGGTGTTTTTCGACTGCAAATTCTCAAACTCAAATTGGAGCTTTTTGAAAGATATTTTTGTCCCTTTTTTTGATGGTCTGTCGGTGTCAAATCTCCACTTTTCTCTTTCTCTACTACGGGTGTTGTTGTTTGGGGAAAAATAATGGCGACGACGACATCATCAACGTCATCGTCTCGCTTCTGTTCTCCCGCGCGCGTCGTTTCGCGTCGTCGTCTTCCTTCGCGCGTCGTATGTCGTCGTCGTCGTTTCCGTCGTTTGTTATCAGCGGCGGCGAGCGGAGACGACGACGATAACACGAACAACAACAAAAGCGAGTTGAGCTCGTTGGACAAGTTGCTTTTGGGGAAATCGAACGAGACGACGACGACGACGACGACGACGACGACGGCGACAACTTCGAACGATACCTCGAAGAAACCGCCGGTGTTTAGAGAAATAACCGTGAAATTGGACGAGGAGACGGCGGCTAATTTGTCCGTCCGAGTGCAATCGGCTTCCTCGCGCGTCGTCCAAAACACGCAATATCCTCCCTTAGGTATCGTTCTAGAGCCAACTCGAGAAGGGGTGAAAATAACCGAAGTGACGGACGCGTCGTCTCCTTTTAAAGAAAACGACATCGTGAGAGCGGTTTCCGGGATGATACCGACGATGAAGTACGGTCAGGGGAACTTGTTGTTGGGAGGTAACGGTCGGCCGGGCTTTAATCGGGTGATGTGTACGGTGCGCTCCGCGTTGGAGATAAAAGAAGAAGAAGAAGAAGAAGAAATAGAAGAAAACGAAGAGAGGCTATTACAGTCCATAGATATGGAGTTCGAGACGTGTTTGAAAGCAATTCAAAGTAACGGAAAAGCAGGCGATTATGAAGTAGTTTTAGTCGTCGAGAGACGCGCTTCGGCGGAGTAGAGTAGTAGTCAAGGGTGTAGTAAAATAACAAATTAGAAACCAACCATGCTCGCTAAACGCAGTTCGTTAATGTTCGCTTCGTCCATGCCGTTGCCACCATATTTCGGTCGCATGTTTCGAAACTTGGCCAATTTTTCCCAAAAATCGCTCTTACCCACGCCAGCGACCGCAGCATCGAACACGTCGCGGTCGTCCACCAACGCCAACAACATGCGAGTCGATCCAAACGCTTCGGAGTTGAGTTCGAACTTTTCCTTTTCCGCGGCGTCTAATGCCGCGACGTCTTTTTCTAAAGAGCGCATGATATCTTCTATTAAATCTGGCGAGCAGCGTAAACCAAGCATTCGCAGCGCGATGGCTAATCTCAGACCTGGACTATCTACGGAGGAAACATCTTTACATTCCAACAATTCTGGCACTTTTGCTTCGACCTCGCTCGCGCCAAACACATCTTTATAACATTTCTTGATACCTTCGAAATGATCCGCGCCGACCACAGCAACCACGGAATCATTGCTCTCACCGCCCGCATCTGCCACGCACTTGCGAATGCTCGAAGTCATGATTTGATCTCGTTCGTTGATGATGTACTTCTGAAACGCGTCGTCCTCGGTTATGATCGAATCGCACTCCTGTCTCAATTTATCATTTTCTGGCAACAACAATCTGTAATTTCGCTCCGATTGTTTACTAAACGCCTCGTCCAACGCCTCTAACGTCGGTTCAGTGACTAATCTCCCGTACGTGCTTCTTTTTGGTCTGTCTGCAAACACAATCTTCGCGTCCACGTACATCGCCGCCGCGTACACCAGCGGTTCCGCCGGCAACTGTTCCCGCATGGACAACCAAAAATCTCCAACCAAAGCATCTTTATCCACTTCCGATTTCATCTCTCCGGCTAACCGAGTCACAAAAGTCAACGCCTCGTCCAACTGCGGGTCTATCATCATCTGTTGCACGCCTTGCTCGAACGTGACCACGTTGCCGTGCTGGTCGCCGTGTTGCGCGCTGACGGCGGTTTCGCACACCACGAATTTCGGTTTAGCTCTCATGATGAATTCTGCGGCTTCGTACTCCTTCGCGGTGTGCGTGATGCCGAATAAGGAAACTTTATCGTCCAGACGTTCGCCGGTTTGGAACGTTTGTTGTTGTTGTTGTTGCTCGTCGGCAGAAGCGGCGGTGGTGGGGACGCGGTGGTGTCGATGACGATGATGATGATGATGTTGACGACGATGGAATCCGCTTTTCGACGACGAGAAAGGTCTCAAAGTGTTCTTCTTCGCGAACGCGTTTTGTTGGGTGGAAGACGACGCGGACGTCGTCGCGAGGTGTTGCGGAAACGCGCGAGCGCTCGTCTGCTGCGTTTGGTAACAGAACATGGTTTTTATTGTCTCGATTGCGATGCGTCTGCGCGCGTGTTTACGTGTGACGCGATTTTCATTTTATCCACAAAAAAAGCACACGCGTGGCAAAGAAGAACACGCAACGGCGCGCGAGAAGAACGACGCGAGAGCGCTCGAGCGAAACAGAAAGAATACGTCGCGTTGCACAATCTTAAAAAAAACGAATACTTTTCCAAGTGCGCTATGCGTACATTTGAATTCAAATAATCACATGTCTTTCTTCCCGGTTCTCTCTCGATGTTCGGCGTACCACACGGGAACCTTCACGTGGCTCGTCGTCGTGAACGTCTTCCCGGCTTCGCCGCCCATCATGTCCGAACCTTTCGGCACTTGATTTCCTTTCGTCGTCGTCCCGGCTTTCTTCGCGTTCTCTAAGTCTCGTTTCAACTGTCGCTCTTTTTCTTCTCTCTTCGCTTTGTTCTCCTCGCGTCTCGCCTTCGACTTTTTGTTCGACTGCCGCTTGTTTCGAGGCAAATTGTTGTTGGAACCTCCTCCACCTTGTTTCTTTTTCCCGGGCGGCGCGTTGTTCACGTTAAACGCTTTGTTGTTATTCTTATTCTTCTTTTTCCCGCTATCATTCTTCTTTCTGTTCACGATCCACGCGCCGACGGCGACGACGAGCGCGACGACGACGAGCGCGCCGTTCTCGTTGCCCTCGCTTCGATTCTTCGTCTTCTTTCGCCTTTGCGCGACGACCGTTCTGGTATTTGCCATGGCTTCTCCCCTTCTCTTTTTTTTTATGTGTAAAAATAGTATAACTCCCGCGGTGGTAGTTTTGAGCGAAAACGAAGAGAGCGATTCTTGGTCTCGATGACGACGACGTCGATGTGTTCGTGTGTGTGTGTGTATCCCGTCCGCTCTCGGGAGGATAAAAGTGATGCGGAGGAATTTGGAAATTTCCATCATCAAAAATTCCAATTTTCTCCGTTTTTTGTGCGATATTTTTTACAAAAGTGCGCGCGCACAACACACACTTACACGCACACACACATAAACACCCGCGAAGGAGGAGAGCGCGTGATAAAAACATGGTGAAGAGAGGTTTTAAAGCGGTCGCTCTGAACGACTCCTTCGACGAACCCCCACGGAGGAATCGAGAAGAAGAAGAAGAAAATGATGACACTAACAACGATTCGGAGGCAACCACGACCCCGTCGTCAACGGCCACGAACAACAACAACAACAACAACAACAACAACAACAACAACGACGAGTTCGTGACGCCGATGACGACGTTTCACTCGACGAAAACCAACACTAACAGCGCCATGAATAATACCAATGCGACATTTATTGGTGCCGGATCGAACGAGAAGATCGTCAGCAGCAACGAGTCGTCGCCGAATAGCGCGACTCGGCAGTCGATGGAATCGAGAGATACGATTTCGGAGTTGCCGCAAACGCCAAAGAGAGACTTGTATTTTGAAGGCGGGGAAGACTTTCGCCACCAACACAACCGGTCGATCAGCGCGACGTCGATGGATGGGTTAATCTCCAGATTAGACGAGGAGAGCGGGAGTGGGGTTGGAGAGACGACGAGCGTTCGATTCAACGAGTTTTCAGACGCGTTCGGCGGACGACTCGGGGCGAGAGAGAGAGAGGCGGCGACGACGAACAACGCGTTCGTTCGAGCGTGTTCGAAAGCGCTGGATATTCCGTGGTGTTTCGGGGAAACGAGGAGAACGAGGAAGAACGTGGTAGCGACTGTGGTTGTTTTGCTGTTGATTTTGTTCGCCGCGATTCCTCTGAGGCACTGGAAACACATGTCTCGATAGTAGAAAGCTTGTAGCACGATGTAAAGTACTGTAGTGAAAATTTAGAAATATACAGACTTTTGTACAACACTGTTCGCGTCTCTCTCGCGCGCGCGCTGCACGCGCGGCTGACTAAAACAATTCCTCTATTCTGCGCTTAAAAGTTTCTGCCGAAATCTGGCCCCATATCCGGTGGCCCGATGTAATCAATCCTCGGTCCCATCCCTGGATGCAACGGCTGTCTCGGAAACGACGGTGGTCCTCTGCCGCTAAACGACGGATCCTCTCGGTATCCTCTGACGAGTTCGTTCTCTCGTCGTTCGCGCTCTCGTCGTTCCCACTCCTTGCACTTCAAGCACTCCTTCTCTTTCGGCTCCGCGTGGTCGAATATCTTCTCTTTCAACATTAATTCGAAGATACCTTCCCCGAATTTTTTACTCTTTTCGTCCGCTAGGAAGCTCTCGATCGTCGCGCCCTCCTCCGGGGGGCAGGCGACCAAAAGCGTCTTTATCTCGTCTTCTTCTTCTTCTTCCTCGTCGTCGTCGTCGTCGTTCGCACCACCCTCCGCTTCAAACGTAAACGTAAAATTCACGCTGTTTCGCCCGACGTCGGTCGAGTGCACGCGCAAAATGTTCCTCTCGGTTCGCGAGCTCGGTTTTCGATCGTCGAATCGGTACGTCATCGTCGCGTCGTCGTCGTCGTCGTCGTTTCCACTTTCGCGAAGAGAACGACGACACCGGTCCCACCCGCTGGCGAGCACGAACGCGCGGACGAAAAGTCTCGCCAGCGTCCGCTTCGAAACAACGACCGCGTCGTCGTTCTTCGACTTCTTTCCCTCTCGAAGAAGAATAAAACGGATTTCCGAGCGCACCAGCGCGAACACCGCCGCTCGCGTCGGCACGGGACAGTCTTTCATTTTGACGACGGCGACGTTTCCGCCGCGTGGGGGTGATGCGCGCGCGCGTTTTTGCGAGCGTTGTTTGAAGAAAGAAAGAAAAGATCGAGAGAAAAAAAAAAGTTCCAATTCGCATGTAAAATCACAAACGCATACGTACATCGCGCGCGCTCTCCTCCTTCGTCGAAAACCCGTCTCGAATTTTCGTTGGCGCGCGCGAGAGTACCACATTTCACGACGTGAGTTTGAAATATAATGGTACATCCTTTCTTATCGGTTCTTATTAATATAACACGTGTTGTGAGCTAAATTCTGTCGTTTTGGTCTCTCTCTCTTCTCTCTAACTTTGGGTCTCTCTCTCTCTCTCTCTTCTCTCTCGTTATTATTTCCTAAACCCCATCAATCTCCCCGCGCTACTCTCCATGGCCAAAAACACCCCACACATCCCCCCACAAATCATCGCGGTCACCGCGGTCGGTTTCTTCAAGCACACCGCGCTCGTCGTTGTCTTCGCCCCGGCCCACATTCCGAAAGGGTAAGACACCGCCGGGAAGGCGATCACGGTCGCCCAATCGTACGCGTTGAAGTTGGAGATGACTTTGGAGAAGGACGGGTGACTGTCCGCCACGGGGTGCGAGGGTTGGTCCGTTATTACGCCCATTTTCTCTTACTACGCGCCCGCGCAAAAAGTCTGAAGACTGACTGACTGCGAGTCCGATGAATGAGGTCTCTCTCGTTTTCCCCTTTGTTTTGATTGATTTTTTCGTTTTGGGCGGAAAAAAATTTCTCTCATCTCTCTCTCTTCAAATTCAAAAACGCTCTCTACGTGCTGCTTTATTGCTTTGTTTTATTAAAAGAAAGTGTTTGTTTTATTAAAAAGATGCCTCAAGGTATGGGCGCGGACGCGTCGTCGCCACCACGATTCGTGGACGAGTTGGACGAGCGCATGAAGAAAGCCGGGGAAGTCTCCGGGAGCGGGAGACGGGCAAAATATTGGCCTTTTTCTTCGTTTTCTTCGGGAACGACGACGAGGGAGAAGCAAAAAAAACAACATCGCGAAGAAACTCATGCGAGGGAAGAGGAAGAGAAGAGTTTAAAAACGACGACGACGATTACCGAGAAGGAAACGGAGGAAGACGAAGACGAGGAGACGAAGACGAAGACGATCGTGCAGAGAGCGACGTCGGATACGACGAAAATGCTCATCTCTGGTGGCGTCGCCGGCGCGTTTAGTAAATCGTGCACGGCACCTTTAGCTCGGTTAACCATTTTAAGACAGTTGCAAGGCACGAACGCGGTTCCGGGATGGTCGAATAGCGTCGTCGCGCAGAAAGATTTAGGAATCGTGAAGAGTTTGCGTCACATCGTGAATACGGAAGGCGTTCGTGCGCTGTGGAAAGGGAACGGAGTGACGATTGCGCACAGATTGCCGTATTCGGCGATTAACTTTTACACGTACGAGAACACGCTGGACTTTCTCGAAAACGAAGTCGAGGGAAGATGGGATGTGAAAGAGTATCAGGCGTGGGAAGTGACGAAGAGGCTCGCGGCCGGGGCGTTTGCTGGATGCTTTTCGTGCACTTTAACGTATCCTCTGGATTTAGTGAGAACGAGGTTAGCCGCGCAAGTGACGCCGACGGTTAGGACGAGCGGAGCGGCAACTACGACGACGACGATGAACGGGCAACAGCAACAGCCACGTTATAAAGGAATATTAAGGAGCATGCGAACGATTGTTAGCGAAGAAGGCGCGAGAGGTTTATATCGCGGCTTACCGCCGACGTTAGTCGGCGTTGGGCCGAACTTGGCGATAAACTTCGCCGCGTACGAAACGTTGCGAAACTATTTCGGCAACAACACCGGCGAGTTTGGAAAAGAGAATCCGATGTTTATCAGTTTGGCGTGCGGGTCAGCCTCTGCTGTTGTTTCGGCGTCGGCAACGTTCCCATTAGATTTAGTTCGTAGACGCATGCAAATGCGCGATGCAACGAAAGGAGACACTTTCTTAGCCGTCTTCAAAAGAGTCATACGGAAAGAAGGCTTTGTCGGTTTGTATCGCGGCATCTACCCGGAGTTTGCGAAAGTTGTTCCGGGCGTTTCAATCACATACACGACGTACGAGTTGTTAAAACGTTTAGCAGGAGTAGATACAGGTAGAATGTAGAACGTAGAACGATAGAATGTTTAGCATGTAGAGTTGCTTAATTTTTGATAATGATACGCATTATTTAACATTTAGATAAAGTTATGTCTGTGTTGTCTCTTCAGTTTTGTTTTGTTTATCTGTGTGTGTGTGTGTGTGTCTCTCTCTCTCTCTCTCTTTCTCGTTCGGTTGATAAAATTTTTCCTCAGGTGCACAGCATTAAGTTAT
>Ga0182090_1059973_pt1 | contig 11964 bp, 9 predicted proteins | sample 041ome_24_FD_127767 | JGI IMG/M metagenome (GOLD analysis project Ga0182090, IMG submission 127767) | Metatranscriptome of coastal salt marsh microbial communities from the Groves Creek Marsh, Georgia, USA - 041408BS metaT (Metagenome... | ecosystem: Environmental > Aquatic > Marine > Intertidal... | reverse complement strand
CGTAGACCGAGTCGCATCGTCCAACAGCGCCAGCTCACCAAAGTAATCGCCGCTGCCCAGCGTATTCATGATGAACTCTTTGCCGTTCTTGTCAGAGCAGTAAACTTTGACCTTACCGCTCTCAATAACAAACAGGGAGTCAGCAGGGTCATTCTCGTGGATGACAACCGTATTTTTGGGGAAGGAACGGGTCGTGCTGCTGGCTTCGAGGGCCTTCAGTTCATCGTCATTCAGTCCGTGAAAAATTTCCACTTGATCCAGCATTGATATCGTGTCCTCGGGTACTTCAATTTCAAACGGATACTACCCCATTGAAGCCACAGCGCATATACCCTGAAGGGTGGTTAAACGCCCGTAGATTTTCGAACTTCAGAAGGATCGCTCGGTTTTTATCGGCGGCGAGCGAAGTGTCGCCAGGATCGTTATACTTTGTGCGGTTTTTGAATAAGAGCTAAACGTGACTGAAAACACGGATACATCAGATGAGTGGGCGGCTCGAGTGATTGCAGCGGTGGAGCCACTGCGAGCCGTGCAAAGACGACCATCCGTCACAATTGAAGAGCCTGCTCTGCAAGATGTGATCGCGCTGCTCGAAGCCAGCACCAAACTTGCCAGCATACAAGACACAACCGGCAGCGATGCGCGTCACGATCGCATGAACATCATTGGCGCCATTCGCGGCTATGCGGAAATGCTCTTCGAAGACAGTCAAACACTGCATCAGGCGGTCATCGACACGCTGCCGTCAATTCTAGCGGCGGTGGAATCGCCAGCCAGCAATGAACCGCCCCAGTATATCAATCACGTCACGCTAGCCAGCGGCAATGTGCAGAACAACCGTGATCCGGGCGTTATTCTCGCGGTGGATGACATGCCTGAAAATCGAGACTTAGTCTCACGACTGCTCAGCAAAGCGGGACACACGGTGCTTACCGCCGAATCGGGCGAAGAAGCCTTGGAACTCCTTGAAACCATGGGGGTCGACGTTGTCCTACTCGATCTGATGATGCCCGGGATCGGTGGCTCCGAAGTGCTAAGGCACATGAAAGAAGACGAGCGTCTTCGAGCAACACCTGTTGTGATGATCTCTGGACGCCAGGATATGGATCAAATTATCGCCTGCATTCAAGCAGGTGCCGACGACTACCTACTCAAACCTTTTAATCCCGTTCTTCTTCAAGCACGCATTTCGGCAGGTATTGAACGCAAACGGTGGCACGACCGGGAGGAGCAATATCGGCTGCAGCTCGAGCGCAACGAGAAATTCATTCGAGCGACGTTTGGACGCTATCTCTCAGACGAAATTGTGGACGAAATTCTTGAAAGCCCCGAAGGTTTAGAGCTTGGCGGCGACCTTCGTGAGGTCACCATAATGATGTCGGATATTCGTGGCTTCACCACACTCAGCGAACATCTGCCGCCGCAACAAGTTGTTGCCCTACTCAATCGATACTTGGGACGCATGACAGAAATCATCCTTGAGCACAGCGGCACTATTGACGAATTTCTTGGTGATGCAGTACTCGCTGTCTTCGGTGCCCCGAAAAAAGGCGACGACGACGCCGAACGGGCAGTGAAATGCAGCATTGCCATGCAAGCCGCTATGGACGACATTAACAAAGCCAACCTCGCGGACGGCTTACCTGAGCTGAAAATGGCGTTGGCACTCAATACAGGCACTGTTGTCGCTGGCAACATCGGCTCTGAGCGACGGTCAAAATACGGATTTGTTGGGCACGCTATGAATGTGACCTCGCGGATTGAAGACATGTCAGGTCCCGGGGAAATCCTCATCTCGGAATCTACTCTCGCTAAACTCAACGGTAATTACACGACGGGTCAGCGGCGTGAACTGCGCGTTAAAGGCATTGAAGAGGACGTGATTGTGTATCCCATCTTAGGAGTGACTCCGTGACTACCCCCAGCAACAAAACCATTTTGCTCGTGGAAGACAACGAGCTGAACAGAGATATGCTGGTACGTCGCCTCACCCGGGTGGGGCATACGGTCATTTGCGCCGGCGATGGTGAGACAGCGCTCCAAAAAATGCGCGCCGATAACCCAGCACTGGTGTTACTAGACATGAACCTCCCCATTAAAGATGGTTGGACCACCTGTCGCGAGGCCAGAGCCGATGACGCAATATCGTCGATCCCTATCATTGCCCTAACCGCCCACGCGATGGATAGCGATCGCAAAACAGCCCTCGACTTGGGCTGCGATGACTACGCCACCAAGCCTATCGACTTTCCTGATCTGCTCGCGAAAATCGAGCAGCAACTGAGCAAGACAGCTGACGAATGACTCCTCTACCGCAAGACAACACCACAATTAGCACTCCGAAAATCTCAACGCCGGTCTGGGTTGGCACCGCGTCCGTCCCAACCACATTGCAGGGACTTACGCTGTGAAATTTAGCGCCGGCTCGCTCAGTCTCCGCGCCCGACTGTATTTATTCTCTGCCGCTATCTTGACGCTGTTCGCCGTCAACGTCGCCACACATGTTTGGGGCAGCTTTGCACGCAGCGAAAGTTTAATCGCCTACCGCGATGCGGTGACGGCCTCACAATTAATCAATGATCTTGATCAGAGCTTAGAAAACGCGCGCCAACAGGTCCTAGTGCTCGCCACCCTTAGAGACACCACCGACGCGCCACTGGATATTAAGGAGCGACGAGTCGCTCTAGAAGAGCTCAACACCATCAGCCAACGTCTGCGCCGCTTGGGCGGACTCGGCGGGGACGGCACTGAAGACTACTACCGACGATTGCATGACAGCGCCAGCCGGCTTACCGAAGACTGGCGGCATTTCTACAATGACTACAACGATCTTGATACCAACGTCGACGTGGACTCACCCACCAACTACAACGACACCGTCCAGCGCCTTCAAGAGCTTGATCAACGTCAAGAATTCTTGGCCGTACAGCGCTCAAATGCCATCGACCGCACCATTGCACTGACCGATCGGATCACCGTCATCGGCTTCGTCACCACCATTGCCGTGACTATGCTGCTGGTGATTGGCCTAATTCGCAGCACCAATGCGAGCCTGCTTCGCCTCAAAACCGGGGTTCAGCGCTTTGGCTCTGGTGATTTGACATACCGCATTAATGTAAAGCGGGACGCCGGAGAGATCCGCGATCTGGCGCGTACGTTCAACGATATGTCTTCTAAATTACAGTTTGCCATTGAAGAGGTTAGCAACGCGAAAGCTGATGCGGACGCTGCTAACGCGGCAAAATCTATGTTTCTCGCCAACGTCAGCCACGAGCTGCGCACGCCGCTGAACGCCATCATTGGCTATTCGGAGATGCTGCAAGATGAGATCGGCGACCCGGGTGAAATCAATCGCGAGCAATTTCGGCATGATCTGGGGACCATCATTTTTTCCGGTAGGCAACTACTCAGCCTAATCAACGACATCCTTGATCTATCAAAAATTGAAACCGGGAAAATGCAGGTGAGTTTCGAGGCTTTCCAGCCCGCTTCACTGATCTTCCAGGTGTGCGACTCCCTTTCACCCCTGGTGTCACAGAAGAACAACACCTTAACCATCGATATTGACCACGACTCCATGACGGAGATGCGCAGCGACTCCAGCAAACTCCAGCAGATCACCACCAACCTTTTTAGCAACGCCTGCAAATTCACCGAGGATGGCACTATAACCGTCGCCGCTAACATGGCCGACGGCTGGCTCACCTTGGTGGTGGAGGACACGGGAATTGGCATGACTCCTGAGCAGCAGGAACGTGTTTTTGAGGCTTTTGTTCAGGCAGAGGCCTCCACGGGCACTCAATACGGCGGCACGGGTCTCGGACTTGCCATCGTGAGGGAGTTCTGCCAAATGCTGGGAGGTGATATCGAGCTTCAAAGTAACCCAGGTCAGGGCTCGCGCTTTATCGTGCGCCTTCCTGCTGACCCAGCGTCAAATCGCGCAACCGCTTAAGGGCGTCTTCACGTTTTTCTAGGTCCTTCGAAAGCGCCTCGTTGAGGGCTCGTAATGCCTCCAAACGGCCTTCCAAGGTTTGCACCGCCGCCAGCGCCAAAATCATGACTTCGGCGCGCTCATCGACCCCGGCACTGCCGGCATCGTCAAGGTTGCTGGCTTCACTCATCAAGGTCACAAAGGCTATACCTACATCCGATTCACGCTGCGCTTCTGTGGACTGCGTTGCTCTGTGACGCTCAAAGTGCGTTCGCGCGCGGTCGTAGTCCCGCGCAGCTAGGGCACGAACGCCGCGATCAAAGTCGTTTTCTTGCTCTAGTGCGAGTGCTTCACAGTCGCAGGACTCCTCTACCCCGGGAGTTGGGAGATTGAGGGTCATCTCGGGTTGGTCTGAGGTAGTGGGCTTGGTGTCTGACTCCGGCGCCGTCGCACAGCCGCCCAAGACAAGAGTCAGGACGACAGCGGCAATCGGCGAAAAATCAGAGCTGGGCACAGGCAAACTCACTTAGCGTTTGCCGAAGAATAGCACCAGCGTTTGAGCCCCACCAGTGCTATTACTCAGGTCGCATATGTGGGAACAACAGCACATCTCGAATTGACGGGGAGTTCGTCAGCAACATCACTAGGCGATCAATGCCAATACCTTCGCCCGCAGTGGGAGGCATCCCGTACTCCAGGGCACGGACATAGTCGTGATCGTAATGCATGGCCTCCTCATCACCAGCATCCTTCTCAGCGACCTGGGCCTTAAACCGCTCAGCCTGATCCTCGGCGTCATTGAGCTCGCTGAAGCCATTTGCAATTTCCCTACCGCCAACGAAAAACTCGAACCGGTCGGTCACAAAAGGATCCTGATCATTTCGACGGGCCAGGGGTGACACTTCTGTCGGGTAGGCCGTAACAAAGGTTGGCTGCTCGAGGCGATGCTCTGCAGTCTCTTCAAATATCTCAATCTGAATCTTGCCAAGACCCCACGTGGGCTTTATCTGAATTCCCAGGCGCGCAGCTACCTGACTCGCTCCCTCGATGTTATCAATGTCTGCCAAGGTCAGGTCTGGATTGTATTTTAAGATGGCATCCACCACCGACAACCGATCAAAGGCGCGGCCGAAATCGAGCAGTAAATCGCCATACTGCAGCGTAGTACCCCCGTGAACCTTCTCAATCAGCGCCCGGAGTAACTCTTCCGTGAGGTCCATCGCATCGGTGTAATCAGCGTAGGCCCAGTAGAACTCCATCATGGTGAACTCGGGGTTATGCCGCGTCGACAGGCCTTCATTGCGGAAATTGCGATTGATCTCGTAAACCTTCTCGAATCCACCCACCGTGAGCCGTTTGAGATACAGCTCAGGAGCGATTCTCAGGTACATGCTCATATCAAGGGAATTGTGGTGGGTGATAAAAGGTTTCGCAGCGGCACCACCCGGTATCGGATGCAGCATCGGCGTTTCCACCTCCATGAAACCCTTGTCATCAAGGAATCGACGAATAAAAGTAATGACCTGGGACCGAATCTTGAACACTTCCCGACTGTCGGGGTTGACGATGAGATCAACGTAGCGCTGCCGGTATCGGGTCTCTTGATCAGACAATCCGTGATATTTATCCGGCAGCGGGCGCAGTGCCTTACACAGCAGGCGCGCCTCATTCATATTGATGTAAAGGTCCCCTTTGCCGCTACGACGCATGGGGCCTTTCGCCGCAACAATATCGCCCAAATCCCACGCTTTAATTTGCATCAGCGTTTCTTCAGCTAGTCCTTTGCGGTCGATGTATAGCTGAATCGTGTCCGACCCATCCTGGATCAGTAAAAAAGCACCGCGATTACGGATGAGGCGGCCAGCAACCGCGAATTCCTGGCTGCTGGCTTCCAACTCCTCTTTGCTTGCCTCAGCAAAGTCGCTCTGAAGCTCTGCAGCCAGTGCGGTCCTGCGGAAATCATTGGGAAACGGATTGCCCTCTTCACGCAGCGTCGCCAGTTTGGCACGACGCTCGGCGATCAACTTGTTCTCGTCGGTGGCACCCGCTGTGTTTTGCTCAACGTCAGTCATTTTTTCACTCCGTTCAATGCCCTCACAGGCCTTTTTTCAGGGACGCCTCAATAAATTGATCAAGGTCACCGTCGAGGACAGCCTGGGTGTTGCGGGTTTCAACGCCCGTTCGCAGGTCTTTAATACGTGAATCATCAAGCACGTAGGATCTAATCTGACTGCCCCAGCCAATATCGGCTTTGGTATCTTCCATCGCTTGTTTTTCGGCATTGCGCTTCTGCATCTCGAGCTCGTACAACTTGGCCCGCAGCTGCTTCATAGCAAAGTCTTTGTTCTGATGCTGCGAGCGCTCTGTTTGGCAGCTGGCCACGACCCCGGTGGGCTCGTGGGTGATACGTACGGCTGAATCGGTGGTGTTAACGTGCTGACCACCGGCTCCCGAGGATCGGTAGGTGTCAATTCGTAAATCGGCGGGGTTGATTTCAATATCGATATTGTCGTCAATCTCGGGGGAAACAAAAACCGAGGAGAAGGAGGTATGTCGGCGTCCACCGCTGTCAAACGGTGACTTGCGCACAAGCCGGTGGACACCGGTCTCGGTGCGTAACCAGCCAAACGCATACTCCCCCTCAAACTGCACCGTTGCACTTTTTAAGCCAGCCACCTCACCTGCGGAGGCCTCAATAATCGTGGCTTTGAAGCCCTTGTCTTCGCCCCATCGCAGATACATGCGCAGTAGCATCTCCGCCCAATCCTGTGCCTCAGTGCCTCCTGAGCCCGCTTGAATATCCAAAAACGCGTTATTGGGATCCATTTCTCCCGAGAACATACGTCTAAACTCAAGCTGCTCAAGTTGCGTAATGAGACCGGCTATATCAGCAGTGACAACATCTACCGTTTCCTGGTCGTCTTCTTCCACCGCCATATCCAGCAAATCAGCAGCGTCAGATGCACCTGCGTCTAGGGCGTCTATGGTCGCCACCACAATTTCTAGAGAGGAGCGCTCGCGACCCAACTCCTGGGCGCGAGTAGGATCATCCCATACCGAGGGTTCAGCAAGCTCAAGCTCTACCTCAGCGAGGCGATCTTTCTTAACAGGATAGTCAAAGATACCCCCTAAGCACGTCGGTGCGCGCGCGGATATCTTTGATTTGATTGATTAGAGGGGCGACTTCCACGGGGTGTCTCGATCGGTGTAAAAAGGGCGCAGATTCTAGCAGTCGCTGGGATTTGTTGCGAGAACTCCCTGCAATTCAGCTTGAACAGGGCCACAACGAGCTTACCAACAGCTGCAGGCGTCGCTCTCCACGGTACTCATTGATATCCAAGGTATAAACCACCCCAACCTCACTGACAGCTGGATCGGGCCAGCGCTCGACATCAACGTTGAAGGCAATGGCGTCAAAAACCGTCCCGCTGGCTTCCAGCGTCATTTTCAGATGCTTGTCTTTCAATAGTCGCTGATTTCGAAGCGTAAAACGGCCATCAAAAACTGGCGCTGGAAACTGTTGGCCCCAGGGCCCCGCCGTGAGCAGACCATCCGCAACCGATATTTGCATATCGCCAAGCTCAAGCTCACCGTCTGTCTCGATCAACGGCTCAGGGGGCTTGTGGTGCAGGGCTTCTGCTACCGCATCGTTGAATGCACTGACAAATGCGTTGTAATTCTCTCGCTCCAGGCTCAAGCCAGCAGCCATAGCATGACCACCAAATTTGGCAATCAAACCAGGCCGAGTTGCAGCAACGCGATCGAGAATATCTCTTATATGTACACCTTCAATGGAGCGGCCAGAACCCTTGAGCTCTCCTTCGCCTGCGTCAGCGAAAACGATGGTTGGGCGGTGATACCGCTCGCGAATTCGCGACGCCACAATCCCCACTACACCCTGATGAAAACTGGCGTCGTAGACACTCAAGCCAAAAGGTAGCTCTGATTCGCTCAACTGGACATGGTCCAACTGCGCCAGAGCCTCTGCTTGCATGCCCGCTTCGATATCCCGTCGCGCTAAATTGAGCTCGTGTAACTGTTGTGCCAGTGGCCTGGCTGCAAAACTATTATCCGCCAGCAAACACTCAATACCGATAGACATGTCCTCCAGCCTACCGGCGGCATTGAGTCTAGGACCCACCAAAAAACCCAGGTCTGTGCTGGTGATTTTGCTGGGATCACGACCGGCAACTTCTAAAAGCGCTTCGATACCCGGTCGGGCGCGACCAGCGCGAATGCGTGCAAGCCCCGCCGCCACTAAAATCCGGTTGTTGCGATCAAGGGGAACCACATCTGCAATGGTGCCAAGGGCCACCAGATCTAATACATCGCCCAGATTAGGGGGTTCAATGCCGGTCATTTCGAACCACCCTCGATGACGCAGCTCAGCACGCAGGGCGGTCAGCACATAAAACATCACCCCTACACCCGCCAAGCATTTGCTTGGGAAATGACAGCCGGGTTGATTTGGGTTGACGATGACATCTGCGGGGGGCAAATCGTCACCAGGCAAATGGTGGTCGGTGATCAGCACGCTGATACCCAAGCCTTGGGCCGTGGCCACCCCCGCGTGACTGGAGATACCGTTATCCACAGTGACAATGAGGTCCGGTTCCCGCTCAGCCGCTAGAGACACAATCTCAGGAGAAAGCCCATAGCCAAATTCAAACCGATTGGGGACGAGGTACGAGATATCCCTCAAGCCCATCTGTCGCAACACGCTAACTGCCAGGGCTGAGCTGGTCGCGCCGTCGGCGTCAAAATCACCAACAACTACGACCCTGGCTTCCCCTTCTATGGCATCGGCGAGCAGTCCTGCTGCATCGGCAGCACCTTTCAAGGCACTCGGAGGAAGCAGCCCCGATAGGCCAAGATTGAGCTCTTCCGCCGATTTAATGCCGCGGTTGGCATACACCCGCTGCAGCAGAGGGGACAGCGTGGTCCGCTTGAGCGCCTCAGGAATAGCTGTCTGACGGCGCTTAACCGCTGGCGTCATCAAGCCGCTACTTGGCTGGCCATGTGCGCCTGCACAATAGCCAGATCATTGGGAAGCACAGTGAATCGCTCATTGCGTTCAAACAGGTCCGAAAGGTGGGCCGGCAACTCCGGATGCTGCTTCAGCCCGCTGGCCGTAATGGCATCCGGGAATTTCGCTGGATGTGCCGTAGCCAAGGTCACCATAGGTTGAGACTTATCCCAGACACTAGCTCGCGCCGCGTAGGTGCCGATTGCACTATGTGGATCTAACATATAGCCGCATTGGTCCCAGATCCGTGCAATTTCTGCGCAGGTATCCGCATCCGAAACACGTTCACTGGAAAACAAGCTGCGCGCCTGATCCATAGCGGGCTCCGAAAGACCAATGGCTGAGTGCTTAAATTGCTCCATTAGCCGATCAATGTCAGCGGGATTCCGATCGTAAAGATCGAACATCAAACGCTCAAAATTAGAAGACACGGTGATATCCATGCTGGGCGAAAGACTTTGCTCGAGGGAGGTACGCGCGTACTCGCCAGAGGTCAAAAGTCGGTGCAGCACGTCATTGCGGTTTGTTGCAATGACCAGCTGATCAATGGGTAAGCCCATGCCGCGGGCTAGATAACCCGCAAAAATATCGCCAAAGTTGCCGGTGGGTACCGAGAAATTTACCGATCGATCGGGGCCTCCCAAGGCCACAGCCGCATAAAAGTAATAAACAATCTGCGCCATAATGCGCGCCCAGTTGATGGAGTTCACCGCCACCAGTGACCGCCCATCGGGCAGAAACGGCTCGGCGACAAAGCTCGCCTTGACCATCGCCTGACAGTCATCGAAGTTACCCTCGATCGCCAGATTGTGGATGTTATCGCCCAAGACCGTCGTCATTTGGCGACGCTGTACGTCTGAAACCCGCTGATGCGGATGCAGAATAAAGATGTCGATGTTGGAACAGCGGCGACAGCCCTCGATAGCAGCGGATCCGGTATCTCCCGACGTCGCGCCCATAATGACCACTTTCTGATGGCGTCGCTCCAACACGTAATCAAGGAGTCGTCCCAGCAATTGCAGGGCAAAGTCCTTGAACGCGAGGGTAGGCCCATGAAATAACTCCATGACCCATTGGTTGTGATCAAGCTGCACCAACGGCGCGACGGCGTCATGCCGAAAAACCGCATAGGTGTCATCAATCAACACTTTCAAGTCATGGACTGGAATAGAGCCCTCAACAAAAGGCTTAACGACATGGAAAGCCAGCTCGTTGTAGGGCATGCCGCGAAAATCGCGGATCTCAGCTTGGGTAAATGTGGGTAATCGATCGGGAACGTAAAGACCGCCATCCGACGCCAATCCAGCCAGCAAAACCTGCTCAAAATCCAGCTCCGGCGCTCTACCGCGAGTGCTTATGTATTTGATGGCCACGACTTAACTCTCCTCAAAATCTTCTACCCGCAGGCATGCAATCGAACCGGTCACGGCAGCTAGGGTTTCTATGCTTGCGACAGCGGCCTCAACGCATTGACAGGGTGCGCGATCGGTGAGGATGACCACCTGCGCAGTTCGGCTGCCCGCAGTTGCGGGACGCTGAATCAAGGACTCAATGCTGATGCCCTGCTCACCCAGGGTGCGAGTGATCGCTGACATCACCCCAGGCTTGTCCTCAGCGTTCATCCGCAAATACCAACTACTGACTACCTCACCTCGAGGTACCAGGACTGGCTCAACTAGCTGGGCAACCGGCACGCCTAAAGCGGGCGTTTCGTCTCGCTGACCTTCACCAAGCTCCCGCGCAAGATCAACCAAATCGCCGCACACCGCGGATGCTGTGGGTAGCGAGCCCGCGCCGGGGCCAACCAAAACCAATTCCCCAACGGCATCTGCTTTCACCATTACGGTATTCAGCACACCATCCACGTTGGCAATTTGCTTGCTCTGTGGGATCAGTGTTGGGTGCACCCGCAAATCCACCCGGTCGCCGTCACGGCGGGCAATCCCCAAATGCTTGATGCGATAGCCCAACTCAGCCGCGAATTTAAGATCTTCGGGGGCGACTTGATTGATACCCTCGCAAAAAGGTCCATCAATATTGAGGGGCATACCAAATGCTAGGGACGCCAGGATGACCAGCTTGTGTGCCGCATCAGTCCCGTCGATATCGAATGTGGGATCGGCTTCTGCATAGCCCAAAGCCTGAGCTTCGGCGAGTACGTCATTAAAGTCTCGCCCGGCATTTGCCATCTCAGTCAGGATATAGTTGCCCGTGCCATTTATAATCCCCGCAACGCTACTGATCTGATTAGCCGCCAGAGATTCACGGAGCGTTTTCAGAATTGGAATGCCACCGGCGACTGCGGCTTCAAAACGAAGCGACAAGCCTTTTTCTTCGGCCAGCGCCAACAAACTATTGCCGTGCTCAGCAATCAAAGCCTTGTTGGCGGTCACAACATGTTTGCCGTTATTTAAGGCCTGCGCCACCAAATCTCGGGCGACGGTGGTGCCGCCAATCAGCTCCACCACGATATCAATGTTGGGGTCTTCAACCACCGCAAAAATATCACGACTAACCAAGTAACCACGGGTATCGCAAGCGGGGTTATCGCGACGAGCTCCAATGTGACTCAACTCCACATCCACGGCGCACCGGGTATTAATCAACCCACCATTGCGTTCGAAGATACTGATGACGCCACTAGCGACGGTGCCAAGACCGCAGACACCCACTTTGATGCTGGGTTTGCTCATACTGCTGTTCCCCGTTGGTTACTGAGTAATCGTTATGTTTCGGACTGGCCCTTGGGGCCATTGCGCAACAATTTTTTAATGCCGCGCAGTGCTTGACGGGTGCGATGCTCGTTTTCAATCAGACCAAACCTAACGTAGCCCTCACCATATTCGCCAAAGCCAATACCCGGCGACACCGCTACACCGGCTTCAGCCATAAGTAATTTACTGAATTCGACCGAACCCATCGCTTTGTAGGGCTCGGGAATTTCAGCCCAAACAAACATAGTGGCTTTGGGCGGAGTAACGGGCCAACCAGCCTCGTTCAATCCCTG
>Ga0182090_1095572_pt1 | contig 12013 bp, 7 predicted proteins | sample 041ome_24_FD_127767 | JGI IMG/M metagenome (GOLD analysis project Ga0182090, IMG submission 127767) | Metatranscriptome of coastal salt marsh microbial communities from the Groves Creek Marsh, Georgia, USA - 041408BS metaT (Metagenome... | ecosystem: Environmental > Aquatic > Marine > Intertidal... | reverse complement strand
TCTTGATCGCATCAGCCCGGCGCTGCGGCAGGCTCGCCATTTCCGAATCAAAGCCTTGAGGGACAAAGATGCTCACCAGGTCAACGTGGTCTCCTGCACTCTCGAGAAAACCTCTCTTGTTGGAATACCATTCAGTCTTGGTGGCGGGAAAGCCATCGAGCACTGCATCATTGTAGACGAACAGGACATCTACCTCGGTTATCAGGATTGCGTTGTAATCCATCCGCGACTGGACAAATACGGAATGCACTTCGGCGCGCGCTGTAGCCGTTGATAGCAAGACGAGCATGAAAACGCCGAATAACGCACTGGGATTGTTTAGGGTCATAGTGGGAGACATTCTAATCAAAAACTCGAGGCGACTGAATTCAGATACCCGGGCGATTGGCTGCCAGATCATTCTCAATCCAGAAAAAAGGCCAGCTCTGGTGGAGCTGGCCTTGTTGTTGGGGGCTCTTTGAGAACCTTTTCTTGCCTCGCTGCTGAAGCGGCTGTTGCTTAGTTTTCAGCGGTTGGCACGATACCGGTTTCTGACTTGGGCGAGCCGTCGCCATTAAAGCCCATGACTTCATAGCGACGCCAGCCGGCGAGAATTCCCATTAAGCCGTGATTGCCTTCGTGACAGGCATACTCATAGACAGGATCGGCTGAAGCCCGCAAAGGCACTCGTGCCGACCAGGCTTCGTCCCAGGACTTGGGGTCTGTCACGGTGAAGTCGTAGGTCAAGCTATTGTCATCAGCGCGGGAGAAGCGCTCGATAACATGGGCCTCGTCGGACATGCCGCGCAGGTTGTAACTGTGGTGCCAGCCCTTGGTTTCAATGACCAGGGTGTCATCTTCCCAGCGCGCGATAGAGTTGCCTTCCCATTTGCCCTGTTTGATGTCGAATTCATCGGCATAGGGAATGATTCGGGCAGTGTGAACCATCTCATTCAGGATCATCACGTGATTGGCGGTTTGTACCAACTGCATATTGTTGTTGTACGAGCCTGGAATCATGGGTGGCCCACCAACAAACCCGGTGATACAGCGGTCGACCGTGGTGCGTCCTTCTGGACCAGCGCTTTCGAACACCATTTGCTGGTAAGCTGCGCGGCGCTCGCGTCCTGCATCGTTCAAAGGTGGCACGCGGCCATTGGGTGGATCGTAGATCAGGGATGTGCGCCGATCGGCGATGGTTTCACTGCCCCGTTCATACCAGAATTCGTTATAGGAGATTACCCCTGGCGGATAGCCGGCACCTCCGACTGAATCGATGATGAGATCGCGGTTCTGACGGCGATTCTCGTAGGCTTCCCATTCTTTAGCCTGTTCTGGTGTGAGAACTTCCATGTGTTCCAGTTCCCGCGGGCGCTGCAGGGGCGTGATGGTGCGGAAAGTGTAAAAACCCTGGAAATCTGGTTGACCGAATTCGTTGCGTGGAAAATCGCTTTCCTGGGCAGAAACCCCCTGCACAAGAGCTGTTGCAGCAAGGCAAAAGCTGACCAAGGCGAGTGAGAGTTTGGTAGGGCTCAGGTTGTGCATATCAACCTCCAAATCTTGTTATAAAAAGGCGGTATACTGCACCGCGAACCTGTAGAAGCTACGCCTGTTCCTGCTGTTTTTCAAGGATATTGTGGCCAATTCACCGGTGCTGCGGTCAAATTGAATTGGCCCTATAGCTGGTTTATGCTTCGGGGCGTCTTTTTCGGTGGATAGTGAGGAGCAGTATGGCCACTCTCGCACAGAGCAAACACAAGCAGCCGTCCCGGCAATCAGGCAGTCCGGAGCGGGGTGCGAGCCTGGGTAATTTCAAGTTTCCGGCGTGCCTGACAGCGGGCTTGTTGCTACTGGCATTCACGCCGCGAGTACAGGGCAATGAGGCGCTAACGCTGTCATTCTTTGGCGCTGCCGCGGCCCTCGCGATTTGGCAGGTGTATCAGGCCCTGATGGTGCGACAGAACGGGGAGTCTTACGGCTTTAATATAGTGTTGCGCCCGCAACACTATATCCAGATGTTCATCCAGTTCAGCGTTTACCTGTACTGGGGGTATCACTGGAGCCCGGTTTACGAACATATGCTGCTGCTGGCGGCGCAGGTGCTGTTTGCCTTTGGCTTCGACATCCTGCTGTCCTGGTCGCGAAAGCGCGACTACACCCTTGCGCGATGCGTGGACGCCGCCGAGCGCGGCGGAGCTCGAGGCGCGCGGGCACGTGGTGGTAAAACAGGCGTTTTTGGTGCCGCCGCCGGGTATTGGTGATGCGACGGCGGCGCACGCGCACGCGTCTTTGTCGACGCAGGATGGCGAGAACGCCGATGCGCGCGCGCGGAAACGCACGAATGGTGGATTTAATAAGCGCAGCAAGCGCGGCGGCGGCGGAGGCGCGAATGCAGGGCGTGAGCTGAAGCTGTGTAACGACTACGTGGCGACTGGAACGTGCAAGTACGGCGACGCGTGCAAGTACGCGCACGACATCGACGCGTGGATGCGCACGAAACCGAGCGATTTACCAGGCGAGTGCATATTTAGTGCGCTCGAGTCTGGATGCCCGTACGGCGTGCGGTGTAGGTATGCGTCGACGCACGACGGAGGCGCGAGCTCGAGCGCGTTGACGAATGTCGAAACGTTGCCGAAACCGACGAGCGTTGACAAAGAAAACAACGCGCTTCCGCGTGAGATACAAACGAAATTACGCAAAAAGATGTATGATTTCACTCGGGCGAATACGATTGCGAAGTTTGTGCAGCAACCGAAAGAGGTGCGGGAGAATGGGACGAACGCGGCGACGCGCGTGGATACGAAATCGGGCGACGGCGAGGAAGAAAGCGCCGCCAAACGCGCCAGAGCCGCCGCGGAAGATGACAACGTCACCGATGTCGGCGCGTTTACGAACATGCGTGCAGTGGAGAAAAAAGTCATTGACTTTAAAAATAAGTTGTATCTAGCACCGTTAACGACGGTTGGGAATTTACCGTACAGACGCGTGTGTAAACGACTCGGCGCCGACATTACGTGCGGCGAAATGGCCATGGTGACCAATTTAATCCAAGGCGACTCTCGAGAATGGGCGCTCATGCGCCGTCATCCGAGCGAAGACGTGTTCGGGGTGCAAATCTGCGGCGGTTTTCCCGACACCGTGGCGCGATGCTGCCAACTTCTCGGTGACGTCGTCGACTGCGATTTCATCGACGTCAACATGGGCTGCCCCATCGACCTGGTGTGCGGTAAAGGCGCGGGCTCGATGATGCTCGAGAAGCCAAAGAAGATGGAACAAGTCATCCGCGCGGCGAATATTTCGGCGTTGTGTCCAGTGACGTTTAAGACTCGCATGTCGTATACGGATAAGTCACGCGTGGCGCACGCGCTCGTCCCAAACGTCGCCGAATGGGGCGCCGCCGCCGTGACGCTTCACGGCAGAACTCGCGCGCAGCGGTATCGCGCCGAAGCAGATTGGGACTACATTGCGCAAACAAAACTTGCGAGCTCGGTACCACTCATCGGCAACGGCGACGTGTATAACCAACGAGATTATTACGAGCACGTCGAAACGCACGGGGTGGATACGTGCATGCTCGCTCGAGGCGCGCTCATCAAGCCGTGGCTCTTTACCGAAATCAAAGAGCGACGCGATTGGGACATTTCATCTGGCGAACGCTTGGACTTGCTCAAACAATTCGCATCGTTCGGACTCGAACACTGGGGCAGCGATGACCAAGGAGTTGAGAATACGCGTCGATATTTACTCGAATGGATGTCGTTTTTGCACCGCTACGTCCCCGTCGGACTCGTCGAACGCGGACCGGTGACGATGAATTTACGACCACCGATGTACGTCGGTAGGAATGATCTCGAAACGCTCATGGCGAGCACGAAAAGCGAGGATTGGGTGAAAATTTCATCCATGCTGCTCGGGCCACCGCCTGAGGGGTTTATGTTTCAGCCCAAACACAAATCTAACGCGTACGGCGGTACAGAGGGCGGCCAAGCGTTCGCGGATTGGGACGCCCAAGGATGACGACTACAAACTCCTTCTACAACTCCTACAACAACTACTACTACTACTAAACGTGTACTTCTAAATGTCTTGACCATAATAATATCATATAAGTTTCCCTTACCGTTCCCGATGAAATAAGCACGCGACTTCGACGTGGTTTGTAAACGGAAAATGGTCGAGCACGACGAAGCGTTTGAGGACGTGCTCGCGTCCCAATCCGTCTCGTATGTTCTCAAGCAGCGCCGCGGGGCCACAGCTGACGTACAACACAAAGTCAAACGTGCACACGAGCTTTAAAGTCGCGGCATCCAAGCCCGCACGCGGCGGGTCCACGAGCACGGCGTCGAATTGATCCTTCGACACCATGCGAACGCCGTTCGTCGTCTTCGCTCTAAACGTTCCCGACAACAAATTCTTCGCCACATTCTGGCTATCGGACAACACAATTTCTGCATTCTTCACGCCATTCAACGCTAAATTATGATTAGCCGCGTCCACGAGCTCAGAATTGATCTCCACACCGACAATTGTGCGAAACATCGACGCCAAAGCGCACGTATGGTTGGCGTTGCCGCAGTACAGCTCGAGCATCGACGCCTCTGGTTTCGCGCGCGCGATGACATCTCTCGCGCACTCGCACAAGAAATTCATCGTCGCCTCGGTGATTCGCGCGTTCGGATTGCTAAAAGACCCTTCGACGTGCTTATATCGTAAGGTCCGGCCGTCGGCGAGGGCGTATTCTTCGTGAACGCAGTCGTCTCCCACGCGAAGCGTTCGGCCTTTGCTTCGGCCAGTCACCGCGAGCCGAACATCTGTAAACGAATCCGCCAGCGCACGCGCCGCGCTTAGCCACGTCGCGGCGTCTAATGGTTTAGAATACACGAGAGTTACGAGCACTTCGTCGCCGCGCGCGGTTTCGCCGAGAAAATGCACAGCTTCGAGCGCGTGCTCGAGCGTCGGCGTCGTCGCCACGCGCTCGAGCAAACACCCCATCACCCTCTGCACGCTCATGACTGCATCGCTCAACGGCGCATCGAGCACAATATTAGGCGCACCGTGGGACCACATCGCATACGCAAGTCGCGGCGGCGCCTCAGCGTCAGCGCCGCCTCGCGCGTCGAGACGAACGATTTGGAACCGCAATCGAGACCTAAACTGCTCCGTCGGGCTACGCGCGACCGCAAAGTGCGTCGACGGCCCGAGTGCGTCCGCGAACGCGTCGCGCAATCGCGCGACTTTGTCATCAAACTCGACGCGGTGCGCGGCGTTCGTGCGTGGGCGCAGGGCGACGCGAGGCGTCGACATCTGGCGCGACACGCGAGCGACATCTGTGCGAAGAAAAAGTCAACGCACGACAAAGATATCAAGCGACACGGTATTCGCACGCGCGCGTGGCGTGGAGTTTCGCGCGCGCGAACGCGGGTACGGGTGCGGGATAATTAATTGAACGCCATGGATGCGCGCGCGAGACGACGGGACGCGCGCGCGGCGAGTGATCGCGCGGTGGCGGAGGCGTTTGAGAGATGTGAAGAGGCTGCGGCGGAGCGCGCGCGGGGGCTACAGCACGCGATGGAGCACCCGCTACGGCGTCGGGATGCATGTGCGGATGAAGAGATGCGTGAGATGGCGCGCGAGATTGAGCGGTGGCGTGCGGCGTGTGCGAGAGCGAGAGTGCAGACGTTGAGGTGTGTTGAACGCGTGGCGCGCGCGAGGGCGACGGAAACGGCGCGTCGGACGTTGCGCGCGTGGCGAGAAGAGATTAAGGCGCAGCGAGCTCTGGCGGTGATTGAACACGAGGAGAAAGTACATAAAGTTCGTGCTGTGCTGCGGGCATGGAGGGTGGTGATTATTGAGAAGCAGCAGTTGGAGAGGAATTTTATCGACCATGCGTTGACTCGCGAGGCTGAATATTACGACTCCAAGTGTAAAGCCGCTGTGGCGAAACTCACGGTTGATCAACACCGTCGCCGCCGACGAGATTGTCAGCCTCGTCGTGATACCGGGAAGCTACGGGCGCATGCTGCGGCGAAGGGTGAATGTGCCATGGAGGCGAGCATGCGCGAGGCGTTTATGCGCGGCGTCTGCGCGTTGGACGGAGACGCGTTTCGCGGCGACGAATAGTAGTGAGCGGCGCGGGTTCCTAAGATATTTCTAATAATTGCAATTTTGTTTTTGTTTTTGTGTTCTATTCGCCGCCAGACGTAATGAGGCGCGGCGCGATAGCCATCGACATGAGTTCTTGGAACAGCAGCTTGCACGCGTACGGCACCATAACTTGCACGACTGACGTACGTTCGCTCGGGTTCTTGCAGCACTCAAACGTTTGGTTCTTCAAGTTTGCAACGGCAATCAATCCGCACTTTTGGCAGACGTGAATTCTGTACGCATCAGATTGATCCATGAGACGCTCCTTGAGGAATGACGCGGCACCATGCGACATGATACAATCGCGCTCCATCTCCCCGAAACGCAAGCCACCATCACGCGAACGACCCTCCATGGGCTGGCGCGTCAAAATCTGCACCGGACCTCTACCACGAGAGTGAATCTTATCGTCGACCATGTGCTTCAATCGCTGGTAGTACGTGGGACCGATGAAAATTTGAGCATCCAACATGCGACCAGTGTGGCCGTTGTACATGACTTCGTTACCGCGCTTTTGGTAACCGCACTTGTGCAACATGGTAGAGATGTCCTCAGCGGTCACTGGGGTAAACGGCGTGGCGTCCCCTTCCTTACCCATGCACGCCGCAACCTTGCCCATGATACACTCCACAAGCTGACCGATTGTCATCCGGGACGGAATCGCGTGCGGGTTGACGATAATGTCGGGCGTAATGCCTTCGCACGTGAATGGCATGTCTTCTTGAGTGTACGTCATACCAACCGTACCCTTTTGACCGTGACGAGATGAAAACTTGTCACCAACTTGCGGCGTTCGCATCGAGCGCACGCGCAGCTTGACAAAGCGCAAACCTTGATCGTTCGTGGTGAGCAACACTTGATCGATGATTCCCGTCTCGGCGTGCTTCATACCAGTGGAGCAATCCTTCTTTGAGAAACGCTTTGAAAGCACGGCGTTGTCGTCTTCAGGCAAAGGTGCGGTTTTACCAATGATGATATCATCTCCACTAACGCGCGTGCCTGGGCAAATCAAACCATCATCGTCGAGCTTGTCATACGTGCCATGGCGCATACCCAAGCACGTGTCTCTATCGGGACGCTCGAACTCTTCTCGGCTCAAGCTACCTTGCTTCTTCTCTTCATCCTTGAACGAACGGTAATAGAGCGAGCGGAACAAACCACGATCGATGGCACTTTGGTTCATGAGCACGGAATCTTCTTGGTTGTAACCAGTGTAGCACATGATGGCGACCACGGCGTTGCAACCGGCGGGAAGTTCGCGGAAGTGCAAATACTCCATGGCGCGCGTCGTCACCAACGGCTTTTGCGGGTAAAACATGACGTAACCGAGCGTATCCATACGGATTTGGTAGTTTGTGACGTACATACCCATCGCCTGCTTACCCATAGCACTTTGATACGTGTTACGGGGAGACTGGTTGTGGTCGGGGAAGGGAATGATGGAGGCGCAAATGCCCAAAATCATCGACGGGTGAATCTCGCAGTGCGTGTAGCTGATAGCGACGCCTTGATTGCTTACGGATGCTTGTCGACCGGCGACGAGATCATCAATGGTCATCGAAATCATAGTCGTCTCTTCTTCTTCGGTGTCAACATACTCGATGAAGCCAGAGGTCACGAGCTCATTCCACGTGTACCCGGTCACGTCCTTCTCCGTCAACAATTCAATGTGTTGCTTCTTAATCTTGAGCTTTTGATCGTCGTCAACGATGAAAAGCGGGCGGGTACAGCGACCGTAGTCCGTGTACAGGCGCAACTCTTTCAATCTAATGTCGTGAACGACGCTGACAGAGGAATCGACATCAACCTTGCGGCGAAGTTGGCGGAGCGTGCGCACCAAATCCGCCGGATCGCGGTGCACGCCAACCCACACACCGTTGAGGAAAATCTTCGTCGATTCCACGATGAGCGAGGGCGAAATTTCTTCAAGATTCTCCATCGTCCATTCATCCAAGAACTCCAGAATCGGTTCCGAAGGCGAACCAACAGACACGAGCGCCATGAGGGCGAGGTTCTTCACGAGCCCGACGGCTTGGCCTTCGGGCGTCTCAGCTGGACAAATCATACCCCACAACGAGTTGTGCAATTGACGAGGCTTCGCGAGCTTGCCTTCGCGTCCAATGGGAGAGTTGATACGACGAAGGTGCGACAAGGTGGACGAATACGAAAGGCGGTTTAGCACTTGGCTGACACCTGCCCGGATATCCTGCGAACCTTGCGAGCCCCAGTTACCAGTGGCGAGAGAATACTTCAAGCCTTGCGTGATGGTTTTGGCCTTGATGGCGAGCTGAACTTGAATCTCCTTACCACTATCGATACAGCGTTGGGCGTATAAACGTACATCCTTGGTGAGCTTTCGGAACAATTGACGGAACAATTGGGCGAGAAGCGGACCACCGAGATCCAAACGTTTGTTACCATAGTGATCCCGGTCATCCTCCGGGCGGCGGCCAAGAGAGCACAACAACAATCTGTGAATCATGTAACCCATGAAGTACGCCTTCTTCGTCTCGCAATCTTCACGCACGCCCACGTGCGGAAGAAGTTCCTTTTGCAAAATCTCCTTCGCGTACTTGATGCGCTTCTCGCGCGAAACACCCACGGCAGAGCCACGCTTGCCGATAAAATCGAGCGCAACTTCTTGCGATTGAATCACGAATGCTTCTTCGATGGACGGTCTCAACATCTCCATCATCTCATTATCCGCAAGGTCGTACACAATGTGCTCCAAAATGTCTTTGTCGGCGACAAAACCGAGCGCTCGGAACACCACAAAGATTGGAATGTCGGTGCGAATGTACGGAAGCGTGCATCGAATCGGCCCGGGCGCATCCTTGGTGCCTGCCGCATGTAGCTGTCGAACAACGCACGAGCTCGCTCCACGCGAACCACGTTCGGGTTGCGAGCGGCACTCAGCGGCGAACATGTACTTGCTCGGTTGCTTCTTCTCAAATACGTAGACGTGGTTCGTGCTCATGCGCTCTTGCGCGATGAGAACCTTTTCGCTACCGTTGATGACAAAGTAACCGCCCTCATCGTACGGGCACTCACCAAGTTCGGTCAACTCTTTGTCCGTGTGCCCGTGCAACGAGCAGTAATCGGAGCGCAACATGATGGGGACCTTACCAATGAAAACCTTCTTAATATCCTCCTCCTCGACGCTCACGTCGCCTTCAGGTGACACCGTCGTGATTTCCTTCTTCATATCTACATACAACGGCGCTGAGTACGTCAAGTTCCGAAGTCGCGCCTCCTTGGGGAACAAAGTCGTCGAGTATCCATCCGCCTCGGTCACCATCGGTTTACTCAAGTAAATCTGGTTAAAGCTAATCTTGTACGTCTTATGCTCCGTCGCATCAATGTCCTCCCCAGGCATGTGTTGAAGCTCGGGCGTTAACTCAATCTCTCGCATCTCATCTGTAAAGCGACGAGAGAAAATACAAACTCAGAGTCAGTCGCGAGCGCCATCTTACCCTAAACCCCGCCACCGTCGTAGCCCATTCGCCCTTCGCGCGCGTCTCTCTTCGTCTATACACGCACCAACAATCTCCTGCATCGTGTGCTGAATGAACTCATTGAACGAATCGAGTTGCTGGCGAACCAAACCCTTCTCTTCGAAGAACGACGAGATCACCACCCACGCGTCCTCCTGCGCGACCGAGGAAAAAACAAATGTCAGTCTCGCGAATTCCACGCGATCTACCCCTCGTTCTCGTGCCTCGCGACGCGTGCATACCGCGAACACCACCCTTGTGAAGTCGGCGAAACGCCGCACATCACGTGCGCGTCCATGCGCGCGCGATATCGCGACGGCGCGCGACGCGTCGTCGTCATTGTCGTGTTCCCGCCAGACACGATGGCGATCTATCGACGCACCTGCCCAATCTCTTCCTCCTCGTCCTCGTCGCGCGCGTCCATGTGCGCGTCTTCGACTTCATCGTACACGCCCATGATGACTGTGCACCGTGTACGTGCGGGTGTGCGTGTTCGAGATGCACGCGTGCGCGTGAATGCGGACGTGGATCACGATTTTGGGACGTTTGGCGCCACCACGTTGTGTGAACCCTGATGAATTTTTGTGACCGGACGGACATCGAGAGCCCTGGCGCGGTTGGAGGCACCTTCGACGCATGCGTGCGGGCAACTAAGTAAAGATTACAAGGAATGACTAGAACGCTAGGGTGCTCAGGCGGTGTGATCGCGACCGGCGCCGTAGACGATGGCTTCGCACTTGCGCCTGAGTATGAATTTTTGGCGCGGGGAGAGGAAGCCGAACGCGCCAACCTCGGTCGGGGCGGTGGCGTCCAAACCTTTGAGCGCGAGGGTGCTCAAAGAATCGTACACACCGAGCATGGCGAAGTGCTTGAACCAATCGGCGATTGGGCCTGGACCAGCTTGGAGGAGGATGTTTGGGACGAAGAGCGGCTTGGTGAGCGTCATCGAAATCAACGTTTTTCCCAAGCCTTTGAATGTGACGACGTCTTGCAGGAATGGACGCAGAACATCTTCGCCTAAGTTTTCCATGACACCAAAATTAATCGTCATGAGCTTATTGATGAAGTCACGCTTGGGCTTGGCGTCGTGCGGTACCATCATGCAGCGTTGGAACAGCCACGCCGCACTCAACGCCGGTTGGTAATCGTTCACCGCACGAAGCGCATTGCGGTCGAGGGCATCGGCGTCTAACGCCTCTTCAACGGCGCGTGTGATGCGTCCGAGATGGCGCAATATTGCAGCCAATCCACCGAACGACAGTGGCGATTGAATTCCCGACGCATCACCGATTTGAAGCACTCGATCAAAATCGGTTTGCAGCGGCGAATCGCGATACGTCGGGAATAACCCAAACAAGACGCGCTTCAACCGCACATCATCGATGGATTCTAAATTCTGATACTTGGGCATGTAGTCCCAGTAGTTTTCGAGGATTTCAGCTATGGAGGGGCGTGGGTCTCGCGCGTCCATGTATGTAAACATGTACGTCGTTCGATGATCGGGACCTGTCGAAGCTGGAAAAGCCTCCCAAAAGTACTGGCCGCTCATGTTCGCCTCAATGTCCGTGGTGGTGTATATCAAATCTGCGCCCGTATTCTCCTTAAACCCCTCCGCACACGACCCGACGACGACGCACACGCCGTCTGGCTTTTGCTTGCCACGCATTTGTCGTACGATGGGAGACGCAAAACCCATGCAATCAATCACCAATCGTGCGTTGACGTTTTTGCCACTCACATCCAGCACCGCACCATCGTCATAGATGTCCACGCCACCGAGCACGGCGCGCTCGAAGACCACGCCGCCGGCTTCCTCAAATCTCGCTCGACACCGCTCGACGAGTCGCGCCGGCGAAACACCCGTGTTCAGAATGTCGCGCGTCATCAAATCCTTACCACCGTTGCCATGAAAACCGCATCGAATGGGATTAAATTCAATCATCACACATGCTTCGACGTCTTCCTTGGATAACACTCCGAGCGTGGCGAGCTCTTCGATCTCTTTCCGGCTCACGTTCCACTCTTGATCTCGCCCAGCCAACGGGCCGCGCTCAATCACGCACACCTTCGCCCCTCGTCGCTGCAACGCAGTCGCGGCGAGAATCCCGAGCGTCCCACCACACACCGCAACGTCAAACACCCCCGTAGCATCCGTCGCCGAATCACTCGCCGTCAACGCGTCCTCGACGCCGCGTCCGCGCCGTCGCCTCGTAAACTCTGGACCATCATCTTGTCGCCGCCCACCACCCTCGAGCGCGCGCAACGCCGCCCACCGCCCATCCAGCGCACGCAGCGCATCCACCGTCGTCTGCCCACCCGCCCCGAGCGCGCGTTCGCCGCCATCGCCGCGTTCAATCGACGATAACAGCCGCATCGTCCTCGCCGACACATCCGTC
>Ga0182090_1352789_pt1 | contig 12043 bp, 9 predicted proteins | sample 041ome_24_FD_127767 | JGI IMG/M metagenome (GOLD analysis project Ga0182090, IMG submission 127767) | Metatranscriptome of coastal salt marsh microbial communities from the Groves Creek Marsh, Georgia, USA - 041408BS metaT (Metagenome... | ecosystem: Environmental > Aquatic > Marine > Intertidal... | reverse complement strand
TATGCAGGCAGCGGTCGCGACCCGCGATACATTCGAAATTCGCCGCGTGATCCGCAACGGCCAGTTTTACGCATCTGGTGGCGCTGCGTGGGAAAGTGATGTGGCGACGGCCCAGGCCTATTATGCTGCGTCGAACCCCACCACGCTAAGCAACGTGCAAAATGTCCAAGATATTGCAATTGGATCCTTGGTCACTGGTCAGGGTGTGGGGCGCGAAATTTATGTGCGCTCCGTCAATCCCGCAACGCAAACCGTTGAACTGTCCGAGGCGCTGTATGATGCCGAAGGCACGCAGAATTTCACCTTTACTCGGTTCAAATACATGTTGGATTTCAGCGGGTTCCAGAAACTAAGCAAATTCAATTTGGACAACATCGAATTCCAATGTAACGGCAAAGCCAACGGGATCATGATGGCCCAAGAGGGCATGATTTTCCATATTTTGGACTGCTATATCACCAAGCCAAAATTCCGTGGAATTACATCATCAGGACACGCCTGTCAGGGGATGTTGATTGACCGGTGTCATTTCGTAACCAATGAATCCAGCGTTCATGCAGCGGATCGGGTGAGTATCGCGTTCAACATCAATGCAAATGACGCAAAAATTCGCGATAACTGGGCATCGCAGTTTCGTCATTTCTGTGTGTTAAGTGGCGCCAACAACATTGTATCTGGCAACCATTTCTACCAAGGCGATGGGGTGCCAAACGGCGTGCGTTTGGCGGGTATTGTTTTGACACGGTCAAACACGGCGTCCACAATTGTGGGCAATTATGTCGATAACTGCTTTATCGAATGGACCAACGAACATGACGAAACCCCTGATTTTACGGTGGGATTTGGATTTTCTGCGCTAAGCATTTCGGGGAATGTATTTTTGTCGGGGCAGGTTGCGGATTGGTTTTCCTATCTGGTGGTCAAACCGCATGGTACAGGGCATGGTATTGCCAACCTTTCGGTGATGAACAACAGTTTCAAAACCCTAAATGGTCCCATCCAACGGGTCGAACGGGTCGATACCACATTTGCAGACATTGATCGCAACCGCCTGCGCAATCTGCGGTTTGAGGCAAACAGTTTCGAAAACGTGACCCAGAAAACCGAAAATCCCGTTGTTGTGGATCATACCCAATCCAGCGTTGCTGCGACATGGACGGTTGACACCGCTAACGCCCTGCCATTTGGCGGATATGCCCGCGCAGTTCAGGCCTATGTGCCCCAGTCGAAACTAACGGTATCGGGCGGCGGTGCGGTGCATCACATGCCCTATGTCAACACCCAAGCTGGCAGCGCCAAGGATCAGGTCCAGCTGGTCTATCCCGGGGCCACCCAAGGGACGGTCAGTGTCACGGTGCGCTGTGACAACTGATCAAAACTTGGCCTTGCTTTTGCCGCGATAGGCCCGTGTTCCACCGCGACCGGCGGTGGAACGCCCCCGCGTTTTCGTGGCGGCGTTGCTGGCGGCCTCTACGGCTGATTGGCGGGCTAGGGGATCATCGGAAATGGCCAGATCCACGGCTTCTAGGCGTTTGACTTCGTCGCGTAATCTGGCGGCCTCTTCAAATTCAAGGTTTTCGGCGGCTTTGCGCATATCGCTACGCAGACCATCCAAAACAGCCTGCAGGTTCGCACCGCCGGCTGATTTTTTGTCGATTTGGGCCGTGACACGGGATTGGTCTGTGTCGCCATTGTATAGGCCTGCCAAAATATCTTCGACGTTTTTCTTGACGGTTTGGGGCGTGATACCGTGTTTGACGTTATAGGCCATTTGCCGTTCGCGCCGCCGATCCGTTTCAGCCAAGGCGCGTTCCATAGATCCGGTAATGCGATCGGCATACATGATCACGCGGCCATCGGCATTTCGCGCCGCGCGACCGATGGTTTGGATCAGTGATGTCTCAGATCGCAAGAACCCTTCTTTGTCGGCATCCAAAATGGCGACCAATCCACATTCGGGGATGTCCAATCCTTCGCGCAACAGGTTGATCCCGATCAGCACGTCAAAGGCCCCTAACCGCAAATCACGTAGAATTTCGATCCGTTCAATCGTGTCGATGTCGGAATGCATATAGCGCACTTTGATGCCCTGTTCGTGCAGGTATTCGGTCAAATCCTCGGCCATACGCTTGGTCAGGGTCGTGACCAATGTGCGCATTCCATTTTCCGTAACGATGCGGATTTCATCAACCAGATCATCGACCTGCATTTCAACGGGTCGAATTTCAACTTGTGGGTCCAACAACCCTGTGGGGCGAATGATTTGTTCTGTAAATACGCCCCCCGTTTGTTCCATTTCCCACGACCCCGGCGTGGCCGAGACATAGACAGACTGCGGCCGCATTGCGTCCCATTCTTCGAATTTCAGGGGGCGGTTATCCATACACGATGGCAGGCGGAACCCATGTTCAGCCAGTGTAAATTTCCGACGATAGTCGCCGCGATACATGCCGCCAATTTGTGGAATACTGACGTGGCTTTCATCAGCAAAAACAATCGCATGATCGGGAATAAATTCAAACAAAGTGGGGGGCGGTTCGCCGGGCGCGCGCCCCGTCAGATAGCGTGAATAGTTTTCGATACCGTTACACACGCCTGTCGCTTCTAGCATTTCGATGTCAAAGTTGCAGCGCTGCTCTAGGCGCTGGGCCTCTAGCAGTTTGCCCTCGGCAACCAATTGGTCCAATCGCTGGCGCAGCTCTTCTTTGATTTTGATGATGGCTTGCTGGATGGTCGGGCGCGGCGTGACATAGTGCGAATTGGCATAGATCCGGATTTGTTCAAACGTACCCGTTTTCTTACCTGTTAATGGATCAAATTCGGTAATGCTTTCCAGCTCGTCCCCGAAAAATGAAAACCGCCATGCGCTGTCTTCGAGGTGGGCGGGGAACACCTCAAGCACATCACCGCGAACACGAAATGACCCACGTTGAAACGCCTGATCGTTGCGGCGGTATTGTTGGGCCACCAAATCCGCCATGACCTGACGTTGATTGTATTCGCCACCAACCTTTAAATCCTGGGTCATCGCACCATAGGTTTCGACGGATCCGATACCATAAATACAACTGACCGATGCCACGATAATCACATCATCACGTTCCAACAGCGCCCGCGTCGCCGAATGGCGCATTCGGTCAATTTGTTCGTTGATCTGGCTTTCTTTTTCGATGAACGTATCGGTGCGCGCGACATAGGCTTCGGGCTGGTAATAATCGTAATAGCTGACAAAATATTCCACGGCATTATCTGGGAAAAACCCCTTGAATTCGCCATATAACTGCGCTGCCAAGGTTTTATTCGGCGCTAGAATGATTGCAGGCCTTTGTGTTTCTTCGATCACCTTGGCCATGGTAAATGTCTTACCCGTGCCTGTTGCCCCCAACAAAACTTGGTCTCGATCCCCGGACAGAATATTTTCTGCAATCTCTTTTATGGCTTTCGGCTGATCACCCGCTGGGTCAAAATCAGTTGCCATGACGAACTGTTTGCCGCCCTCAAGTTTGGGGCGTGACCTGACATCGCCTGTCATATGGCCCAGTTCTTTGGAATCGGTCATTGAAAGCTCCTTTATCAGCATAACCTAAGTGTTTTTAGGGGAATATCAAACGACTTGTCCCGTATGAAAAAATGTCGCATAAATGCCCCAAGATACAGGAGTTTGAAATGCGCGCACGAATCTATAAACCTGCAAAAACTGCGATGTCGTCTGGCACTGCAAAAACCCGCCAATGGGTTTTGGAATTTGCCCAAGGATCTTCGCGTGAAATTGATCCATTGATGGGCTGGACGTCGACAGATGAAACGCAAACGCAGATAAAACTGCGCTTTGACACCAAAGACGCCGCAATTGCCTATGCGACGGAAAACGGTATTGAATATCAGGTGACTGAACCCAAACCGCGCAAAGCAAACATTCGCGCCCGTGGCTATGGCGAAAATTTCGCAACAGACCGCCGCGCCCCTTGGACACACTGAACCAATTTATGAAATGACCCAAGGCCGTATCATCGTGATGCGGCCTTTCGTGTTTACAAAGGATACCCCATGCGGCACGGCGGACAAATTCTGGTGGATCAACTGAAAATCCAAGGCGTGGATCGCGTGTTCTGCGTCCCTGGCGAAAGCTATCTTGCCGCATTGGACGGGCTGTTTGACAGTGGCATCGACACCATCGTTGGCCGCAACGAAGGTGGTGTATCCATGATGGCCGAGGCTTATGGCAAACTAACGGGCCGTCCCGGTGTGGCCATGGTCACGCGTGGGCCGGGTGCCACCAATGCCTCAGGCGGTGTGCATGTCGCATTCCAAGATAGCACCCCCATGATCCTGTTTGTGGGCCAAGTTGCCAGCGATCAACGCGACCGCGAAGCGTTCCAAGAGGTCGATTATCGCCAAATGTTCGGCCCCCTTGCCAAATGGGTGGCCGAAATCGATCGCACGGATCGCATCCCCGAATATATCAGCCGCGCGTTTCATGTGGCCGTGTCGGGCCGCCCGGGTCCCGTTGTTCTGGCCCTGCCCGAGGATATGCTATCCGCCACTGCCGATGTGGCCGATGCCCCCCGTGCCAACCCCGCCCGACAACAAATCTCACAATCCGCTATTGATGACGTCGTGGCCGCAATGAACCATGCGAAAAATCCCCTGATGCTGATTGGCGGGCCACTTTGGTCTGCGCAGGCCGCCGCCGATGTGGCGCGTTTGGCCGAACAAACGGGCTGGCCTGTTGCCACGACGTTCCGGTGTCAGGACTACATGGATAATCGCCATCCCAACTATATCGGTGATCTTGGCATTGGCCCAAATCCTGCGCTGGCCGAACGTGTGGCTGCGGCAGATACCTTGCTGGTCTTGGGCGCGCGCTTGGGTGAAATGACATCGGGCGGTTATAGCCTGTTTCAGATCCCCAAACCCAGCCAAAGCTTGATCCATATCCATCCCAATGCCGATGAACTGGGCCGCGTCTATCATGCCGATCTGGCAATCAACTGTCACAGCTGCGATTTCCTGACCCAAGCGGTCGCAGCGACCCGCGGCCAGTCTGTACCAACGCCCGAAACCGAACGCGCCGCATATGAACATTGGCAAACACCAACCGCGACTCCTGGGGCAGTGAAAATGGAACAGATCATATCACATCTGACCCAAACCCTGCCCGACAGCGCGATCATCACAAACGGGGCGGGCAACTACGCGGCATGGCTGCACCGCTACTACCGCTATAAATCCTACCGCACCCAATTGGCACCGACATCGGGTACCATGGGCTATGGCCTGCCTGCCGCCATCAGCGCGAAATTGATGCACCCCGACCGCGATGTTATCTGCCTTGCGGGGGACGGGTGTTTCCAGATGAATGGCCAAGAATTCGGAACAGCCGTGCAATACGGCGCAAACATTATCGTCATCATCGCCAATAATGGCGTCTATGGTACAATTCGAATGCATCAGGCGCGCCAATATCCCAATCGCCCCTCGGGCACCGATATGGTCAATCCCGATTTCGCGGCCCTTGCGCGCGCCTATGGGGCCCACGGTGAAACCGTCACACAAACCGAACAATTCGCTGCCGCATTGGCCCGCGCCCGCGCAGCAAACAAACCCGCGATTATCGACCTAAAAACCGATCCAGCTGCGGTATCGCACAGAACACCGCAATAACACTTTCATTTTTGTAAAAATACTCGCGCCGCAGGCGGGCAGGCGCAGCCTGCCACCCCCGATCAGAAATCTGCCGATACGTTTGGCAGATTTAGCGCCTTGATCAAATCGCGCAGCTCTTGGCGGGCTGCAACGTTTGAAATGTTCAACTGCTTGACACCCACATCTTTCAAATCCAACAACGTCAAACCGCGCGGAAACAATTCGCGAAAAATCACGCGTTCTGTAAACCCTGGGCCCACGCGGAACCCAATGCGCTTGGACAGTTTTTCCAAGGCGCGTTCCATCTTGACCTTGTTGACCATCTGCTGCGCGCCCAACCGGTTGCGAATGACGACCCAATTGATCGGCTTTAACCCAGCCTGCGCGCGCAATTGGCGGGCATGCCAGACCATTTCGGAATAAACCGATGGTCCCTCAATCGTTTCACCATCGCTTGCGATATGGGCCAACAGGTCAAAATCGACGAAACTGTCATTTAACGGGGTAATCAGCGTATCGGCCAAGGAATGTGCCACTTGGCTCAGGCGTGTGTGCGAACCGGGGCAATCGATGATGATAAAATCACTCTCGGCCTCGGCCGCGGCAACGGCGGCGGACAGGCGATGATCAAAAATGTTTTCGCCTTCTGGAACGGCAGATTTGTCAATTTCTGGCAGATCATAGAATACAGGGGTTGGCAGGCCCAAACCACTGTCTTGGGCATGACGCAAACGGTTGACCAGATAGCGACCAAAGGTTTGCTGTCGTAAATCCAGATCAATCGCGCCGACGCGATGACCCATGCGTGCCAATGCGGTGGCCACATGCATTGTGACGGTTGATTTACCGGCACCGCCCTTTTCATTGCCTACTACGATAATATGCGCCATTGCCGCATTCCCCCATGAAACCTTGCGTTTCTATATCTAATGCGTCGCCCCTGTAAAAGCGTTTTTTGACTAAGCCTTGGGATCATTGCCAACCAGCGCTGGTGTATCCGGTGCCAGTTCTTCGAAATCAAAGTTGTCCAATCGCCGCGCACGTTTGCCCGCCTTGTCCGAGCTTATTTTAATTTCACTGATATCTTTCGCAGCCTGATTGAAATGACGGTCCAAATTTTCCACGCGCGTGCCCAAACGATCAATATCTTGGTACAGCAACCCCAGTTCACGGCGAATGGCACCGGCTTGTTCACGCATGCGCGCATCCTTTAATATCGCGCGCATGGTGTTTAGGGTGGCCATACATGTGGTGGGCGATACGATCCAAACACGCGCAGCAAACCCTTCGCGCACAATTTCGGGGAAATTCGCATGCAGCTCTGCATAGACAGCCTCGGACGGTAAAAACAGCAACGCGCCGTCGGCGGTTTCACCTTCGATGATGTATTTGTCACTGATGTCTTTGATATGTTTTCGCACGGTTGCGCGCAGGAATTTGGCCGCCTCGTTCAGGTCCCAATCGGTTTTCGCACGGCGCAGGGCTTCGTATGCTTCTAACGGGAATTTACTGTCCACGACGATGGGGCCCGGGGGATTTGGCAAATGGATCAAACAGTCCGCACGACGTCCATTCGACAGCGTGGCCTGCAATGTATAGCTGTCGGATGGCAATGCCTTGGTGACGATATCATTTAACTGAATTTCACCAAAGGCCCCGCGCGTTTGTTTGTTGGATAAAATGTCCTGCAATGACAAAACATCACCGGACAATTTGGTGATGTTATCCTGTGCCTTGTCAATCGCAGTCAGGCGTTGTTGCAATTCGCCCAGTGATTGCGCTGTGCGCCGTGCCGATCCTTGCAGGTTTTCGGTCATATTGTTTTGCACTTGGGCCAGGCGATGTTCCATCAGCTGCAACATATGCGCCTGTGCCTTGGCTTGGGCGTCTCACACATGGGTCAGGCCACCGGATAGACGTTCTTGGCCCTCACCCAATGATTGGACGCGCTGGCCCAAAGCATTCAGTTGATAGGCCAGCGGTTCCGCCAATCGCGCCGATTTCAATGCGGCCCGGACCGTGATCAGCAGCAATATTGCCACCAGTGCGGCCAGCCCCAAGGCCCCCAAAACCATCGGATTATTCAGATCAATCTGTGTCATGTGCGTCCAAATAACCTTTCGATATCGGATAGTTTTAATTCAACATAGGTGGGGCGGCCGTGGTTGCATTGGCCCGAATGGGGCGTGCGTTCCATGTCGCGCAGCAGGGCATTCATTTCCTCGGCCCGCATTTGGCGACCCGATCGGATGGATCCGTGACAGGCCACGCGCGATAGGATCGCCTCGATCTTGGATTGGACCAGCTGGCTGTCGCCCCAATCGGCCAATTCGTCCAACACATCGCGGATCAGGGCCGTGGCATTGACGCTGCCCAAAATCGCAGGGGTTTCGCGCACAGCAATGGCCGACCCGCCAAAGGGTTCGATGCCCAATCCCAATGCGGCCAATTCATCGGCCAGCCCCAAAATCAACGCCGCCTTGTGCGATGATAATTCGATGATTTCAGGGATCAGCAGCGCCTGCGCCGCCACCCCATTTTCGCGCATTTGCGATTTCAGTTTTTCGTAAACCAACCGTTCGTGCGCGGCATGTTGATCGACGATCACGATCCCCGTTTCGGTTTGCGCAATGATATAGTTTTCATGCACCTGCGCGCGCGCCGCACCCAAGGGGTGGCTGGGGTCCGGCGTTTGCGTTTCAATCACCTGCTCCACGCGCGCCGACACCGCTGGCGTTTCGGCAAAGCCGAAGGATGCAGTTGACGCAGCCTCGGCGCTGGGCGCTTGGTATGTATAGCTGGCGCTGCGTGCGGATTGGGATGGGCGGTCCATTTGGTATATGGGCTGATGCGGTTTTTCGGGCTGCATCGCGCCCAAGGTTGCCCCTGCCACGGTGGTGGATGATCGGTGCCCTGCATTGGCCAAAGCGTGGCGCAGGGATGACACGACCAAACCGCGCACGGATCCTGCGTCTTGGAACCGGACCTCGGATTTGGCGGGGTGGACGTTGACGTCGACCAAATGTGGGTCGCAATCAATGAACAATGCCACCGCCGGATGCCTGTCGCGCGATAAAAAATCGGCATAGGCCCCGCGCAGCGCCCCCAACAGCAATTTATCGCGCACGGGCCGCCCGTTGACAAAGAAAAACTGCATCACCGCCGCCCCGCGTGAATAGGTAGGCAGCGCCGCATAGCCCGTCAGACGCACGCCATCGCGGGTGGCGTCAATGGGCAAGGCGTTTTCGGCAAATTCTGCGCCCAATACCTGACGCAAACGCCCATGCAGCGCATCAAACAGATCACCGCTTTCAGGATCGACGCGAAATAAAATGCGGTCTTTGCCATCGGATACATCGCGCAGGCTGAACCCAATTGCAGGTTCGGCCATGGCCAGACGTTTGATGATATCGACCACTGCACCCAATTCGGCCCGATCAGTGCGCATGAATTTCAACCGCGCAGGCGTGGCATAAAACAGATCGCGCAATTCCACCACTGTGCCACGGTTTAACGCGGCGGGTTTTACAGGTGTCTCTGCGCTGCCAGATACGGAAATTTGTACGCCATCGTGTCCCTGCGCGCGCGATGTGATCGTCAATCGCCCCACCGCCCCCAAGGATGGCAAGGCTTCGCCGCGAAATCCAAAACTGTGAATATTCAGCAAATCCGTTCCGTCAATTTTCGATGTGGCATGGCGCGACAGGGCCAATGGCAAATCATCCCCAGTCATGCCGCAGCCATCGTCTGTGACACGGATCAATGTTTTGCCCCCATCGGCGATATCCACCGAAATGCGTCGCGCACCAGCGTCTATGGCGTTTTCGACCAATTCCTTGACGGCGGATGCAGGGCGTTCGACCACCTCGCCCGCGGCAATGCGGTTGATTGCGGCGTCATCCAGTTGACGAATTTGGGGGCGATTTTCGCCTATGTTGGGTATTGCTGAACTCATACCACAATGACTAGCATAGATTGTGACGATTCTGCTATGCAGGGATAGATAAAATTTTTCGTTGTGCTAGCTTTGGCAAAACAACAAAGGAAAACCACATGTATACTGTTATCGGTGCCCGCAACACCCGTGCCTTTCGCGTCATTTGGACGTTAGAGGAATTGGGCCAACCCTATGACCTGATTGATGCCGCTGCGGGGTCAGATTTGGCAAAATCCCATAATCCCAGCGGCAAAGTGCCCGCATTGAATGTGGATGGCACCGTCATTACCGACAGCTGTGCGATCATGACCTATCTGGCGGATAAACACGGTGGGCTGACATATGCGGCCGGCACCCTTGAACGCGCCCGCCAAGATGCGTTTTTGCATCAGATCAATGATGAAATTGATGCCCTGTTGTGGACGGCGGCGCGCCATTCCTTTGTGTTGCCTGCTGACAAACGCGTGCCTGATGTCAAAGACAGCTTGAAATGGGAATTTGCCCGCAATCTGGATCGCATCACAGATCAAATCAGCGGGCCGTTTTTGATGGGTGATACCCTGACCATTGCTGATCTGTTGTTGGTGCATTGTGGGGGCTGGGCGATTTCGGCGAAATTTCCCATGGAAAACGCAGCGTTCAAGGAATATTCGAAATCCATCCGATCCCGCGCAGGTTTTGTGCGTGCAATGGGGCAATGATCACGCTGTATATCAGCCCCACATCACCCTATGCACGGATCACACGGATTATTGCGCGCGATTGTGGGGCGATTGATGACCTAGACGAAGTTATTGCAACCAAGCGCGTCGTGGACAGTGATTTTTTTGAAATTTCGCCTGTGGCGCGTGTGCCGGCCTTGGTGGTGCGGGGGCGGTTGATTGCTGATACGCGCGATATTGTGGGCTATTTCGAGGACACCTATGGCGGGGGATGGTTGGGCCGTGAAACGCCGTTGCAGCAAACCTATCGCCATGTGGTGATGGGGCTGCTGGATGGATTGGCCGTCTGGGCGCGCGAATTGAAACGTGATGTCCGCCTGCGCGATGCCAACGTAATTGAATACGAATGCCACCGCGCAGAACAGGCATTGCGGTGGCTGGATGCGAATGCCTTGGTCTGTCAGGCATGGAATTTCGCGGGTGTGACCCTAGCCGTTGCGATTGAAATGGCCCAGCATCGCGGGTTGATGCCAGCGGACCGTTTGGGCAAATTGTCCCCCGATGTCATGGCATGGGTCGGGGCGCAATCCACACGCGACAGCGTTATTGCGACCCGCCCGTGATTGCATAACGTGCCGCATGGGCCCCCGCCCATTTCCCCGTGGCAAAGCAGGCCGTCAGTAAATAGCCGCCCGTTGGCGCATCCCAGTCAATCATTTCACCGGCCGCAAAAACGCCGGGCAGGGCGCGGATCATCAGCCCATCATCTAGCGCATCCCATGTGACGCCGCCAGCCGTCGAAATCGCTTCGTCCATGGGGCGCGGGGCTAGGGGGGGCAGGGTCAGCCCCTTGATGACTTGGGCCAGAATTCCGGGCGAATGGGGCAGTGGTCCCCAAAATTCGCGGATAATTGCCAATTTGGCGGGGTCCAGTTTCAGGGTTTTGCGAATGTGGTTCGACAGGCTGTTTTTCCCCCTTGGGCGTGCCAAGGCGGTCGTGATTTTATCGGCCTTCCAATCGGGCATCAGGTCGATGATCAATCGTTCCCCGTGTCGCAATGCGGGGGACAGGGGGTATATGCCGCCGCCCTCAATCCCTTTGGCGGACAGGATGATTTCGCCACGACTGGCCAGCGCGCCTGCGCGCATCGCAATGGATTTGATGGGCTGTCCCAGAAATTTCTGCATATGGTCCGACCAGTCGATGGCAAAGGCACAGTTTGATGGGACAAAGGGTTCGGTGGCCACATTTGGCAATATCGCAGGCCATGTGCCGTCTGATCCCAGCCGTGCCCAACTGGCCCCGCCTAGGGCCAGTATGGTGACATCGGGCGTGATGGTTTGCATGCCATTCGGTGTTTCAAATGCAAATGACCGACCGTCAGTATTGGTCAATCGCCATTTCGTGCGAATGTCCAGACCTTGGGACACCAGCTGTGCAATCCATGCGCGCAGCAGCGGGGACGCTTTGCCAACCTTGGGGAACACACGGCCGGTTGATCCGGTATAAACATCCGCACCCAGTGCGTTGGCCCAATCCATCACATCGCGCGGGCCAAAGTCGTGGATCATCGGCGACAGGCGATCGGTGTCATAGTGGCTCAGGCACAGTGGGGGTGTTTCATCCTTGGTCAGGTTCAGTCCCGATTTCCCCGCCATCAGAAATTTGCGCCCCAGTGTCGGCATGGCATCGGTCAGTTGGACAGACAGGCCATGGGCCAGCAATTCTTGGGCCGCCATTAAACCCGCGGGGCCGCCGCCAATCACCAGTGCTGTTTTTGCCATGTCGTTTCCCCGT
>Ga0182090_1520921_pt1 | contig 12054 bp, 7 predicted proteins | sample 041ome_24_FD_127767 | JGI IMG/M metagenome (GOLD analysis project Ga0182090, IMG submission 127767) | Metatranscriptome of coastal salt marsh microbial communities from the Groves Creek Marsh, Georgia, USA - 041408BS metaT (Metagenome... | ecosystem: Environmental > Aquatic > Marine > Intertidal... | reverse complement strand
GAATCGCTGTAATATTCTTCATCAAAGCTTGATTCTCCTTCATTATCATGATTGTCGTCCTCGAAATCTTCAGCATCAGCGCGTCCATGTAAATCTGGTTGATGCCGCACGTTGCCACTTGTTCTACGAGACCTTACCAACGACGGATTCAGGCCTCTTCTTTCGCCGGACTTGCTCATAGAATGGAACAGAGGTATTGTTTTGTGAAGATGTTCACTCGCCGCATGAACAGCCGACGCTAAGACACCAGGAATTTCACTCTTTGATGCTCGTTGTGTAAAAGTTTGTTGCGCGGCACCTCGTAGCCGACCGCCGCCGTCTCTAATGCTGGCCTTTGCATCGTCAGAGTGATCGCGAGCGCGACGCGTGATAAGAACAGGGACTTCATCGTCGCCAGATTCATCGTCACTGCCGCGTCTGTCCTTATTGCCTTCAATATCAAATTCTTGGATAAACTCGTCGCTTGCATATTCTTCACTCGCTGAAACACCAGACTCGCTTGTTCGTTCTTCCTCATCATCTACGTTGCGGCCGAAAGGTCCGCGACGCCGTCTATCTTTAACACGCTTACGCAACTTTTTCGCTCTATCGGCACTACCGTCGTGTTCGTCGGCAGGCTCCCAGTTGAACATTGGTGGAATCAACGACGGTTGCCAAAAGTCGATGCTATGCTCTTGCAACCATGGCGGAAGCTTTGATTCATTCATCAGCACTCGCGAACGTTGCCGATCTGATTTCACTCGTACTTGACGTAGAATATCAGTTGGATTGAAGGCGGACGTTGAAGTGGCTAAATGTGCCTCCACTTTTTCTCGTTGTAGCAGTCGGTCTTCATACAAGCCAGTGTATGAAGTCGTTTCACCGTCCTCATCGCCTTCTCTAGCAATACTAAATCCAAGCTTGATCTTCGGCCGTGATTCGACAAATACTATTTGTTTCTCGAGCAAAATCAAATAACGGAATTCTCGCAGTATAGTGCCGGTGATGAGAGCGGCGTTTTCGTCTCGTTCACGCGCGTTCTTATTTGTGCGACACATTGCCGGAGCAAACATCACGGCGAGTGCATGGAGACAGGTGTCATCTTTAACACTTGCCGTACTACTACGGGCCACTGCAAAGCCATACAATGCGCGATGCAGAACTTCCACTAATGCCTTCAACACATCCATGCGCTCGCGAGGAACGCGCTCGAGCAGCACTCGAATAATGTACAGTCTCGATTCATAATGCTCCGTCTTGATCCCCGCCACGAACGCTTCATAGAACTTACACGGAATTAAAGAATCATGTAACTCATCGAGATGTTTCATGAGTACTCCCACCACCATCGCTGGCTTGGTGCGTCGTCCTCGCGTTCCGTGTGGGCTACGCAGCGCCTTCTCCCCCTCTGCGAGCGCGCGCTCATCGAGTGCGTTCACGGCGTACTTGGTAAATAATTCATGTCCAAGTTCTAATCCACGCACTTTCAACGACGCCACACATGTTTCAATCACCTTTAAGTGCTTGCCATCGGCGATCATCGTCGACTCCGTGGCGTCCAACATGCGTTGCGCGTTGGCATTCGTCCGAGTCGTGCCGAGGAGCGCCATGGTGATGCGTGGTCGTTCTTCACCCCGCGCCCGTCGTCGTCGTCGTCGTGTTCACCGAGTGTGCACGCATAATTCCCACGTCGTTCGTGTATTCGTTCTCACCCGTCGTCGTGTGTGGTGGTGGTGGTGGTGGTCGTCGTCGTCGTCGAATGTGTGTGTGTCTCGCCCCCACGGTCCTCCTCGCGGGCTGTCGAGCGACGGTTTAAAAACCGTGTCTGCCGGTGCACAGGAGTTCCGCGCCCTGCGACTGTGGGAAGCGAGCAACGAGCCGCCATCACACCCGTGCACGCACACGCGTGCGAGCGAGGGTACGAAACGCAAAAGAAACAAACAAATCACCCCCCGTGCGTGCGCTGGGCCGACGACGAGGGAGGCGCGACACGCGACGCCACGCGCGCGAGGACGCGGTCGAGCGGTCGAGCTTTGTAGCGTGGTGACAAACGAACAAGATGTTTTCATCTTTCGGCCTGGGGTCCGCCGTGGACGAGTACACGGTAGAACTCACGTACGAAGGCGTAAGAACGGACGGACAAGCGTCAGCGTGCGAAGGAAGCATCGAGCAAACGTCGACGAAGGTGTCGTTTGAGACCAAGGATGACCCGGAGGAAGTGATTGATAAGCTCATGGCACAGCGGCAACAGCTCCCTTACGCTGCAGGATACGAAGTGGTGGTAGTGAATATGGTGTATTCAGCCACTGCTGTAACTTTGCAGCTTGGAATTGAAAAGTACAAACCCAAGCCAGTGACACTTAAGGTTTCATCAAGCAACAAGACAAGCACGGGAAAACCGCACACAAGTTTAATCACCGTCCTCAAGCACTGTCAGCTCGGTTCTGTGCGCACGGTTCAACTGTGCGACGGTTTATTTACAGTATTACTAGATGTGAGAGACAAGTGGACGTCGGTAAGGACGTTGGATATCTCTAATAACGCTCTCGAGACAGTGCCAAAGGATGTATTGGCACGCGTCCCGTACATCAACGTCTTGAAGATGAACAGCAACAAACTCACGGCCCTGCCAAACTTAAACCAATTCACGATGTTGAAAGAGTTGCATGTGAACGGAAATTTGATTACGGCTATTCCGATCGATTTGTGTGCGGACTCGCACTTAGAAGTGCTCTCGCTAGAGTGCAACCGGTTGACAAAGTTGCACGTCAAATTGAAGGACGCCTCGAGGCTGCGAACGTTACGGTTGCTTGGCAATGCCATTGAGGTGCTCCCTCAGATGCACAAATTTGAGCGTCTCGAATGTTTATCTTTGACAAACGTGTTTATGGTGAAAAATCCAACAACTGGTGTCATCGACGTCGAGGTGCGAGACGTCGCGGGTTCGTCCTACTTGTCTTCTATGATGACTGGAAAAGCGACGCACTATGGCAAGGCGTACAATGCATTCTTAGGACTTGTTTTCCGCAGTAGCGAATGTCAAAATTCGTTCCTAGTCGAGGCTCTAGCGAGGATTGCATCGTTGCATCCCCAAAACTGTGAAGCCATAGTAAACGCCGAAGGTAAGACAGTTCACGTCTCACACTTAGGCTGACAGCACATACTGACCATGACTAACTTTACGACGATCACAGGTGCAGTAAACCAACTGCTTCAAATGATTCATTCGTCGCATGATGCGTTGGTACATCACGCATCGCGTGCTTTGGCACAGATTGGCAAGTCAGCGGCTCTGGCACGGCGTTTATGCGACATGCAACTGAAATTATCTGTGACCAATTTAATTCAGGTGCGAATTATTTAGAAGCGCTTGTTTTATTTATTTCTCGCGAGTTTCTTCATGCTTTTGCCAAAAACAATTAATTAACAGTGATGCTTACGCAGGGTGACAATAAATTTCGCAACAAATGTGGTTTGATTATTTTGAATAGCTTGATCGGTTCTTCTTTCGATATTTCGAGGGTACGTTATTTTACGGACTTTACACGCGATTCACTCAATCTGATTGATTGTCGTACTCAGGACTTCTATTCGAATGAATTAATGGAGCAGTTGACCGCTTTTGCCAAGGTAAGCTTGCAGTGAAACTTTTCAGTAATTAATTTGAGAATTAATTAAATCATTTTCTTAGGCTGGAGATGAGTATTTACGCACTTTGTCGCTCAGAACTGTAGGCACGTTTGCCTTCGACACTCGCAATCGTCAAGACATGCTTAAATTATCGAATCTTCATGCTTTATTAATAAATATTGCATTGAGGCCGGAATTAATTACGGCAAGTGCAGCCGTGCGTCGTGAATCAACTCGAGTACTGGCTATCTTGGGCGAGAATGAGCTTGTGCGTCAAGCTGCACGTGCTCCATCAATTACTGGTCGCGGTGTGCGTATTTTAGCGATGGACGGCGGCGGCATACGCGGACGAGCTACCGTAAAACTGCTGAAAAGAATTGAGGTATGGCTTGATTTTAATTATTTAAATTCGACCCCGAAACTAATTATTTCGATTTTTGAATCATTAGGAAGGAACCGGGCGTCCAATTCATGAGTCATTTGATTTGGTTTGTGGTACTTCTACTGGTGCAATTTTGGTACGTAATCGTGCGGCATATCGCATAAATTAATTAATTCTATCAACTCTCGCGTGCATTGAAATTATCTCACCACTGACGTTTTACTTTCTTCAGGCGGTGGCTTCATGCATCAAAAACCATTCCCTTGAGCATTGCGATGATATTTATCTTAAACTCGGTCGAAAGATCTTCAATCAGACGAGTCATGAGGAAGAAACGACTGGAGCGAACTCCTGGCTCGGTAGCGTGGGATCGATGTACACCAGCGGCAAGCAACAGCTACTTGCTACAACGCTATACAGCAGCAAGCATGATACCTCAACGTTTGAAACGCTCGTGCGCAAAGAGTGCCAGAACAATGGCGAAGATCCCTCGTGGATTGACAGTGCCCCTTTCGGCGGGCCGAAAGTATGTTGTGTTTCAACACTGACGAGCACGACTCCAGCGGCGCCGTATTTATTCCGAAACTATGAGTACCCAACGAATGCAGCTGGTGAGTACACACAACGTGGAAGTTGCAATCATTTGCTGTGGGAAGGCGTATGTGCGTCCGCTGCTGCACCATATTACTTGTATTTAGACGCATTTGCGATCGATTCGCAACGTTGGGTGGATGGCGCTATGACTTGCAACAACCCAGCTATGATGGCTGTGGCTGAAGCGCGACGACTATGGCCAGACAAGAATATTGAGTGTGTTGTTTCGCTTGGTAGTGGAGAGTACACCCCACATGATAGAGATCCCCCTATTTCACTCGTTGCTCTGGCTAAGGATGTGCTATTTGAGAGTGCGTGCGATACCGAACGTGTTCATGAAAGCTTGTCGACACTCCTTCCGTTGATTCCAGGAGCCAAGTACTTCAGATTCAACCCGATTGACGCACGATGCAAGATTGAGGTAGATGAAATCGATAACGCGTTGATTGAAGGATTGTTAGACGCGACGAGTGAATATATAACCGCGGAAAAAGAGCAATTTGATGAGGTTTGCAGCATACTTAGAGATCCAGACGACATCGATGAAGTAGCCGCTAAGCTTCTGGACGCCGAGATTGGTTCTAGACGAGGTGTCATGGTTATAGAATCACCCCGATTCGAGCACGAGCTCTCTGAATGCTCTGCAATCATAAACGATTTCTGTTCACTCAGATCCATTGCGCTCAAGACAGTAGATTGCTCGAACATTGAAGCTGATCAGATCGAGGGGAGTAACATCGTGAGCAAACTCAGTGAGGCTCTAATGCGCGCACCCAACGCTGGAGTGCTTCACTTTAACTGCCATTCTGACATTGACGGCTTAGTACTTGCTTGGCAAAAAGACATGACTGCAATTGCTGAACCTAGCGCTATTGCTGAACTTTTCCTCCAAAAGTCCGGGACTGCATATGATACAATTGCACAACTCTGCGATGCCGAAGAACATGTTGAGGTGCAAGGAATACTCCACACGTTTGCTGGGAAGCACGTGCAGGTGAACGAACTTGGTGAGCGCGCATCCGCGTACTTGTTCAAACGCACCGTGCCTGCGGAGTATCTGAATAACACTATGAGTAGAGAACTATTTAGTCTTTGGCGAGAGAAAATTATTGTTTCGCAAGCATCGCTTCCAGAAGCTCTCATTGCGGTGTGGCTTGAGGCTGGAGCAAAGTGTGTGGTCGCTCCAGGAAATGTCGAAGGAAGAGTGAACGTCGGACACGAACAGAGTGAATTTATGGCCGCGTTCTATCACGCTCTTTTTGTTGTGGGCGCGGATGCAACTGCAGCGATGAGTGCAGCTGCGCTCGTACAACCAGCGGCAGCCTACTTCAGATGCTACGTCCTTGCGGATGGTTTGATGAGAACTTTGAGACCCGATGAAGATTTCGATTTCGCCTTAGATGCACACGTGTAAATGATACTATAACTGATTAGCTTACATTATGACAACGCAAAATTCTAACTAAAATCGAGTCGCTATCTACTCGACATCGACTCCGAAGAGTTGCTGAGTTTGGTCCTTGAGTTTTCTTTCGTCGATGACTGCTACACTTTCTACCCAGCCGAAATACTGAAGGGTATTGTACGTGAGTACTTTACCAGCATCTTGGATGACGGCCCAGAACGCCACGTAAAGCCAGACGTATCCGGAAAGCTCCCACGAGATTCCAATCATCCCGTTCCCAAAAGGCCAATATACTGCCAAGAGCGTGGACGCCGCTGTGGCAAAAATGAATGCTCCGACCAAAATGAAGCTCGGAGCACGGGACCAGAACCAACCCTTGGTTCTGGAGTTGAACACAGAAAAGTAGTCCGATAGACTGATCTTCAAATACATCAACGTCTGAATCTCTCCATAAGATAGGGCAGGAAGACCAAACTCGCGCCAAGCGCTCGTTGGGTCCGCCGATGACAGAGCCACACTTAGAATGAGTAATGACGACGCCAAAGCCGTCAGTCCGATCGCAGAACTGACGATATATAATATATTTAGATCCCACTTTTCTGGTTGCATCGAAGCGTGTACGTTATCATACGCGACTGAAATAATTGTCCCATCGTTCAAAATAGTGATGGTCACCAACGCTATCACAGGAATAGCAAAGTGTGAAGGCCACGCAGCGTTGATCTCGTTTGGATGATAAAACACACACGAGATGAAGAAAAAGAACAAAAGCTGCTCGGTACAGGCAACGCGGTAGATGACGAAGTTCTTCATTCTCTGGAAAATCTTACGACTTGTCACAATAGCAGTGACAATCGTTGACAGTCCAGGTTCAGTGAGAACGATATCAGCCGCCGCTTGCGCAGCGCTCGTAGCACCTTGCACAGCGATACCTACATCAGCACGTTTTAAAGCCGGTGCATCGTTCACTCCATCTCCAGTCATGCCTACCAACATCCCTTGCTGTCTCAACGCTTCGACAATCAGATACTTGTGCTCTGGGAATACTTGAGCAAAACCATCCGCCTTTCTACACAACTCTCCATAGTCCCGACCTAAGGTAGTCGCTTTTTCCAATTCTTCTGCCTTCATCAGAGGAAGCTTTTCAGTGCCGAGAACGTTTGTACCCATGCCTAATGTTCGGCATGTTTCAACCGCGATGGCTCGGTGGTCACCGGTAATCATCTTGACGCTCACACCGAATTCATTTGCACAATCAATGGTGTGTTTAGTGTCAGGTCGCGGCGGGTCTAAAAAGGTGAGAATACCGATGAACTCAAAGTCTTTCGTCTCATTTTTCGTTCTCGCCACAGCGAGAGAGCGAATACCCCGATGAGCCAACTCGAGAACCTTCTTTTCAACCTCTTGGCCAACCGAACTTTTATTGACACACATGTCTAAAACAACATGCGGCGCACCTTTCGTGACCTTGAAAGATTTGCCATCTTTTGATTTGATCGTACTTTCTGTGCGCTTGATGACTGGATCGAAAGGAGTGTGATCAGTTTGTTCGAACACATCCAACTCGCTAATGTTCACCGCGTTCAAAACCAATGTGTCGAGTGCATCCTTTGCAGGTTCCCACCATTTTGCCGCTAAAGCTGCAAGTCTGAGAACTTCTTCTCTTGAAACACCCGGAACAAATGTCGGTAAATCGTCTTGAAGTACCATTTTATTCAACGTAAGCGTACCAGTTTTGTCAGAGCATAAGATAGTCATACCCGCGAGCTCTTCAACCGAAGAAAGTCGAGCTACAATGGCCTTTTCCGCTGCAAGTTCGTGACATCCTAGGGCTAAAGTAGTCGTGCAAACTACTCGTAGTGCAATAGGAATCGATGCAACCAAAAGCACGACGTTAAACGCTAATACTTCCCAGAAATCCACCCCGATAGAAATCAAATAAATAAACACCAACGCACAAATAAAGAAACCAACCGCGACCAAAATGTACGTTATCTCTCTCAGAACCTTTTCAAAGTGTCCGAGCTCATCTACGCCTTGCACCAAGTCTGCGGTTTTACCAAAGAAGGTCTGGCTGCCCGTAGCCGTGACCGTGGCTTCAATTTCGCCACGCGTCACTGTCGAACCCATCTTGGCATCTGCTCCCGGAAACATCGCTACTGGTAATGATTCCCCCGTGAGCGCCGATTGATCGACTTGAATAGGTTTGCCTTCTCTAATAGTACAATCGGCTGGAATAGCCCCACCCGCGCCCAATACTACAACATCTCCAGGAACTAATTTTGTGGCGTTGATGATGTATACTCGGCCTTCTCGTTTCACCGTCGCCTCTGGTTTCAGTGACTCTCTAAGCGCCGCAATGGCATCACCCGCTTTCATCTCTTCTATGAACCCAACCAGCACGTTTAATAGCTGTAACACCACTAATACAATAACATCCACGAGGCCATCCATCGACTGATGAATGTACGTCTCAATGGATTCAATCAATATAGCCGCCCAGATCATCATCGGCATAGGTTGCACAAACTCTAGCGCCAACTTTAACCACATGTTATCCTCCTTAACACTCAACTGGTTCGGGCCGAATAACTCTAATCGCCTCGCCGCTTCTTCTTCCGTCAAGCCACTTTCCGGAGTGTTGATCAAGGACTCGCGATCGACACCCATGTAGAAGCGAGTGTCGTCATGCGCCTCTGTACCATACGCCCCCGAGTCCTCTTTACCCGCGCCTAGGAGTGGCTCAGAACCCACAGGGTCTTTCTCTTTCCCATGCTTACCACGCGCCATGGTGACCAGACGTCGCCCTCACGCCTCAGCGCCAAGTAGCGAGTGCACACACGCGCGGCGTTCAAGCGACACCAAACACTCCTGCTCTTGAACACCCTATGCGGACGACACCTCAACGAACGCGCGTTTGCGTCGCTGTAATGCGCGCGCACTCTGCGCAATCGCCGTCGAGTTGGCCACGACAAGTCACCGCGCACGCGCGCGTATGCGGTGTGCACCACTGGGCGGTGGAAATTGGGTGTTGACACCCCCGCGAGCCCCATCGGAAGGCTCATTGGAGGTTCACGATTGGTCAATCTGTCGAGGGAGGAAGAGAGTTTAGTGCTCTCTTCCAGAGAAGAGGAAAAATCCTGGGTCGTCGTCGTCGTCGTCAGTGTTCGACGCATGACGTCTCGCACGGAGGCCGAAAGGCTGCTCGTGCGTGACGATGGCGACGACGGCGACGAGCGCCATGGGGGCGACGTCGCCGCGCGCCAAGGCTGGCGCGGTCGAGCGATCGCGGTGCTGCTTGCGATAGGTGTTGGGGTGTTGGCGACGATCACGTGGACGGCGGATGGTGGCCACGCGAGCGCGCTAGGCGCGGGTTTGAGTAGCATACGTGATGTAGAGCGCGACGCGAGGGCGAGCGCGATGGGAGATTGGCAGAGCGCGCCGCGGGACTGGCACATCGTGGGCTTTGCGAGCGAGACGTACGAAGATGTTGCCAAGCTTTGGTACTACAGATTGCAAAACCTCGGGTACGATTATCACCACATCGTAGCCGTGGATGACGAAATCTACGCAAAACTCACTCGTGCAGGTTTGCGCGTCATTCGGGCGCCCGATTTCACCATGGTTCCTGGCGCAGACTTGGGGAGTTTTTGGAACTTTCGGTTGCGTTACCTGTTGGGAGAGTTGAAACGCGGACAAAACGTTCTCCTGTCCGACTTGGATGTGATATTTGCGCACCATTACGATCCGAATGTATTGTTCAATGAAGTCAACGACGAAGAAGTGGATGTATTTCACTCTCTCGGCACAGCTTGGCCAAAGGAGGCGCACGACAAGTGGGGATTCTCTCTTTGCATGGGCTTTGCGGCGTTCAAAGCGACCCCGGCTACAAAAGCCTTACTCGAGGCGGCGGTGCAAGTGTGCGACAGACAAGGTGATGATTGCGATGACCAAACAGTTATGAACGATCTCTACTTGAACTACCTCCAAATATCATGGAAACCGACTGAGAAGCACGACCAACGCAGGGGTGTTTCGCACAACTCTTTGATTCCAATAACAGTGAAAACGCTCGCCAACCTGGTACCTCGGTTAGACGTCTCCAAGCTCGTGAGTAGCTCATCGAAATTGAATCCTATGTTGTGCTACGGCCACGTCCATCACGTCGATGGAGGCAATTGGGCAGTCGCTCCAATTGTAGAGAAAGTTGGCGCCTCAAAGGTGGAAATTTGGAAGAGGTTCCACGACGAGTGCTTGGTGAGTGCCACCGCAGACGATGCACTTTGATTAGAAAATAGCGACAATAGCGCGTGATAATTCTTGTGTACTTTCTTGTAATAATTCTGAAATTCCCACGCAAAACACAAATCACAACAACATCAAATCAATAACAGTGGAACGCTTGAAACGCGCACCTGTGACTCTTCACAACCTGGCGAACGCTGGTTGGTCGTTGACGTCGTTTCGTTTCTCTCGCCATGCTTGCGGCGTTAGCTCATCGGCGGAGTTCAAGCGCGTCGCGCTCAGCATCTTCGCTGTGGCACGTCGTCGCACACGACCAGAACGCGCAAGATGGCCACGCTGGGGGAAAGACGTTCGCTAGTCAAGTCAACAAGAACCGCGGATATTCCTCCACCAGTGCGCGTGTTGTGAGCGCGTTCTATGGCGCTCGACAAAGTGGATTGGTGCGAACGCCATTAACCGTGCCGTTCGCAGCGAGTGGGTATGAGGATACGTTGGGACGGCAACGGCAGCCGTCAGCGGTGACCTCGCAGCGCAGAGGGTTGTTTGGGTTTGGTAAAAAGAATGCGAGCGAGGCGATCGCGGAAGTCACGACGAGTGTGCCTATTGCGGAAACATTGAGTGCTGCAGGTGAACTCGCACCAGTAGCTGCGGCGTTGGCGAGCGAGGTAGTTCCAGTGGCTTCAGCGAGTTGGCCCACGACGGCAGCTTTGATGTACGCCATGGAATACTTTCATGTCGCACACGGTTTAGAGTGGTGGTTGGCTATCATTGGGGCGACAGTATTTATTAGAACTGTTACGTTTCCTTTGATCATCATGCAGATGAAAAATACGGCTAAGCTGCAATTGGCCAAGCCCGAGCTTGAGTCTCTGCAGTCAAAGATGAAATCGAACCCGTCACAAGACCCAGAGCTAGCGGCGGCGTATTACAAAGAGATGCAACAGGTGTGGAAAAAGTACGATGCGAATCCATTCAAGAGCTTTGTACCAATCTTGATCAACGCTCCGATTTTTATTTCATTCTACTTTGCTATTTCTAAGATGGCTGCGGGCGTTCCGTCATTTCAAACGGGTGGCCCAGCAATGTACATGGATCTCTCCATTGCTGACCCAACTTACTCTTTGCCCATATTATCTTCATTATCATTTTTAGCTTCAGTAGAGCTCGGTGCAGTCGAAGGAATGCAAGCCAATACCCAGCAAAGCATGTCGATGAAGTGGTTCTTGCGCGCGTTATCAGTCGCAATGGTTCCACTCACCGCGAGCTTCCCACAGGGAGTCTTCGTGTATTGGATCACATCCAACACTTTTTCGGGATTCCAAACCTTGGTGACTCGTAATAAGGGATTCAAGTCACTCGTGGGTATCCCGGATGTTTCCGCAATCACTCAAGCCCCAGCAGATGTCGCGCTCGGACGCGCGCAACTCGACCAATTTCAAAAGCAATACGGCGCTAATCCGACGTTACACAAGCGTCCGCCGAAGAAAAAGAAAGCATAAAGCATCATAGGTGGTAACTAGAATGAATAGTTTTGTAATGCGGCGATTAGCGCTCGTGTCACTTCCAAATTCTGCGTCCGCGCTCACTCTTGCGCGCGCGCCTCTCAGTCCCCCCCCCTCTTGAGTCCTAATCCGTCGTCTAAACCCGCAGCACGAGCGAGACCTCGCCTTGTGTTTTTTCGTTATCTCGCGACGTGGGTGGCCCAGCGCGACACACGTCGTCGTTTCGCACGCGACCGACGCGCGCGATGTCGCTTACGATGAATACGCGGGCGTACGCTCGCACGCACGCGCGATCGATGTCGTCGCCGTCACCGTCG
>Ga0182090_1329680_pt1 | contig 12066 bp, 6 predicted proteins | sample 041ome_24_FD_127767 | JGI IMG/M metagenome (GOLD analysis project Ga0182090, IMG submission 127767) | Metatranscriptome of coastal salt marsh microbial communities from the Groves Creek Marsh, Georgia, USA - 041408BS metaT (Metagenome... | ecosystem: Environmental > Aquatic > Marine > Intertidal... | reverse complement strand
GTCGCTTTTTCTCTTCTTCTTCATCGAAGAGAAGATGATGTCCTTCACGCCTCGCATCATTTTTATAGATTCTCTTTCTTTTTCTACGCTTCGTTCGAGAGCGCGAATATACATACACACGCACGCACGCACGCACGCGTGTTTTTCGGGGTGCGCGCGCGCTTCGTGCGAGTGTGTATACTGCGCGTCTTGCGTTTGTATATCTGCGCTTTTGACTTAAAAATTTGAAGTGTGAGAGAAATTTTGAATTTTTTCAAAGTGTGAATCTATAGAATTTTCGCTTCGACGACGCCATTTACTATATACCACATAAATGCACGACGCGGAGGCGCGACCGAGCGCGCGGGGGGGAGCGAAGACAAAGGATTAAGTCTCTAGAATTACAAAAGCTTCCACACGCGCGCTAATAATAAAAAAATATCTACAAAAACGTCTATATATATAAACGTTCATTTTCTAAAAGAGTTCGTTAATGTCTATCGTTTTCGTCGTCGTCTTTGTCGGCGTAATATTTCGCGCCCATAATCCTCGCCACTCCGTTCAACTCTCGACTGATCAATTCGAAGCTGGTAAACGTGATCGCCGCCGCCGGCGTGGTTCTCAACAAGTTTGTTCCCACGCCGCGATAAAACGCCTTGACGCCGCCTTCTCGGTAAATGTCTCCGGCTAAGGAGAGAGCGCCGGAGAACGGACCGTAGCCTTTGACGTGCATGTGCGAGCGGAGGACCTCGTGAGGGTAGGTGAGCGTGCTGGCGATGATTTTGGCGACGCCGGAGGAGAGCGCTAAATCCGCCGCGGTGAGTTCGTCCGGGGTGTGGAGGTTGCGGAATTGGGCCATTTCATGTTTTAAACGCTCGTAGATTGGGAACTGGATGGCGACGTGGGAGATGCCCATGAGGGAGGGAGCGAGGCCGGAGTAAAGACCGGGTATGCCTTCGCATCTCGCTATTCTACGCAACGCGTCCAGGGTACCTTTGTACGGCGCTCTCGCGTGGCCGACTAAAGAGGAGGAGAGCGTTTCCGAGTATTGCACTTGGAGTCTGGTTTTGGCGACCCAGAGCGGGTTGGTGGCGAGGATGGTAGCGGCGCCCGCGCCTCCGGCGGAGACTATGTGCGCGAGCGTGTCGTTCCCGTGGTGGTGGTGGTGTTGGTGATGCTGGCTGCTCTCGTTTGCGTCACGACTGCTGCTGCTATCGCTGCTGCTACTACTGCTACTGCTACTACTCGTTTCGTTCCCACTCGTCGCCCGCCGCCGCTTCGCCTCCGCGTTCCTCTTCCGCCGCTCTCGAAACACGTACTTCAAATACCCGTACGTGGTAAAATACACCCCCCAATTCGGTAGCAACGCCGCTACCGTCGGCCCTAACCCTCGATACAAGCCCCTCACCCCTTCGCTTCGCGCAATCTTCCTCAAACTCTCCATCGTGCTCATATACGTCGAATCGCTCAGCGTCGACACTTGCAAACGCGTTTTCAAAACATCCAAGGGACAAACGACAACCGCCGCAATCGCGCCGGACGTCGCCCCAGACACGCAGTTCACCACCCCAGCATCGGATAAAGGAAGGTACAGCGTCGGAGGAAGGATATTCGCGATCGCCAGTTGGCGTTTGTGCGCTTCCGTGGTGTGCTCAGAAGGAGTCGGAACGCGCGTTTTTTCCATTTAAATCTCTCTAAATCTCTCTCTTCTGTATATCTATACGATATACGTGTGTAAAGTGTGTGTTGCGCTTTTGCGCGAAAGAGAGAGAGTTTCAGAGAGAAGTAAGAAAAGATTGCGTCCCTCCCGCGCGCGTATCTCTGTCTCTCTCTCTCTCTCTCTTGTGTGCAGAGGCTACTAGGAGTGGTGCGTATCTCACTCTCTCTCTCTTCGTGTGAAGAAGCCAAATTGGAAAAAAAAAGTCACGACGCATCACGCGACGCGTCAAAAAAAAAGCGCGCGCGCACAACCCGAAAACACAGATAAAAAGAGTTTATCAGGGGAGAATATGATGCTGCGGCTTTGCTCTTCTTGTTCTTCTTCTTCTTCTTCTTCCGCGCACCACCACCATCATTACCATCATCATCAGTCGTCATCGTTATTAGGAGTAAAAGTAGCAGTAGCAGACGGAGAGGACGTCGGTGGTAGTTCGGGAAGACGGACACGTCGTCTTTCAAAGACGAGCACCAAAACTCGAGCGTCGTCGGGAAGAGGAGGAGAAGAACATCAGAGGCAGACGAGATTTTTAGCCGTCGGACCGACGAGGACGACGAGGACGACGACGACCTCGCGTTATTATTTAGCGTCGTCGTCTTTGCGCGCGCAACAACAACGGCTGGGCCACGGCGGTGTGCTCCGAAAGGCGATTCGAGATAACAACGAGACGACGACGCCTTCGAGTACGACCACCACCGAAAAGAGAAGAAAAAAAACAAAGATGAAAACCAACAACGCGTCGATCAACGCGATTCAAGAATTTTTCGACGTGGATTCGAACATCATCACCACGGAAGACGAAGACGCGGATCAGGAGGACGAGTTTGAAAAGACGCAGCTAGAGATTTGGGGGCAGCTGACGAAGTGTTTAGGGAAGGTTTTGCTGTTTACGTTTGGCGTGCCGTACTTTGCGAGCTGTTCGTTGCAAGCGATGTTTGTAGATCCGTGGTTGGAGTTGAGGCATTCGACGACGAGCGCTGGCGCGAGCGGGTCTTCGCTGACGAAAGCGCAGACGGAATCGGTGTGTAACGACATCGCTCAGTTCGAGAAGCGTTTGTATTACGAAAATTTGGCGCGGTTTCCAGACGAACAGGACGCGGCAAAGTTTGAGAAAACGAAGAGGAAGTTAGTGGCGGAAGAGATGAAACGATTAGAAGAGAAGGAAAGAACGCGGTCGACGAAAGCGCTCGGCAATTGGATTGGGAGTATGATGTATGTGAGCATTTTGGCGTGCGTTTTAGTTTATCAGAAGGAGTTTGTGTCGAAAATGTTGACCGAGTTGAGCGCACAGTTCAACGGATTGGATTCGGCGACGCAGGCGTTCGCGTTGATGCTCGGCGCGGATATGGTGGTCGGGTATCACTCGAGTGACGGTTGGCAAGCGTTTTTGGCGTTTATGATTACTCGGTACGGAGGAGATTACCATAAATTCGAGACGTTTGCGAGAATGTTTGTGGCAACTGTGCCGGTATTTTTAGACGTCTGTTTCAAGTATTGGGTCTTCAATAAGTTGAGGAAAATCTCGCCGAGTACGCAAATCATTCTGAGCGAGATTGAAAGGCATTAAGAAGTTTGAACGATGTTGTGAACGCTACTTGTTTAATTCTTTATATAACAACAATAATTTGATAATGTATATAGAAATCTGCTCAATGCAAAGTTCTTTTTTTTTTAAGTTTGGCTTTCGCAAAAGTGAACGACTGAGGCTAGCACGTCGAATTCGTGCCATCTCGCAACGTTACGAAACACGCGCAAACCTTCTCGCAACGCGCCCGGCTTGGATGTGGTTTCGAACAAACCACCACACGGGCATCGATTTTGGACGTGGCCTACTTTAATTCTCGTGCACCTCTTGCACTTCAAATCTTGCGTCTGCGCTTTCCGAACGCGCGCGTTGACTTCTTCGCAGAGTTTCATCTCAATCCACTGAAGATCGTATCGGTTCTCGCACTCCGGACAGCGCCATTCCCCGTCGGCCAGGTCTGGATCTCTGCACAAGTCCAAATCTCGAACGTCACCGCAACATTCACACACGACGTCACGCAGTGCGAAAGAGACGCACGGTTCGTAAAACGTCGCTTCCGGGCCAAACTCTGGAATGGAAAGCAGTTTGAGTGCATTCTTGCGACATCTGGCAACCGCGTCTTCAATCGTATCGTCGAGAGAAAGCACAGCAATTACGGTTTTTACGAACGCTAACGCAGCGTTACCGCGAAGGTGACTTGGTAAATGCGCGCCGGGCAAATTTTCCGGGAACAGGTACCTCTCGTCCAGACGGGCAGCGCCATGCGTCGATCGAGATGCGTGCTTCTCAAATCCACGCGCAACGCTGAGAATTTTTGGCGTAAAGTGCGAATCAATTTGCGCGCAGAGCCACGTTGCCTTCTCTTCCTCAATTTTGAGCCTGTTTCTGGCCAAGTTTTGATTACTCGCGTCGTCTGCGTGATATTTACTCTCCTTCTTCGCTTGCTCTGGAGTTGCGTTCTCTTTTCCTGCGTCCGCATCGGCTCTCTTCTCGGCGGCGGCACCCTGGTCTCCTTTCTTGTCGTCGTCTTCATCGAGTTCCCAATCGCTCAAATCATCCGCCGCCAGTTGTGCCTTAATTTTATCCAATCCTGCATCGCCCTTGTCCTCTTTCGCGACACCGAAGCGACTGTTTGCACCGTCAGCCGCGAGTTCACGTTCGCGTTTCCATGGAAGTACGATAAACTCACCAGCAATCGCTTTGAAGTGATCGCTCAACGCCTCCGGAAGAAAAGTGGCGATGTTCCAGTGCATTTCAAGCGATGCTTCGTCGCCTTCGACGGCAGCGGGGTCGAGTTGAGTATCCGTAGGAACATTCTGCGTATCCATTGGGGCCTCCTCGCCGCTGTTGTTGTTCAGGAATAACGTGTGAAGGACGGTCTCATTTGCGGCCAAACCTCCGAAATCGTGTGGTCCTCTGAATAAGAGCGTGTGCCAGACCTTCGTGGGTTCGAGTTCGAGCCAGTTGAATAACTCGCGCGTGCCTAACGCGCCACGCAAACCCGTAATAAACGCCGAAGCCGACGCTAACGAGTTCTTCTTCGTCGATACGATGACGCGTCGCGTATCTGCAAAAACGACATCCGCGCCTAGTCGGTTGAGTTCCGATATGAGCAACGTGAACACTTTTCTCGAGCACAACTCGACCAAATGCTGCAAACCCGGTTCTCGCATTCTCGAATTGGACGAAAATATCCAGCGCCTGAGCTGCGCCAAAGTGGCGTCGGCGATCTCGTTGCCTCGCTCTGACGCGTCTCGAAGCATCTCCGCGACCATCTTCCTCAACGTCCGAAACGCGTTTGACGCGTCGTGTCCACCGCGATCCGCAACCGTAGCATTACCTCCATCGAAACCTAACAACGCGCCTTGTTCGAGATCGTTCAGGATGTGTGAATTCACGATTGCGCACACCACCAAGTGATGAACGCGCAACTCGCAACAAACGGATCTGTATACGCCGGACTTTGAAAGTTCGCATCTTGGCGATTCCATGGATTCCAAAGTCAACGTCGAGCTCAGCTGATCATCCATAGATCCACCGCCATAGTCAGGCTTACCATTTTTACCAGACCAGAGAACTTGTTGTTCATCGCGGAGTCGTCGCGCAAAGAATGTATCCAAAACGTGCGTGGACCAGTCCGAGTCGAGATTACAAAGAGGAATGTGCGCGTAGCGGGAGATTTGGATCGATTTTTCCAAATGTTTCGAAGTATGCGCGAGACGAATAGCAGCCAACTCTGCGGCGTCGCGTTGCCACGCAATGCCCTTTTCACCGAGATACTCGACGTCGCCAGAGTTGAACGGAACGATCAGAATAGGCGAATCTTTCAAGGCGGTGAGAACTTTTTCAAATCGTTTCGCAGCTTTTGCGTTTTTGTTCATTCCAGCAGAAGAGGAAGCGAAAGCATCGTCGTCGTCATCAAACTCGGGAATGCCATAACCAACCGGCGGAGCTTCGAGTAAGACGACGCTTGGACCGTTCGAGGCATTTGCAAATTCTGCTACTGCGTCGTTGAGAGTTTTTGCTGCCGCCGTGGACGTTCTCGCATATACCACGCGCCATTCGCAACTTTCAGAATCTCGATCTTCTTCCATTTCGTCGCCGTCGTCGTCACCGTGCTCTTCCACTTCTTTACCGTCGACGCGTCGTTTTTCGTCTTCAAACTGTTTCGAAACGAAATAGTTGTCAACTTCACGAACTGCGCGTCCTCCGGGTTGGAGCAATATGAGCAAACCTTTCGATTTCCCTTTGCCGCCTCTTTTTGGAAAGTGTGCAGCAAAGACTCCTTTCCCGTCCAACGCCGCGTGGTAAATCGAGCAGTGACGCAACAAACCCGCCGATGAAAGCGCGCGTTCGTTCGTAAAGTCCATCACAGACGGCAAATAATTCACTTCTGTTGTCGTTTTCATATCCAAATTCGTCGCAGACACTTCCAGCATTGGTTTTACTTTCTTCTTCAAGCCTTCTTTGTGCGTCTTCTTCAAGTCGTCCAATATTTCATTCGCGGCTTCTCTCTTCACTCGAGCTACACAACCAATGGTTTGGATCGACCAATCTTCTAACGGGACGTCACGTTCGTACACACCAACAACGTTCGGATCTGCGAGTAGAGCCGCAACATCTCTGCCGTATTGAACTACAGATTTTTTGGAAGCGTCAAACTCAACTTCGTAGACATTCAACGTACTCGTGCCATCTGCAGTCATGAAATTATTCGTGTTTTGCGCGCGAGGTAACGCTACGTTGACGCGTTTCTTCCCGTTTAACCCCTTGTCACCTTCGGGGTCGGGATACCGCGTGGCGACGTACACTTTTCTCGGCGCAGAGAGCAAAACAGAACGCATGGTGCCATCGGCGACAACCCATACGCGGAAAACGCCAGCCGGAGGTTCTTCGCCTTCGGCACCGTCATCTTCCAAGGATGAAGACACGTTGCCTCGCGAATAATCATCGATTGAAACAATTTGCCACGGAGAAGTGGCTAACGATTCGTCGACGTTTTCGAGAAACAAGTCCATTTGACCGATGAAACTGTCTTCGTTTGCGCTGTGACGGCGCTTTTGGCGAGGAAGGCCCTCTCGTTCGCGACGTTGATCTTCGAGATCCTCTCGATGTTTTCTCTCGCGCTTCTCCTTGCGTTTTATGCGCCAGCCTTTCGTGGCGTGCTCGAGCCAAGATGCGTAATCGTCGTTCGGATCGGGTGCCGGCAAATTCATTTTACCAATCGGAGGCGTTTTTGGCCCGCCGTGATGGTGTGCCGTGTCGCGCTGTCTCTGAAACACGCGGCACTTTGGCGTTCCTTTCGCACCTTTCGCGAGTAAAGAGCCTCCAACTTTACCTGGAGTGTTTCTCGCCGCGCCAAAGTCTTCCATGTCGCGTTCATCATCGTTATCGTAATCCTCGTTTCTCGTATCATCTTCTTCGTCGTCTTCCGAAAAATTCAGTTGCTCGAGATATTCACTCTTGGTTTGTCTGCTGAAGCCCACCATGGAATAGAGTTTGATCTGCTGATGCCGATCTTTGCGTTCGCGAATGCGCTTGTCCAACCAGTCAGGATGTTTCACGCGTTCGCACGGATTCTCGATGTTCTGCAAAGCTGCCGGAACGGAGATAATTTTCTGCACGGCGCCGCGCAAACGACCTTTATAATATTCCCAATCGAGAATATCGCGCAAATCTGGCATTTCGCCAGCTTCTCCCGGAGGCGCATCTTTCAACCAGTCGCGCAAATATTTTCTTGCTTTCGCAGGATCGGATGCAGCTGAAAATATAGAAACCGGAATGGCTCTTTCCGAAGTAGGCGCGCCATGCGGTTTCGCCGAGATGATGTATTTGCACACCAAACCTTTATCCTTGACCAGTCCCGGTTCTTCGAGAAATTGTGCGAGTCTTCTCGCCGTCGTCGTCGATGTGGACTTTCTATCTCCGTATTCTTCCAAAGATTTACTCATAACGCTCGATTCGGAAATGTAATCGATGAGTTGTTCGTCGTCAATATCTTTTCCTTTGTCATCGAGCATATCGAGAAGTCGATTGGCAATTTTGCCTACTCGCTCATACACCTCCTCCAGTGATTTCCCTTCTAAAAACGGTGAACTCCCGGAATCATCGAACAGTTCGGCTTGTAACACTTTGATCAACTTCAACTCGCCTCTTCTTTTCAATTCGAACCCTTTCAACTCCTCTAAAGATCCGTCGAAATTGAAAACTGCGTAACGCTTCTTGATCAAGATGCCTTCTTCTTTCGACGCCGGTAAAATCATCGCCCTGTACGGACCGTCGACTTCAAACTCGATGGACATCTCCGAAGATTGCTTGTAAATTTGCTTTTCCGGATCGATGAGCGTATGATACTGGTCGTTTCTAGTTTGCAAATCGGTCATGCGGTTAAGAACGACGCACGGATAACTAATCTTCAAATTTTTCTTCATGTTCCCAGACCCGTCGCTTTTCGGCTCAAACGTGTATTCCTCCGGGAACGTGCCCGGAAGACAGCACCAGATGCCATCGGTATCCAACTCGAGCGGCATACCAATATCATCTACGAGTTGTTTCGCCATTTGAATAATGCGCGCACCAGTGAGCGTAACAACTCCAGCCATTTCCATGGAATACCATCTCGCGCCTTTTCTCATTACGTACCCGTAAAACGAGTTCAAAATACACTTGTGCGCGAGCTGTAACGAATCGTACAACGTCACCATATCGGCCGCTTCTTTCGTCTCGAGCGGGTTTCCTTCCTGTTTCGCTGCAGATAATTTCCCTTTCCACTGCTTATTCAACCCTTTATACTCGTATCTTCGATCACGAAACGTTCGCACGGTATCGATGTAAAAACTATTCTCTTTCATGCAAATCGAACTCTTCTTCGTTTGGACGACGGGCTTTTCCATGACCTTTCGGTATACTTTTTGCGAGTACATTTTCAATCTCGTCTTCTTCTGGGATTCCTGCTCTTGTCTGCTCAAATCTTTCCAGAAACGTTTCGGCTCGCCCGGAATTAAAGGAGGAAACCTTTCAATTTGTAACTGGGCTTTGATTTGCGCGTAATCCGAACTTGTCGCGGCGTAGTGTTCGCCTCTCCACGTCCACTCCATTTCTCTCAAGCACGTTTTACCTGGACGGTTGAAATCACACGACGCGCAAATATCATCGTTCACATTCGCCATTGGTTGTAATCTATTTGTTAAGATGATGTTCGGGTACATCGCCGCGACGTCTAAGTGATAAATGAGCGGATTCACCTCGCAGTTCGGGTTATCGCGCAATTCTTCCAGCTTCTTCACGATGCCTTCTCGTATCTCTTGGTAGTTTTCGACGTCATCTTCCGTCGCACCTTTACCTTCGTGCTTAAGGGCATATCTTAAATCATCGTCGACGGCGTCGATTAGTTTTTGGTAACCCTTGGGTTCCAGCTTGAACTTGACTGGAATGTCCGAGCGAAACACACCGGATTGCAAGCACTCCACGTGGCCTCCAATATACGTCTCGCTTTCCAGCGGGTGCCCGTTGAAGTGCTGTTCGCCCGCGCTTCTTTGCTTGTTTGGGCACACAATGTTCCCTCGATACGCTTCAACCATGAGTAAAGACTCACACAATGTCCCGGACCCTTTTCGTAAAACTTCATCCGGCGTGAGCGGAATGATAGTCGCCAACGAAAAGATGAAAGGATGAACGTACTTCATGTACAAATAGTACGTGGAGACGGCGTCGGACACCGAATACGCCGCCATAGTTTGCGGTTGAGAGCGGGCAAACGGGAGCATATCTTCCGGGTCGACCTCGATCGGGTTGAATTTCAACAACTTCTTCGTGACTGCTTTTAAACCGTGCGATCCGGCCGGTAAGTACGAATCTCTCTTCACCCAGTGAAAGGCGTCCAAATGCAAGGCAAACTTTGACCTCGTCTCCCCGGAATCCGATCCTCGAAAGCCAATCTCTCGGTACATGGACATCCCGTGTTTTTTCGCTCTCGTTTCAATAAAAGGGAAATCAAAATAGTCACCGTTGTACGTCACGTACACGTTCGGTTGCGCATCGCGCATGTGATCGAACCATCTGCGCAAAAGCGCCTTCTCGTCCGGCTCGTTCCACACGATGAAAGGCCCAGGATATTCCGGTTTCGGGTTGTATTCAAAATCATCGCAATCTTCGCTGACTACTTCACGATTGATTATTAAATAACCTTGCCCGTCCAACATGTACGAAATCATAAACACTTGATCCTCTTCGGCATCGGGAAACTTCAAAGGCAATTTCGTCGTCTCGATATCAAACGCGCACACTCTCACTTCCGCTCTTCTCTTCAAATCCGGCCTATGCGTGATGATCACATCTCCATCTCCAATTTCAACTTTAACGTCATACCAATGTCCACATCTCACCTCGGAATCGATCATGTACCTCATGTGAAAGGGCACATCGTACTCTCTGATATCCAACATCGCGTCTTCGTAATCCGTAAACGTCTTCTTTTTAGAATTTTCAAATACCCTCTTCCCTCGCGCGTCGGTTTGCATCGCGTCGCTCCCACCACCATTTTCGCGCGCATTGAGCGCATCTTGCTCGTGCAACGCCTGATACGCCACCGAAGCGTTTGATTTTGCCTTGTTCTTTTCTACGATTGGTAATAACTCTCTCCGACACTCGTACATCCCGCTTTGCGTGTAAAAGGAAATCTTCAAATACGTCTGTTTCAACCCGCTGAGATGGTTTTTCAAATCCAAATCTTCCTTATCCACCAACTCCACGTCTTTCACGTTCTCCTTGTGTTTTCTTCGCACGTACGCTTCCACCTCGTGTTCGCTCCCCGGTGACGTCGCGAGCAGAAAATACGGCGCGTATTTCTTTTGCACCTTGAACACGGAGCCGTCTTGGCAGGCGAAATATAAGTTCACCGCCGCGTGCGACTTCTGGGCTTGCTTGCACTCCACCGTAGTCTGTGTTTGCGCATACGAAAAACGACGACAGATAAAAAAATAAAGAGTCAGCGAGAGAGAGTGCGAATCAAAAAAGAAGAACGACTCATCGCCGAAGAAGAGTCCGCGACAACGAACGGAGAAGTGGATGACGGAAGTGTTTTTGTCGAGGAGGTGCTACTCGCTCGCGCGCGTGCGCTCGCGCGTACAAAAACCCAACTCTCTCGATTTTTTTTGAATTTTTCACGTGGAAACCTCCTCTCGCATCTCTCGCGAACTTTAGCGCGCGCGCGAGATGCGAGAGCGTAAAACGAACGAAAAACAAACACAACAAACAAAACGCACCGCGCTGGCGTTCACCAACCACCCGAGCTGCTCTTCGCCTTCTTCGCTCGGTAAGTGGTACCCCAACTCTTCCTCCAAAGCGTCTTCCTCTCTCGCGATCTCCAAAGGCGTCTTCGTGGCCACGCCGAGGTACGAAGTGTTTGGTCTGTTCTGTCCTTTGCCTCGTCTGGCTTCGCCGTACATGTTGCCTTTGTTTTTCTTGTACGCGCCAGCGAAGGCTGGATTACCCATGATTTACCGATCGATCGATTGATTGTCGCGTGTCGTCGTGTGTTTTGTGCAGTTATGCGCGGCGCGCGCGCAGTTTGTTGTTTTGTGTTGTGCGCGATTTGAGATTTTCCTTTTTTTGAATTTTTGTGTTTAGGGTTTTGGTCCAATTTTTGCCTCTTTTGGATTTTCGCAAAAACGAAGGAGCGACACAAACAAAAAGGAAAGAGAGACGGGGAAAAAAATGAGGAGAGGCGAGAGCGCCCCGGGGCGGCTGCTCGTCTTCTTCTCCTCTTTCCTCTCCGCTCGTTCTCCTCCGTCCACTTCTTTTTTATCTTCTTCTTCTCGTTATTATTCTCTCGCGCGGGGGAGAAGGAGGGGAGAAACGCACGCGCGAAGAGAACAGAGCCGCTCGTCGCCGTGGTGCGTTCGTTTCTTCTTCTCGACATCATCGTCGTTGGACGAAGAAGCAAAAGCCGCCGAGGGCGCTGTCCGCGACGAGGCGCGGCAGCACGAGAGTTTATCCTCGCGAGGGCCGAGTTGGTCGGTGAACGAGTTAGTCAGAGGTAGCGGAAATAGTAACGACAGTAGCGGCGGTGGGGGCGGCGGCGCGATATCCGCGGAGGAGTTTAGGAAAATCGCGGAGAGCGTGAAACTTTCTTTCAACGACCGCGAGGAGGAACGGTTGGCGAGGAGAGAGGTGGAGGAAATAGTTCGGTTTAGCGAGATGGTTTTATCGTCGTCGTCGTCGTCGAGCGATGTCAAAGAAGGAGACGACGAACAGGGCTTGAACAGGCCCACGCCTCGACGCCGTATGGACGAGTAAAAGTTCCGTTCGCGTGCGCGAACCTCTCTATAATCTAAACGTGTAAAGC
>Ga0182090_1540504_pt1 | contig 12115 bp, 10 predicted proteins | sample 041ome_24_FD_127767 | JGI IMG/M metagenome (GOLD analysis project Ga0182090, IMG submission 127767) | Metatranscriptome of coastal salt marsh microbial communities from the Groves Creek Marsh, Georgia, USA - 041408BS metaT (Metagenome... | ecosystem: Environmental > Aquatic > Marine > Intertidal... | reverse complement strand
TTTTGCCTTTTTTTTTCCAAAAAATGTGAACACACACTCGAAGACGAACGACGTCACTTTTAAAACGCACAAGCCCCCCTACACCACACACACGTAATAAATGTTCTCTTTACAGCAAACTTCCCTCTGCGCCCGCGCGGCGTCGTCGTCCTGGGCGACCTCATCTAAGAGAAGAGCTACGACTTTCTTGATGCGCGCCGTCGTCGAGCCGAAAGAAGAAGGCAGCGTCGACGAGGAGGAAAAAGTTACCTCCGTCGCCGATGCGGTCCAATCCGCGGAGAAGGCTTTTGAAATGAAGGACGCCACGCCGGCGGTCGAAACTGCGGCACCGAAAGCGGCGATGCAAGCGATGATGTGCGTTCTGCTTTTTGCGTTTCGTTTTGTTTTCTCCTCCTCGCGTGTTCTTATTAAAGAGAGAGAGAGAGAAAGTGGCGCGCTTCTCGTGTTTTTTTCCATTAATCAATTTTTGGTGACGTCAGAAGGTGCCTCGGTGGCATTTTTCGATCAAAAACCTTAATAAAACTGCGCTCTGTTCGATGATGGATCGATCGATTTTGAACTCGAGAACGGAAGAAGAACAAAAGTACTGACCTCAAAAACTCTCTCTTTTTTTGTGTTTGCATTTTTATTTAAAAACAGTGACCCCGCGGATGGCTCCGTCGCCGAAGCCGCGCCGCTCGGCGACGACACGCAACTCCTCGACGACGCCATGAAGGTGTTTTCGAACGCGACGGCGATCGAGATGATCAACGGCAGAGTCGCGCAAATCGGCTGGATGGCTGCTTTGTACACCGAAATTACCCAAAACAAGTCTTTGTGGGGCCAAGTGTTCTCCACGAGAACGTTTACGTTGGCTGATGGCGTTTCAGATACCGTCACATACCCGGGCGCCGGTTTGTTCTTGGCGCCGTTTTGCGGCATCTTCATCTTGGCCGCCTCGTTGGCGCCGGTGTTGAAGAAGTCCAGTCCGGACGGCGTGACCGCGCCGGGCAACGCCTTGGGCCCGTTCAAACCGGAAGCTGAATTGACCAACGGCAGAGGTGCCATGGTCGGTTTGGTCGCCTTGTTGTTGGCTGAAAAGTTTACCAACGGCAACCCGTTGTTCTAATACTAAATCACTCATTATTAGTGTCTTCGGGAAGAGACGCGCGCGCGCGCGCCGCGGGACGAATAATACATTTTAGGAAAACGAGGAGGAAAAAAGTATACACATTTTTAGAGAGAGAGAGAGAGTAACGCAAAGCTCGTCAAACTTGTAAACATATAAACTTAAAACGCGTATATATCTAACGTTCAACATCCGCGCGCGCGCTCTTCGAGTCCAAATTTTTTACTGCTCTGTTTCGGGAAAATACACATTCGTTCCCACGTCACACGTTGTTAGTGTTCGAGCGCGCCCCGGACGAATACATCTTAAACACGACGCACACAAAAAATGACCACCGCACTTTCATCGCTCTCGGGAGGAAGAGCGCGGCAGCAGCAAAATCAGTTTCACCGCAAAAATCGTCCCTCCTCTGGCCGCATCGAAAACGATAAGACGACTTCGCCGAGACGAAGCGTCGTCGTCCAAAACGCAAAAACTTCGCCCACTTCGCCCACTTCCTCTTCTCTTGTCTCTTCTTCTTCGAACGATGAAAAGGAAGAAGAATTGTGGCTCGCGCTCGGGTGATTTTGGACGCCCTCGGAAACGTTTCAATCCGTTCCGGGCGTCGTTGAAGTCACCGTGGGGTACGCGGGTGCCGAGAATGACACGAATTTGAACAGCAGCAGAGCAGTCACGTATAAGTCGGTGTGCGCGGGAGACGGGAACACGGAAGCGCTGAAGATACGATTCGATAACACGAAAGTGACGCTGGAAGAGCTGTTAGAGGTGTTTTTCGAATCGCACGATGCCACGCGGCGGACGGCGTCGGTGCAGTACGAGAGCGCGATTTGGCCGCAGAGCGAAGCGCAATACGAGAGAGTGAAGGCGTACGTCGAGCGAATGAACGAAACGGCGACGGCGAAGCGGAGACGACCCATCGCGACAAAGATACGAAATCCGAGTAAAACTCGGTTCACGAACGCGGAGAGGTACCATCAAAACTACAACAAGAAGAACGCGTATCGTCTTTCGGCGGCGTTTGGCGTGTTCTTGTTGAATCTCCAAGCGCCGGATTCGTTTTTCTTACAGGAGCAGTTAAAAATCCTCCTCGGCGCGGGAGTCGTTTTATCCTCGTTGGAACAGATGCTCCCGTTTTACGATCGAGTGTTGGACGAATTAGAAGGAAACTTGAACGCTAATTCCAACGACCACAAATAGGCCACCATCCCACGCGCGCGAGAGAGAGACAGAGAGAGAAATGTAGATAGAACAAATATAGCTTTTAGAGACGGAGAGACCGCGACGAACAAAGAAGCGCGTGCGTCGCCGAAAACCTCTCCCGCTCTCTTCCCCTCCTCGAAACACCCACCCCTCAAAGTGACGTCTTTGCGCGAAAAAGTAAGCGCGAAAAATCTTCGCTCGCGCGCACTGTACCGATAAAATCGAGAGAGAGAGAAAAGGAGAGAGAGGTTTACCACGCGAGCGCCACATTTTTCGATGATACGCGCGTGTGTGTGTCTCTCTAGTATTATTTTTGTAATAAAATGGATAAAAATTTAGCCCACAAAAACGTACACGCGCGACGATAAAACACGCGACGATGAGCGCCGCCCTCGGTTGTTCGCTCGCTCGAGTCACCGCTACCTCCTTTCGCAACAGTAAAAGTACCACGACCACGACGAATCGCGGCGGACACGTCGTCGCTTCTTCTTCGTCTTTGGGACGAAAACCTCCTTCGCTTCTTCTTCGGGAAAAAGAAATGGCATCGAAACAAAACCGTACTCGGTACAGTCGTCGCAAAACCCATCATCGTCGAGAGAGCGCGTTGGTGCGCGCGTCGTCGTCTTCTTCGCCATCATCGTCTTCTGCGGCTGATTTTGAGAAGTGTAAGCTGACCACGTCGATCATTTCTTCGACGGTGTCCGAATGCATTTCTGAGATACGATTCGTGGCCCAATCGGGCAAGAGTCGTCCGGATATCGTCGAGTTGCGCGTGGATTTTCTGGAGAAATCGATTCGCACGGACGAAGAGAAGATGAAGGAAGCGATCGGGGTGTTGGTGAAAGAATGCGAGGAAAATGCAAAGATTCCGTGCATAGTGACGTTTCGACCAAACTGGGAAGGCGGGCAAGACGACGGCGACGAGGAGACGCGACTGCGATGTTTGTGGGAAGGATTTCGAGCGGGCGCGACGTACGTGGATTGCGAGTTGTTGGCGATCGAGCGATTCGCGAATGCGAAACCGACGGAGGATGTTAAAGGTCCGGGTCAGATGCTTATTTGTAGCAGTCACGAGTACGAGTCGACGCCGTCGTTGGACGTTTTGTTGAAGGAGAAGTACGAGAAGATTCGCGGGAACGCGATGTGCGACATCGCGAAAATCGCGTGCGTGTGTCAAGATATTAACGACGTCGGACGGTTGGCGAAAGTTTTAGAAAAAGCGATCGAGGACGGGTACCCGTGCGCGGCGTTAGGAATGAGCGAACACGGGTTAATTTCCAGATTGTTGGCGACGAAATTCGGGAGTTATTTGACGTTTGGGAGCATTCGCGCCGGATTCGAGTCGGCGCCGGGGCAGCCGACGTTGCGAGATTTGAGCGAGTTGTACAGGGTGAACAGCTCGCAAACGCGGGAGACGAAAGTTTTAGGCGTGATGGGTAACCCGATCGCGCAGAGTAAATCGCCGCAGTTGCACAATAAAGCGTTGATTAGCGCCGCGGTGGAGGACAAGTGTTACGTGCCCTTGTTGGTGAAAGATTTCCAGGAGTTTGTCGAGAACAAAAGTTTGTTCGATAACGAAAACAACGATTGGGTTGGGTTTTCGGTGACAATTCCGCACAAGGAATCGGCTTTGAAATTTTGCGGCGAGAACGTCGATCCAGTGGCGAAACAGATTGGAGCGGTGAACACGTTGGTGAGACAGAAAGACGGATCGTTTCGCGGGTACAACACGGATTACGTCGCCGCGATTGGCGCGATTGAAAAGGCGTTGGATCCGACGATTCCGAGAGACGCGGCAGAGACGACAGATTCGAAGGCGTTGAAAGGTAAAACCGTGCTGGTATTAGGCGCGGGAGGTGCGGCGAGAGGGTTAGCGTTCGGGGCAAAGTTTAAAGAGGCCAACGTAGTCGTTGCGAATAGAAGTAAAGACAGAGCGGACGCGTTGGCAGCGGCGTGCGGTGGCACGTCGATTTCCGTCGAAGATGTCGCGAATGGGAACTTTGGGGATTTGAAAATAGATGTCATCGCAAACACGACGTCGTTAGGAATGGTTGGTGAGAGAGTAGATGAAACGCCGTGTCCGAAAGAGGCTATCAAAAAGTCCGGCGCGGTTGTATGTTTCGACGCCGTCTATAACCCGCTCGAAACGAGATTATTGAGAGAGGCGAAGGAGTGCGGCTTAACCGTCGCGAGCGGTTTGGACATGTTCGTCGGCCAAGCGGCGAGGCAATTCGAATTGTTTAACGAGGGTAAAAAAGCCGATTACGCCGGCATGCGCGAGACCGTGTTGAACGCGTCGAAAGGCAATTAGGATTTTACGGTTGTTATTTTACAAATGACGTGCAACTTTTGTTGTTGATGATGATACAAGTGTTTTCTTTATATTTTTCTAATTTTACATGATGATCTCGGCCGCGACGGGGACCGATGTCATCGCAGGCTTTGGTTCGCTCGCTTCTTCTCTGATGCTTTGTTCTCCTTCTTCTACTTCTTCGTCAGTGGCAAACTGTTCAGCCATGCGCGGTTGCGAATCTTCTATGGGTACTTTCCTCTGGTATTCTTTGCGCGTCGCCAACCTTCTCGCCGCTTTTTCTTGATCTTTTTGTCTTTTTTTCTCGTTTTGCAGTTGCTTTTTCATGGATTTCTTGCCTTTCGGTGCCGACGCGGATGAAGAAGACGGTGGCGTCGTGCCTAATGGCGGCGTTCCTTTCACCGTCGTCGGTGGAGAAGCGCTCATCATTTTCGTCGTTGGCGATGAACCCTTCATTTTCATCATCGAGTGTTGATTGTTCGGCGAAGACGAAAATGCAGCCGAACCCATCTTTTCTTTTTTCATCGGTTGCTGTATCGGTCGGGCCAGCGCTCGTCCGCTCGCCACGAACCCGTTCGCGCCGAATCGCCGGTTCCCAATCACTACTCTCGCGCCGCCTCTCTTCGCAAAGTACTCGTCGTCGATGTCGTAATACGCGCTCTTATTTGACGACTTCATTCCATGATAGCCGTGACCATATTCCTCTTCAAACGAATCATCGAACGAAGATTGTCTCCCTCCGTACATCTCCTCCTCCGTTTCTTCCAAACCTAACCACTTCGACCGTTTCAACAAACACAACGGGTGTTCCCGTAAATCCAACTCTCCGCCCAGCCTGTGCACCGACCCGTCCAACTCCCGATAGCACAACAAATTCTCAAACGGCACGCGGCAAGACGGACACTTTGCCGCAAAGCTCGTCTGGCCGTGGTGGTGATTATGATGCGTGGACGATAACCCGCGTTTTTTCCTCTGCGCGTTTTCCTCCTCCTCTTGAAAGTTCGCCCATCGAACGATGCACTTGGCGCAAAACGAGTGCAAACACGGCACCGTAAAACAAGAATTTTCCAAACTCGGCGCGTTGAGACAAATCGCGCACGACGGTAAACTCGAATCCTCCTTTTCGTCGTCGTCGTTGTCGTCACCATCGCCATCCCCCGCGTTAATTTTGTTCTCGCTGCTGATACTCTTACGCTCAAAACCATCGAAATCGTGCGCCGACGAAAACATCGTCGCCTCCGCGTCGTCGTCGTCTTCGCCAAAGAAGAGAAAGTTGCCTTCTCCCCCTCTTCCTCCGAGGAGGTTCTCGTCGTCGTTTTTGTCGTCGTCGTCGACGCGGTCCTTCAACTCCAACCGCGCTAAAGTTTCGCTCAACCTTTCGTTAATCGTCGACGACATCCTCTCTTTTTTCTTCTTCGTCCGGGTTCCTTTTGTCTTTCCTTCTTTCTCCGTCCGTGTCTTTTAACTTTTGTCTCTTCGCCACCAACGGACACGAAGAGAGTTTTATCTCTTGTGAATGGAAAAAAGATACGTTTCTCTTCCTTAAAATAAATACAATACGCGCGAATGATTCGTTCGCGAAAACCGAAGAGAGAGATACGCGACGATGACTTCTTCTTCTCGCTCCTTTTCGCCGGGTGGGGTAATGCTCTTTTCTTCGAGAGGCGCGCGCGCTCTTCGAGAGAGAGAGAGAGAGAGAGAGATGTCTCTCTTCTCTTTTTCTGACGCTCGAACGCGCTCGGTTGTTTTTTTTTATTCGTTTTTTTTTGAATAGGTCCATAGTTGGTACTCTGTTGGGTCTCTGAGCGTTACTCGAGAAGACGTCCCTTCGTGCTGCTTTCTTTAGGTGTGTTGGTGCATATTTGGTACTCTCTCTTACGTGGTCTCGTCGAAACGTCTTCAATACAAAAAACCGGATAACTGCCAAACAGCGCGAGAGAAGAAAACGCGCGCTCCCCGGAAGAACCTTTCGTCGTCTCCTTCAAACCCGGACGACGACGATGGGTTCTTTTTTCGCGCGGAGAGACGACGACGGACGCAGAGAGACTTGAGAAAAAGAAACATGCGTAGTGGCGCCACCGCCGCCGGGGCCTCGCTGTCCGCGCTCGTCGCGCGAGAGTACCAGACGCCGTCGACCATCACCACGCACTTGGCTTTAACGCTCGTGCAACTCATATTCGCGCTGATGCACACGCTCGCGAACCCGTCTCTGAAGTTCATCAAACCGTTCGCGTTTTGCACGCTGCGATTGGCGTGCGCGTTGCCGTTCTTGTGGCTGTTTTCTCGGTTGGAACGACCGACGCAGACGCCGAAACGAAGCGAGTTGACGTGGATGCAACACTTTTGGTTTCTCCCGATGGGGACGTTTTTGGGAATAGCGTACGTGCTCGTGTTCGTGTGTAACGAACGGTCCGGAGCGATCGCGGTGGCGAGCGTGCAGCCACTGATGCCGGTGTGCACGGCGTTGCTTTCGTTCGCGTTTGGATTAGAAAAGATGTGCTTTTTGAAAGCGTTCGGGTGTTTGCTCGGATTCGCGGGGACGGTCATGGCGGTTCGCGCGCACAGGATATTCGACGAGGTGGGTCCGTCGGTTGGGGACGTGTTGCTTTTACTGTTGCAAACGTGCTCGTATTCGTTTTACGTCGTGATGGTGGTGAAAGCGACGAAGAGCGGGATGAAAAATTACGGCATGACGTTTTTGTTCCGATCGACGGTGTTCGCGTGGACGTGGATATTCTTCGCCGGAGGGTTGAAGCAGATCTTCATAGACATAGATTGGAAGAACGACGTGCCGGCGTACGCGTGGGGAGGCGTGCTTTTTAGCGGATTCGGTAGTGCCGTTATCGCGCACGGCATCAACAGTTGGGCGATCACCAGGGTGAACGGCGTGTTGCCGACGGTGTACTCGGGCGTTCAAGTCGCGTTCACCGTGCTCTTCGGGCTGACGTTTCTGAACGAATCGCTCGAAACGATTCAGTTCGCCGGCATCACCATCACCGTGGTAGGCGTGTACTGCGTCGCGCGAAGTCGCGCGGACGAACAGGGAGAAATTCTAGCCGCATCGACGACGGTATCTTCTCCTTCGTCTTCCGCCGCCGAAGAAGAAGAAAAAGAAGAAGAAAAGGTCGTCGTCGTGACCGTCCCAGACGGCGCCGTCCCACACCGCGCTTCGCTCGATTTGTAGAGAGAGAGAGAAAACGAGAACACGTAGCACTAGTCGTAGCACTAGTAGTAGTAGGAGCAGCAGCAGCAGCGGATGTTTTTAGAGAGAAAGGGTTGTAATAGCGAAGCAGCAGCAGGCGAGAGAACGTATTTTTAAGAGCAGAGAAAAAAATGAGCTCTGATTAGCTGAAACAAACCCTATCCGTTTTGGAATAAAAGTCTCTAGCCTTCACTTTTTTACACCCGGGCGGCGCGCACACAAAACGAACGCACGCGCACGACACACTCTCAAAAGAACCTCAAAAAAGAAAGAAAGATGCTTCGCCACGCGCTCACGCGTTCGTTGCGACGAGCGACCGCTTCCTCGACGACGGGTAACGCCGCCGGGGCCATCCGATGCATGGCCTCGGGAGCCCCACGCAACGCGACGGAAATCTCGGACGAGTTGTTGGACAAACTCGGCACGTTATCCACGCAAGCTTTGATCGACGGTTTGTGGGTGATGGGATGGCCAACGTCGCACATCATGGGCGCGCGACCGCTGACGGAGGGTCAGCCGAAGACGGTTGGCCGGGCGATTACCGTTCAGTTTGTTCCGCAAAGGCCGGACATCATGAAGGATAAACCGCCCGGGATGGAAAGTCCGGAATACGAAGCGTTCGAGCTCGCCGGGCCGAAAGAGGTGGTGGTGATGAACTCGGTCGGTCCGTGGGAATCGGTCGGTGGCGATATTAAGTTTTTGCGATTGATGCAAAAGAAAGTCGCGGGCTTAGTCACGGACGGGTCGGTGAGAGATACCGCGGTGTTGCGAGGCTATGGGTTCCCGGTGTTTAGCCACTCGACGACGCCGAGACAAGGTCCGCACGTGCACCAGCCGTGGGCGTGCAACTTGGTCATCAACTGCGGTGGAGTCACGGTGAGACCAGGTGATGCGATTGTAGGGGACCAAGACGGAGTGGTGGTCATTCCGGCGGCGGTAGCGCAGGAGGTGTACGATATCGCGCACTCGAGAGAAATCATCGAGGACGTGGTGAAGAAGGAGTTGGAGGAAAACCCGGGCCCACCGGGAAGATACTATCCGTTCCACTCGAAGATGATCAAGGAAGATTCACCGTTGGGGAAATTGTTGACGAGCAAAGGGGTCACGCCGACCGGAGGGTTCATGAAGGGAATGCACTCCATGGCGAGAGGAGGCCAAGAGAAGTATTTCAGCAACAGTTATTTTAGAGGAGGGGCGAAGATCAGTAGCAGCAGAAACACCAATACGAGAAACAGCAACAACTTCATGTTTAAGCGCAACATGTCGTCGTACGCAAAATCGCAATCGGATTACGACGAAGTTTTGAAGACTATTCTTCAGCACAGAGCGTGCGCGGTGTTGCGCACGTTGCACGAAGGCAAAGCCGAATTAGCCATGGACGCCGCCGTGAGAGGTGGGTTTAAAGTCGTCGAGTTTACGTTGACCACGCCGGGCTGCTTGGACGCGGTCTCGAACTTTGCCAAGCGCACGGACGTTATGACTGGCGTCGGGACGATTTTAAACGTCGAGGACGCGAAGAAAGCCATGGACGCGGGCTCGAGATTTATCGTTTCGCCGATTTTGATCCCGGAAGTTGTCGAGTGGTGCAAGGCTAACAACATCGTGTGCATGCCGGGTTGCCAAACGCCGACGGAGTTGCACTACGCGTACACGTTGGGTGCGCCGATCCAAAAGTTATTTCCGGGCGTCGCCGGCGGCCCGGCGTGGGTGAAAGCCGTCTCCTCGGCGTTGCCGCATTTGAGAATCAACCCGACGAGCGGTTGCGATTTGGCCACGTGCCAAGACTATTTAAGAAACGGTGCGTCTTCGGTAGGTTTTGTAGCGCCGGCGTTTGACCAAGATAAGATCAAAGCCGGCGATTGGGATGCCATCGCAGCGACTGCTAAGACTTTGACCGACGCCGTCAAAGCGGCGTAAGGAAGGAAGAGAGAAATTTCAATTAAGCCGTGCTTGAGAATACATAAAATGATACCATCCTTTTTTTCACAAGTGCGAGAACGTAATACATCTGGTACCTGCGCTCTAAATCGATACTACAATGACTATTTACAATTGCGCGCGTTGACTCAGTTAATAATCGTCGACCGTTTTGCGACTTTCTTCGACCGGAAATACTGTCGGCCTGTATTCGGGCACGTATTGAGCTCTTTTGACGTACTTGTACAACTTGGTGTCGTGTTCGTCGTCCGACTCTATGATCCGAACTACGCTTTTTTTCGCTTGGCCTTCCTCGGCGGCTTGTTTTATGACCCTAACGGCGACTCGTGCCGAGATGTTGCGAATCTCTTTAATGAGTGGGAAAATACAGCCTCTTCGAATTTGGTCTTCGGTGAGCATATCTGCAATTGCTTTCGCCGAAGCGACGAGCATTTCCTCGGAAATCGTCTTCGCGCCGCTCAACATCGCGCCTAATCCGAGACCAGGGAAAACGTACAAGTTGTTCCCTTGATTCGCGCGCATTAAACGCCCCGAAACGGGGCCTTTCGCATCTTCAAAGGGCGAACCACTCGAAAAAATTGCTCTCCCGTCGGTCGCTTTCGCCGCCTCCTCTGACGTGCACTCCGCGTTCGATGTTGGATTAGACAGAGGGAAAATAATCGGTCGTTCGTTTTGCTCGCCCATTTGCCGCAAAACGTCTTCGGTAAACAACCCGTTTACTGTTGACGCGCCCAGTAAAGCGGTACATTTCGATTTTTTAACGACGTCCAACAACGAAGCGCCGTCGGGTAACTCTTTCGTCGCTTTCCTCGCCTTTGCGAACGGTTCCACCGCGGCTTCCCGCGGAAACTCCAATTCACGCTCGTTCGTAATCAAGCCGTTGTTATCCAAGATGTAAAAGTTATCGTACGCCTCTTCTTCGCTCAAACCACCACTCTTCATGACCGCTTTGTGTAACATGGACACGATTCCCATGCCCGCGGAACCGGCGCCGCACATGACAAACTTCTGTTTTCGAATCTCGGATCTATCTTTACCGCCCAACACCTTCAACGCTCCGTACACGCCGGCTAAAACTACCGCCGCGGTGCCTTGAATGTCGTCGTTAAAGCACAAATAATCGTTTCTGTAATTCGTTAAAATCTCCAACGCGTGTTTGGTTTGGAAATCCTCAAACTGAATGAGCGCGTTTGGCCATCGATGTCGAATCGCGCGCATGAACTCGTCAATCACGCGGTAATAATCGCCGCCTTCCAACCGCTCAGAGTTCAAACCGAAATACCACTTATCGTCCAACAAACTCTTGTTATTCGTCCCGACGTCTAAGCACACCGGTAGAACTTCCTGCGGATCAAATCCACCTCCAGCGACGTATAAATCTAACTTCCCGATCGATATTCCCATCCCGTGTGCGCCTAAATCACCCAAACCTAACACCCTCGACCCGTCCGTCACGACGACAATCTTCACGTCCCCTCGCCAGTTATACGTCATCGAGTGCATGTGCCCGACGTCATCTTTGGTGAAAAACATCCCCCGCGCGCGTCGGAAAAACCGAGAATAGTTCAAACACGCCTCACCAACCGTTGGCGTATAAATCACCGGCGCTAACTCCTCCACGTGCTCTCGCAACAACCGATAAAACAAAGTCTCGTTCCTATCTTTCAGCGCTTGCAAATGTCGCCAGCGCGCAATCTTCGGCGCGTTCGATTCTCGCATCGTCACCTGTTGCTGCCAAATCTTCTCCGCTTGCTGTTCGATGGAGAAATACCGCGGCGGTACTAACCCTCTCACCCCTAACCGTTCGCGCTCGGAGTGGTTAAACCCGGTCCCTTTGTTATACACCGCGTTATGTAATATCTCGCTCCCTCGGTGAATATTCCCAGTCAAAACGACAATCTCGTCCACGCTTCTCTTCCGACTTTGCCTCGCTAACCAGTCTCGCAAACTCTCGTGTTTGCTGTATTCCATCTGCTGCTCTCGCGTTCGAGGCGGAGAGGTCGCGTCGTTGATAAAATCGTCCTTCGACGGGTCTCGCGCGTTCGAAGGGAGTTCTTGGGGAAAGATGGAGAAGCCGTCCGTGGCATCGTCGTCGCCGGTGGTGGTGGACGTTTTGGAGTCGTCGGAGGAGGAGGAATACCATCGAGAGGAGGAGGCAGAAGAGGAGGAAGAAGGAACGAACAACGGGTAAAAAAGGTCGTCTCTTTTGTGTCGGCGACGAGGAAGCGCGCGTCGGAGTGCCGCGCGCATCATCATCTCGCTTTGTTACGTATATCCAGAGAGAAAGCGATTTTCTTTTGTGTGGATAACGGTCTGTCTACGTGTCGAGAGAATACGCGGGTAAGCGAGATAAAAC
>Ga0182090_1417886_pt1 | contig 12149 bp, 10 predicted proteins | sample 041ome_24_FD_127767 | JGI IMG/M metagenome (GOLD analysis project Ga0182090, IMG submission 127767) | Metatranscriptome of coastal salt marsh microbial communities from the Groves Creek Marsh, Georgia, USA - 041408BS metaT (Metagenome... | ecosystem: Environmental > Aquatic > Marine > Intertidal... | reverse complement strand
CCGGGCGCGAAAAAAGCTACAGGTGTTGATAAACCCACATCGCCTGCCGCCACATTGAATGGCGTCGGTGGTCACCGCCCGGCGCAGTTGGCCATCTAGCGCCGCCGGCCAACCGTCGAGATCACCGTCCCAGCTGTTGCTTGCCAGCGCATCCAACATTGACTCCATGACAGGTCCCGCCTGCTCAATGGATAAGTCGGCCACTTCATCCGGGTAAAGGGGTATCAATGCAGGCGCGGTATTACCGGCCAAGTGATTATCTAGCTTCTGCAGGCAAACATAGCGACCTCGCCCCTTTGCCAACTGCACGCTGAATTCGAGCCCGCTGTGCTCTCGGATATCGGGCAGGTCACGATAAATAAGCTGTTCCTGAAGCGCCACCGTCGCGGTCGCAATGACCAGGGTTTTACCACGCGCTTTAGCAACGGGCAGTGCGGCAATGGTGTAGGCAATGGTCTTACCGGTGCCTGTTCCAGCCTCCACCACCGCGATAGCTTCGGGTGCATCGGGGTCGCCCAGCGCATTCGCAACTTCGGCAATCATTTGACGCTGCCCCCAGCGGGGGCTCAAACCACGCTCATCGATCAAATGCTGATAGGCGTCGCGGATCTGGTCCTTTATCGCATCAGCCAGCAAGGTGTATGCCCTGATCCGCCAACACAGCGCGCAGGGGATTAGCATACATAGCTAGCGCGTAGGGACGATGTTCCTCAGGCAAGGCCCGAATACGGCCTTCGAATTCCGAACGGGTAATGGTGCCCTGGTAGAATTCTACTGGGGGCACATCGGTGGTTCCCTCAAGCATTTGCCAAGCCCAGAGTGCATTCTCGTACAGTCGATAGCGATTGCGAATATGCAAGTCGATGACAGCAGCTACACTCTCGACGTCCAAATCATCCCCGGAGATGGGGGGTCCAAAGCTCAGATGCACTCGACCTTTCTGTCCAGATATACCCAAACCAATTGACAACACATCTTCGTCGTCACCCTTGGTGTAGGCATCACCTAGGGCCAGCGCGGCGGCTTTCAAGCCATCGCAGGGATCAAGTTCATAGGAGATGGCCAAAGGTACGATCTTCAAACTGCTCAAAACCTCCGCCACGGATTCAGCGCCGCGATCTCTGCTCAGCGTCAACATCTTTATGACCGCGGGCTCCGTCGCATCGATACCGTCTTTGGCCCGCCCTTCCCGCTGCGCAATCCAAACCGGCCCACGATTCTCAGAGATCATCCAACGCATGAAGCTCGCGAGCTGCTTTGAGGCCGCCATCAGCTCCCGTGGCGCGGTGATGTTACGCCGCACCAGAAAACACTTGTTTAGACGCATTAGATCGGCAACCCAGGCGCGCTTGATTAAATTGTCGCCAATAGCGATAGCCAAGGTTCGATGACCCGAGGCGTGAATGACCAAATTGGTCAGTGCGGGATCCATACTAATATCGCGATGATTACTGATAAATAGCCACGATTCGTCGGCGGATAACCGTTCTAGGCCGTCAAAAGTAAAGCTCGCTGTGGATGCGATTACCCGCTCCAACTGGGGTTTAACCAGGATTTGGAAATCATCAACGGTGCGCACCCCTGACAGCGCCCAATAGAGCCAGCGCCGCACCGCAAAACGCGCTAAGCCAGGTAACCAGCGATTGAGCCCTTTCAGCTTTAGCCTTGCCAGGGCATCAGCCAGCTCAGGGTCATTTCGAAGCCTAGCAACAACCGCCGGCACCTCGTCGTCGGAATAGGGTCGGATGTCTGCGAATGGATCTGCGTCTAACGACGGCATGAGCAATTTTTTCCTAAATCAGATTAACTCGTATGGGGTGCAGATTTTGCCACCGTTTTTACGCACTTTCTGGTAACCTTGCGCGCCGAAACGAAAACTACCGCTCGAGGGCTTGTGATGGAAGCGTCCAACGCGCTTTTGATGACACTTGGTGTCTCCGCTTTGTTAATCAGCTGGGTACTACTTTTGGTCGTATCCTGGAAAGAAGACTACGCATGGGGTCTATTCTCCCTGCTTTTACCACCTGTGGGCTACCTTTATAGCCTGTTCCGACTGGATAAAGCCGGTCAGGTGATACTGGTTGCAGCCGTTGGTTGGACTTTGGTGCTGCTCGCCTTTTGATATCGGCGAGCACTCAGTAACAGATATATCGTAGTGATTTCCCGCTCTGGGATACCTAGAGTGGGCATATCACCGTTGACAGCGGGCCGCGGTTCTCGGAAAATCGCGCGCTCTTTTTCAGACCCCTTTGGAGAGTCAAATTGGCTAATTCACCCCAAGCTCGCAAACGCGCTCGTCAAAACGACAAGCGTCGCGCTCACAACGCAAGCCTTCGTTCCTTGGTTCGCACCAAGATCAAGCGTGTACTTGCTGCGGTCAAAACTGGCGATGCCGCTGCTTCTAGCGAAGCGCTGCAGCAGGCTGTACCTGTCATCGACAAGATGGTCACCAAAGGTATCATTGCTAAAAATAAAGCCGCTCGTCACAAGAGCCGACTGAACGCAAAAGTTAAGGCTCTCGCTACGAGCTAAACCCGACTCACTTGGCGCCTAAACGGGCGTCCAAGTGGCGGTTTATTTCAGACTCTAACTGACGCTTGAATGGCCTAGCGAGCAGTCCCAGTTTGATATGACCTTCCGCACGTCCAGGTTGAATTCTTACCTCGCCTTCAAACCCTCTGCCAGTGAACCGCAGTTCACCATCGGTTTGTTGCACCCTTGCGCCCAGCTCCCGCAAATAAACGTTTAAATCCTTGAGTGCGGAATCGCGCTCTTCAGGGGACAGGTTGTGTTCGCGGGAAATATCGATTGAGCTCATAGCAGTAACCGTTTGTTGGGTCTTGTAATAAAACCAGTGAAATAACGGCTCAGGCAACCCCTGTTATCGTTAAAATGAGGTTATGAAAACTTCTCTCGCCGACAACGACTCCAGCCTCCGCTTTCTTTTCGAAGCATTAGATATCCGGGGGGAATCCGTCAAACTCAAAAACGCCCTTGCTGAGCTTGCAGGCAGCCATGAATACTCGCCATCCGTGCGAGAGCTCTTGGGCGAGTTTGCCGCCGCAGCAGTACTCATCAGTAACAACCTCAAATACGATGGCCGCATCATTCTGCAGGCTCGGTCGCAGTCAGCGCTGACGCTTGTCATGGTTGAGTGCAGCAGTGACCTTAAAATACGCGGTATTGCTCGCGGTGATATTGGTGCCGTATCGGAAGCTCCTTTCACGCTAATTGATGGGGGGCAGTTAGTCATCACCATTGAGCGAGAGGGTGGTCAGCGCTATCAGGGGATAGTTGCGGTAGACGCCGCGTCCCTCGCTGAAAGTCTGGACAGTTATTTTCAGCAAAGCGAGCAGCTCAACACCCGATTCTGGCTTGCCAGCGATGGCGAGAATGCCGCGGGAATGATGCTTCAGCAACTGCCCGCTCAGATCCAGCAGAGCGCAGAACACCGACAAAATCAGTGGCAAGAGGTTATGTTGCTCGCTGACACCATCACTACCAAAGAGCAGCTAGAACTGCCGTCGGAACAGGTTCTTCACCGCCTCTTCCACGAATACCCCGTGCGCACCTTCGAACCCAAGAACGTGATATTTCATTGCTCATGCTCAAGGGAACGTAGCCTCAACGCACTGACCACATTATCCCCTGGAGAGCTTGAGGACATCTTCGTTGAACAGGGGTCGATTGATATGACCTGCGAAATGTGCGGAACACCCTATCAATTCGAGCGGAAAGACATCCCCGGGCTCGCAGAGCCCCCCATCCTGCATTAAACTTACGCACCCAAAAAAATACACGCCCATTACTAAAACCTTGGATCACAATCATGACGACTGAAAACGAGGCCCAGGGGCCCAAAAAGCACACTGACCTGCCTGCAGCTGCTCTCATTGAGATCGCGCTAGCCAAAGGCGAAGGTATTCTCTCGGATACCGGCGCACTGCGCGTTGAGACTGGCGCTCGAACCGGACGCTCACCTGCAGACAGGTTTGTGGTACGTGAACCGTCCTCGGAAGACGCAATTGATTGGGGCTCAGTCAACCGTCCTTTCGACGAAGACAAGTTCGATGCCCTGTGGGATCGCGTCAAAGCCTTTGCCAATGAGGCGGACACTTTCGTGCAACACCTTCATGTCGGTGAACACAGCGACCATTACCTCCCAGTGACCGTGACGACTGGCACGGCTTGGCAATCCTTATTTGGACGAAACATGTTCATTCGTCCCAGCCACTACAACCCCGCGAACAAGCCAGAGTGGAAAATCCTTAACGTCGCGAACTTTGTGTGTGATCCAGAGCGCGACGGCACAAATTCCGACGGTGTTGTGATCATTAACTTCGCCCAACGCAAGGTGCTGTTAGCCGGCATGCGCTACGCCGGCGAAATGAAGAAAGCTATGTTCTCGGTACAGAACTTCCTGCTACCCGAGAAAGACGTCATGCCAATGCATTGCTCAGCCAATGTGGGCGAAGATGGCCAAACCACTTTGTTCTTTGGCCTCTCTGGCACGGGTAAAACAACGCTCTCTGCAGACCCTGATCGCTATCTCATCGGAGATGATGAGCACGGCTGGGCAAAAGGATCCGTTTTCAATATCGAAGGCGGCTGCTATGCCAAAACCATCAACCTCAGCCAAAAGAACGAGCCCATCATTTGGGATGCAATTCGCTTCGGCTCTATCATTGAGAACGTGGTCCTCGATGAGAACCGGCACGCAGATTACGATGACACCAGCCTGACGGAGAACGGCCGTTGCTGCTACCCGCTAGAACACGTGGAAAAACGTGTTTTGGAGAACAATGGCGGAGAGCCTAAGTGCGTCATTTTCCTGACGTGCGACGTGTCGGGGGTGCTACCTCCTATTTCGATTCTTTCCAAGGAAGCCGCCGCATTCCACTTCCTGTCGGGCTACACGGCTCGAGTGGGCTCAACTGAAGTGGGCGCAGAAGCGGGAATTCATCCGACGTTCTCTACCTGCTTTGGTGCACCGTTTATGCCCCGACCTGCCAGCGATTACGCCGAGCTGTTGATGAAGCGCATCGAAGATTTTGGCAGTCAGGTCTACCTAATTAACACCGGCTGGACCGGCGGCTCCGGTGCTGCCGGAGGTAAGGGCTCCCGCTTCCCCATTCCCGTCACCCGAGCGGTGGTACATGCGGCCCAGAGTGGCGCATTGCTCAACGCCGAAACCAAGCACATTGAAACCCTCAACCTGAACTTCCCCGTTGAGATTCCGGGCGTGGATCCAAAATTTGTCGACCCAAAAGCAGGCTGGGGCGATGATGCGGCTTATGAGGAACAGGCCAGCAAACTCGCCGCCTTGTTCCAAGAAAACATCAAAAAGTTTGATGTGTCAGCGGCCATCATCGCGGCAGGTCCAAAAGCAGGATAATCCTTCTGCCTAAGCAAAAAGCCCGCATTAACGCGGGCTTTTTTTGTGCTAAAGGTAGTCAATCGGGCCAAGACCCACAGCACTATTAGCGGTGGATAGCGACAATAAAACCGATACGAGAATGAGCGACGCCCCAGGGATAATCACGCCGCTCACCTTTGGCGATCCTTAAACGTTTGCTAGGTTAAGCCTCGCGGGCCTGCAACCCTTTGCTCTGCTTTAGCCGCTTTAAGCGATTAAACAGCAGTCCCAGATCGTCGCCTATAAGATAAAGAGAAGGCACCAATAGCAAGGTCACACCCGTTGCAAACAGTACGCCGAATGCTAAAGACGTCACCATTGGGATCAGAAATTGTGCCTGCACGCTGGTTTCGGACATGATGGGCAACAAGCCAACGAAGGTCGTTAGTGAAGTGAGGATAATGGGACGAAATCGGTCCTCGGCTCCCTGTAGCAGGGCATCCCACAGCTCATAGCCCTGCCCGCGCAATGCATTGATGCGGTCAATCAGCACCAAATTATCGTTAACAACAACCCCGGCACAGGCGACCACTCCCATCAGGGAAAAAATACTTACCTGCCAATTCAGCATGGCGTGACCAAAAATAGCGCCCATGATGCCGAAGGGCACCGCCGTGAGAACCAAGAAGGGCTGCCAGTAAGATCTAAATGCAATGGCCATAAGGCCAAAGATGACTAGCATGGCTAAAGTCATGTACTTGAGCATAGCGGCTTTGAACAGCGCCTCCTCCTCCAATTCACCATCAAGATTCAGTTCCAGACCGGGGTAGCGCTGCTTCCACTGGGGTAGCCACTCTTCGATGATCGCGGACACCACCTCAATGGGCGCGGCGCCATCCTCTGCAACATCGGCGCTGACCTCTAGGGTTCGCATGCGGTTCAAACGCTCTAACTTTTGATAACCAGGCTCAATGCGATAGCTCGCTACCGTCTCAAACGGCACCTCGACACCGGTTTGGGTACGGATATACATGTCACTCAAGTTGGCGATAGAGCGTCGCTCTTCCTCGGGGTAACGCACCATCACCTTCACGTCTTCACGCCCTCTGGGAATGCGCTGCGCTTCCGCACCGTAAAACGCCTGCCTTACTTGCCTGGCAACATCAGCCAGCGAAATACCCAAGCCCTCTGCCGCTGGTTTAAGCGCTAGAATGACCTCATCTCTGGGGGAATCAAAACTATCACCGATGTCGAAAACCCCTGGATAGGATGCCAGCGCTCTTCTTACCTCCTTGGAAACCGCCTCCAAGTGATCGATGTTGCGGGAGGCGAATACAAGCTTGATGGGCTTACCTGGATCGCGGATGGTGAAGTCCATTCTGACCTCTTTGGCCTCAGGAATAGCACCCACTCGCTGTCTGTACTCTCTAGCCAGCTGTTCGGTATTCACCAAATCCGACACGGTACCCAAAATAATCGTGATTTTATTGGCGTTAGTGACCGCTGAAATATGGCTCATGGCCGGGACCACCGCAAACTCCGGCTTGTTGTTCCACTCCTCACGCAGATCTTCGGCGACCGTGACCATACGATTGCTCACCGCAACCGTAGTCTCATAGGGCCCTCCTTCGGGCAGCTCAACGTTGGCGAAGACATAGTCTGAATTCACCTTGGGGAAAAATGCGGTGCGCAACCAGCCGCCACCATAGAGCGCGATGCTGATTGCGAAGGCCACGAAAAACAGTGCTGCCACCGTGTAGTGATGGCGTAAGGAATAAGCAAGAAATGGACGATATTTGCGCTCCGCAAACCACATCATGCCGTTAGCGCACCACTCACGCAGCCGGTTGATTCGGATCATCACAGGATGCTTTGCCGGCTTCTCTGGACTCATGTGGGCTAGGTGCGCGGGTAGAATCCAAAGGCTTTCGATGAGTGAAAAGGTGAGCGCCAAAATCACCACCGTCGGTATGGCCCTTGCTGCGACTGCCCAGTCTCCGGGCAACATCAGCATAGGTACGAAGAACACCATCGTGCTAATAACCGCAAACATGACCGGCTTAAATACCGATTGCACGCCATGAAACGCACCGACCTCCCCGCGCTCACCCCTCATTTGATGGGTATAGATGGACTCGCCCACAATAATGGCGTCATCAACCACAATCCCCAGCACCAGTAAAAATGCAAATAGGGAAATCATATTTAGGCTAATGCCGGTGTATTTCAGCGCGAACAGCGTACCTAGAAATGCCACCGCAATGCCCGCCCCCACCCAAAATGCGAGCTTGGGGCGCAAAAACAGCACCAGCACCAAAGCCACCAGCAGTAGGCCACCAATGCCATTGTTGAGTAAGGTTGAGACACGGTCCCGGAAAGACACTGAAACGTCCCGCCACACGGTAAGCTGGACTTCAGGAGGTAGCTGAGACTGTTTAGATGCCACCCAGTCGTGGACCACTTTGCTGGTCTGCAGTACGTCTGGATCAGAGGTTACATAGACCCACAGACTGAGTGCCGGCTTGTTATCAAAACTGACATCGACGTCCATATCTGCAAAGCCATCTACCACCTCGGCGACATCACCCAACAGCAGTTCGGTACCGTCGGAGCGGGTCAGTAGAACAATTCGATCAAAATCTGCTCGATCGTAGGCCTGACCCCGAGTCTGAACACGAACATCGCCCTCGCGAGCCCTGATAGCCCCCGCTGGCAGATTCAAGGAAGCGCCACGGATGGCTGCAACAACGTTATCCATCGTGAGTCCGTACCGACGGAGATTCGCCTCAGAGACGTTTACAGACACCTCATAGGGCTTTGGGGTTGTTAGATCCACCACAGACACCCAGGGTTGCCGTGCCAAGTCATCCCGCAGAACCTCGGCGAGCTCCTTCAGTTCATATTCATCGAGGTCCCCCGCTACTTTAACGACTGCCATCATGTGACGGTATGTCAGTTCGGTGACCACGGGCCGCTCAGCATCCGAGGGGAAAGTGTCTATGGCATCGACACGGGTCTTAATATCCGCGGTCAGGCGCTGCATCGGATAGTCAGGCGTGGCCTCGATCATGATGGTTCCCAAGCCCTGAATAGCCGTTGAGCGAATTTCTTTGACCCCCGTAAGATCGTGAATAGCCTCCTCTACTCGAACACAGATTTGCTCCTCAACCTCTGCCGGCCCGGCGCCCGGGAAAGGCATAGTGACGCTCACCTGATTGATCTCAGGGGTCGGGAAAAACTGTTTATCGAGACTGGGCACCGTCATCACACCACCAATGATCAAGACGATCATCAGCAGATTGGCGGCGATGGGGTTATGAATAAACCAACTCAACGGTCCGCGCATCACTAGTTCACCTCCGCCCCAGGGCTATCAAGAACCTCCACCTCAAGACCAGAAATCAATAGGCCCGTCTGCTCTCGAACCACCCGCAAGCCCCGGGGGAGTCCGGCCACCCACGCCCAATCTTCCGAGCGGCGCTGTACCTCCACTTGCCGTCGCTTCAGGCGATTGTCCTCGTCCACAACCAACACCGAGTCGTCGGAGCGCAATGCGACTGCCGGCAGCTTCACAAGATCTGGCACCGGAGGCGTTGTAATCTCCGCATAGACAAACATGCCGGGAGTCAGTGGCGGTTTAGCCGCATCTTCAGCGTTAAAAGGATCTTCTACTTCGGCGACGGCGTGAACCAAACGTGACTGTCGATCGACGCTAGCCTCGACACGACGAATCTTCGCCATCCACTCCCAGGTGTCACCACCGAAACGGGAGCGCAGAATGACCGGACGCTCTAGCTCTGCATCTGCCCGAAGCGACAAGTCGAGGGCAGCGAGTTGACTATCATTCAGCGGCAGTCGCACCTGTACGGATGTTGTCGCATAAATCTCCGCAACAGGAGTGCCAGCCCCGATAAACTGCCCCAAATCCACTCGCTGCTGCTCAATTCGGCCATCGAATGGTGCGGTAATGCGGGTTCGTGTCAAAGCGAGCTCAGCCGCAGCAAGATCCGCTTTCGCCGCCTCCAAAGACGCCTGCGCTGCGGACATCTGTGGCTCCCTCAAGAACAAAGCGTTGGCTTCTTGGGTTCCCAGATCACGCCACTCCCGTTTAGCCTGGCGATTGCGACCGCGCTCCTCTGCTAGCCTCTGCTCGGCGGCCGCTACCGCCGCCTTGGCGCGGGTGATCGCAAATTGGTAGTCATCCCCTTCAATCTCCAGTAGCACATCACCGGCTTTGAAAAAGGCGCCATCCACGAAGTAATCTGCCACCCGCTCCACTTTGCCAGCCACCTGTGCCACCAAACTGATACTGCGGCGAGGCTCAACTGTCCCCTGGGTGAATACCGCTAGGGCCATAGGTGCTGGGCTAATTTCGATGACTTCGACCACAGGCCTAAGGGTTTCCTCAGGCGGCTTCGATTCGGGTTTTGGTTTACCGGTTAATAGCAGCCACGCCAAGAACAAACCTACGATCACCACTAGGGTTGCTATCAACAGATGTTTTAGGCGAGGACGCACACGCACAGGCTTAGATTCGCTGGAGTTGTTCACTGATGCTCCGTAGCAGTCTTGATGAAATTTAGCTCGTATTTAGACCGGGTCGAGAGCCTATACGCATCAATGACTGATTCAGCGCAAAAGTTGGTGGCTGCAAAGTTAGTGCAAAACTGCCGCTCTCATTAGAAAGCAGATTCTAATTCGAACCGGCATCCTGTGCATCGTGAACTTGAGATTTTTCCTGCGTAAAGACATTTACGTGACCCACCGAAAGACCTCAAGACAGACACAAACAGCAAGCGATCGTGGTTTCGAGCTAAATGGCAATACCACGGTTCTACAAAGGAGATGAGCAATGGCTGAAGAAATCACTGCAACAACCGAAAACACCGCAGCAGCGCCAAAGAAGGTAGCTGCCAAGCGCAAGGCCGCACCGAAGAAAGCGGCTCCCAAAAAGGCAACAGCAAAAAAAGCGCCAGCCAAGAAAACCGCGGCTAAAAAAGCCACTGCCAAAAAGCCTGCGGGTAAGAAGCCGGCAGCCAAGCGCGACCTGCGCACGGTTGCTCGTGAGACCAGCCGCAATGCGCTGCGTGCAGGCCTAGGCGTTTATGGCATGGCCTACGATCAGCTGCTGGAGCAGTTCGAGTCGCTGCAGAAGCAAGTTGACGACGCACAGGGCCGCTTGGACGAGCGTCGCAAGCAAGCTGAAGATCTGTACCAGTCACTGGTCAAGCGCGGTGAGAGCGTTGAGAAAGACGCACTCAAAGCCTTCGACGACCTCGAGATCGAAGCGCTGACTGACCGCGCCAAGCTGGAAGAGCAAATGAGCAAAGCGAAAGCTCGCTTCGAAGAGCTGCGCTCCAAGTTGATGAAAGCCGCCTGATACCCATCAGGTCCGTGTTTCTGGGGAGCGACTGCTCCCCTTTTTTATACCCGCCAAAACCTAAATAACGCAGATCCCGCACCAGCACCGCATCCGAGGCGGGCATAGGCACGAGAACAGAGGTTCAGGCATGATCGAGTATCAGTCCTTACAACCGTGCTAATATTCTGAGCGATGTAGTTAGCAGAGTGTTTTGTGAAAACAGCCGATCGCATTCTGGAAACAGCCCGAAGCCTGTTCAATACGCGTGGTGAACGCAATGTGACTGCATCAGACATTGCGCTAGAAGTGAATATCAGTCCGGGCAATCTGTACTATCACTTCAAAGGCATCGACAGTATCCATATCGCCCTGTTCAGTCAGTGTCAGCGAGATATGGTCAGCCTGCTCGGGCTATCCGTGCAGTCGCCCGAATTATTCTCAGATCGAGAGGATGAAACTCCAGTACAACGCAGCTGGTTGTTTTTGACCGTGGTCCTTGAGCAGATGCTGGCGTATCGCTATCTGTATGAAAATCCCCATGACCTGATGCATCGCTACCCGGAAATCGATCGCGGGTTTCGCCGTTTGGTGCGACTTAAACGCGCGGCATGCGAATCCATCGGTAGGGAGCTTCTTGGTCATAGCACTGGAGAGCGCACTGACTACAAGCTCGATCGACTAACCGATGCCATGGCGCTGACACTGAATTACTGGATTTCCTACGATCAGCTTAACCATCCCGGATCCACGGATCGGCTTATCGTTCACCGGGGAGTACTGCAGTTGCTATCGTTTTGCGCACCTTACCTAGGCGACGAACAACAGGCGTTTTATGCGGAGTGCGAACAGCTGTATAAGCATATGTTAGCGGCGGACAGTACTTAGCCCCAGGCAGATTCATCTGAGAGTCAGAGTCATCCGGGAATAAATGAACCGCGTAGTTCTGTACAGTCCTGCATAGTTAAGAGAATTCGGCCCTGATACCATCACCACCTGATATAAACCTTTGAAAAACCAAAACCCTTCCAATGATGGAGTAGTTACTATGACCATAGCTGTTGGCGATAAAATCCCAGAATGCACCCTAATGATTATGGGTGAAAACGGTCCCCAAGGCGTGACCACCGCTGAGTTATTCGATGGCAAAAAAGTATTGATGTTTGCGGTACCCGGCGCGTTCACTCCCGGTTGTAGCATGACCCACTTGCCAGGTTACGTAGCCAATGCTGACAAGATCAAAGCAGCCGGAATTGATAGCATTGTTTGTCTTTCGGTGAACGATGCCTTTGTTATGGGTGCCTGGGGTGTTCAACAAAACGCGGAACACATCGTTATGCTAGCCGATGGCAATGGCGAAATGACTTCCAAGTTGGGTCTCGAGCTGGACGGATCAGGTTTTGGACTGGGCACTCGCTCCCAGCGATATGCAAT
>Ga0182090_1404061_pt1 | contig 12199 bp, 10 predicted proteins | sample 041ome_24_FD_127767 | JGI IMG/M metagenome (GOLD analysis project Ga0182090, IMG submission 127767) | Metatranscriptome of coastal salt marsh microbial communities from the Groves Creek Marsh, Georgia, USA - 041408BS metaT (Metagenome... | ecosystem: Environmental > Aquatic > Marine > Intertidal... | reverse complement strand
TCCAGCACAGCCCGTGCGCCACGCGCAAAATCCACCGTCACAAATGCGTTGTCGAGAATGTCCGGCACTTCGCCGCCATAGCTCTCGTCGAGATGATTTTCATCCTGCCCACCGCTCGCAAAAATCCGCACCGGCTCATCGCGTAATGTGTGTCGCATCAGATCGAAGAAGTGACAGCATTTCTCAACCAGCGTACCGCCCGTGTTGCGGTTGAAACGGTTCCAGTCACCAACCTTGGGCAAGAAGGGAAAACGATGTTCGCGGATATACATCATCCGCACATCACCGGTTTCGCCAGCGTGCACACGCTCAATAAACCGCGCGACCGGAGGCATATAGCGATATTCCAGACCGACCCAGAAGAGGGCAGGATAGTCAGCCGCCAGTGCCGCGATCTCTTGAGCATGTTCTACGGTCGTACACAGCGGCTTTTCGACCAGAATTGCGAGCTCGCGCGGCATGATCTCTTGCAGAACTGCATGATGCGAAAAATTGGGAGATGCGATGATCACAGCATCGGGGGAGGATGCATCCAGCATCTCGGCGGTATCCGCGAAGGCTTCGATGCGCTGGCCCAATATGCCCGCCAGCGCCTTAGCCGCCTCACGCGAGCCAGCATCAGGGTCCGCAATCGCGACCAGATCAGCTTGCGGCAATAGTGCGAGATTGCGCATATGCTCGCGGCCCATCATTCCGCATCCGATTATCGCATATCGCCGAGTGTCACTCATGCACTCGCCATGCGGCGAAGCGGCGGCGCTTTCAAGCGCGATCTTCAGCCAGTCTATAGATGAGCGAAGTGCATGGTTTGCCAGCCTGTTCGATCATCATCTCGATTGCGTCTTCGGCGCGGTTCGTCAGCGCAATCGAGAACGGAACATTCATTTCGACATAGCGGGTGAAGCTGATCTCTCCGCCTGACAACTGGACATCGGGCTGCCCCAAAAGGAGCGCGCAAAACTGCCGCCCGACCTCCGCCAGATGGACCGCGTTAACGTGATCGCCTGATCCATCGAGAAAACGGCTGCCCGGCGGCATGCCGTTTGCATTCGTGATCAAAGCCTCTGTCTCTGTTGCACCGTCATCCAGCGGAGCAATCAGCGTATGCTCGCAATCCAAAGCGCCCACCGCCTCGCGCGGGGCGAATGCAAATGGCGGCGGCTGTTTGTCGGCGTCGAGTTCCTTTTTGGCCTTGCTGCGCCAGCCTTCGAAATTGCGGGTCTGAAAGACAACGCCCTTGCCGACAGTACGATAGACCAGTCGGTCCTCCGCATCGAACAATTCAATGCCGAAGCCGATCTTTTCGCCGTCCGCGCTATTGCCCGTGGTCCCGCGCACGGGAATGCCAGCGCCTGCCTCACCGATCTCCCAGCTCATCCAGGTGAGCGCACTCCATTTGGATGGATCGAGCGTGCCGCGCGCCGCGGAGCATTCAACACTGATGAAGTAATTGAACGTCTGGATGACGATCGGGTGACTTGGTTGCAGCTTCACCCAGCGCCATGCATCTGGATCGGTGGAGCACTTGAACGTGACCGATCCATCCTCGCTGACCTCGTGATCGCTGGTATAGGTTATCCCTTCAGGTGCGGGCATGGAGCACCTGCGCTACGCTTTGACCTTCGCGGCAAAGCTCTTTCTCAGCTTCTGAAGCTTTGGCGGTATCACAGCGTGGCAATAGGGATTGCGTTGGCCTTCGCCTTCCCAATATTCCTGATGATAATCCTCGGCTGGATACCATGTCGCAGGGCCTTCAACGGTTGTGACAGCTGCACCAGCATTGTCCGCGTTCCAGCGCGCAATCGCGGCTTCGGCGGATTCTCGGTCAAGATCATCAGAAACAAAAATCGCGCTGCGATACTGCGTGCCGATGTCGTTGCCCTGACGATTGAGCTGGGTCGGATCATGTGTGCCCATAAATACATCGAGAATCTCTTCCATGGAGATTACATCGGGATCAAAGGTCACACGGATCGCCTCTGCATGGCCGGTCTGACCCGAGCAGACTTCTTTGTAAGTAGGATTGGCATTGGTGCCACCGATGTAGCCGCTTTCGACTTCGCTTACGCCCACAACGTCTCGAAACACCGCTTCCGTGCACCAGAAACATCCGCCCGCTACGATTGCCTGCTTGCTTGCTGCCATGAACCTATTCTCCTTGCCAGCCCAACAGATAGGAATTCAGGGCACGCTTGTCATCGTTATGCGTTGGGGTAAAAGAATTTTGCAACGTACCCCCTAAAAAGGACCCCCTGATGAAAAGATTTGCACTTGCTGCTGCGGCCTTGGCTCTAACTGCACCGTTTGCTCCTGCAATGGCTGATGGCCATGGGGCCCACCCTACGCTGGAAGAAGTGCTGGCAGACGAACGCCGCGACGGTGACCGTGCCCGCGATCAACATCGCAATCCTGCTGAAACACTCGCGTTTTTCCAAGTCGCGCCCGATATGACCGTTGCCGAAGTTGCCCCCGGCGGCGGCTGGTACACACGCATTCTTGCACCGTATTTGGCTGAAAATGGCCAGTACATCGCGATTGCGCGTGACAGCGACGAAGGCGGTTTCGATACGCGCGCCGCCCGGGCACGCGCACTGGCATGGACTGAACGCTTTAAGCAGAATTTCGCCGAGGAGTTTGGTGGCAGCGCTGACGAAGTGATGGCTTTTGAGATTGATGAATTTCCCGATGAGTTGTCGGGAAGTATCGATCGTATCCTGATCGTGCGCGCGCTGCACGGCGTGTGGAATGGCGGCGACATTCAGCTTTGGATGCGCGAAATGCGAAAGGTTCTGGCAGACGATGGCATGGTGGGCATTGTTCAACATCGTGCGCCTGCTGATGCCACCTATGCCGATGTGAACCCGGCACTCGGCTACATGCGCGAGGCCGACATGATAAAGCTGATGGAGATCAGCGGTTTTGAACTGGTCGCAAAGTCAGAGATCAACGCCAACCCAAATGACACAGCAGATCACCCGGAAGGCGTTTGGGAGATGAAGCCAGTCTGGCGTACGAAGCGCCCCGAGCTAGAGAACCTCGGCGAAAGCGATCGTATGACGCTGTTGTTCAGGAAGGCGGACTGACGTCCTCTAGGCTGTTCAAGAAGCCAGACTGAGCTTAAAGGACGGCATATGAGAGAAATCACGGTTGCCGCCCTTCAACTCTCGCTGGGCAGCGAGGACGAACAGGAAAACATCGCCGCTGTCAGCGAGCTGGTGGAGCAAGCCACCGCGCGCGGGGCGCAAATCATTTTGCCACCTGAGCTGTTTTCGGGCCCCTATTTCTGCAAGACCGAAGATGAAGCGCTGTTCGCCCTCGCGCGGCCAACGCTGGAGCACCCTTCGGTCATTGCCATGCGCAAGCTTGCCGCGAAGCTGAAGGTAGCGATCCCGACCAGTTTCTTTGAGCGTGACGGTCATCACTATTACAACACGCTCGCGATGATCGGCCCGGACGGCGATGTGATGGGCACTTACCGCAAGAGCCACATCCCTGACGGTCCAGGCTATGAAGAGAAGTTCTACTTCCGTCCGGGTAATGACGGGTTCAAGGTGTGGGACGTGTGCGGTGCGAAGATCGGCGTCGGCATATGCTGGGATCAATGGTACCCCGAATGCGCGCGGGTTATGGCTCTCAAAGGCGCAGAATTGCTGTTCTACCCCACCGCGATCGGGTCAGAGCCGTATGACGCCGATCTTGATACCAGCCGTATGTGGCAGCGCGCGATGCAGGGGCATTCGGTGTCTAACTGCATGCCGGTGATCGCCGCCAACCGGATTGGCGTAGAGCAAGGGCAGGCCTTCTACGGGCACAGCTTCATCACCAATGAATGGGGCGATAAGGTGTGCGAATTCGGCAAGGACGAATCAGGCGTGCTCGTGGCCACGCTCGATCTTGATCAAGCCGCAACGCACCGCGCGGGCATGGGGTTTTTCCGCGATCGCCGTCCTCAGCTCTACGGCCGCATCAGCGAAGACATCTGACCCCGGGTTCAGTCTCCGGCGAGTTCTTTCAACATGATCACCCAATGATCGAGGCCGTTGAGGAACGCGTCCACATACATCCGCTCGTTCAAGCCGTGAGCAAACATATCCTGCGGACGTGAGCCCGCACCGCTGATCGCCACAGTGTCATATCCAAGCGTGCGATAGTGCATGCCATCAGTCCCGCCGGATTCCATGTAGGGAATGATCGGAATTTCCTTGCCGAAGCGAGCCAACAGGCTGGTCGCCAATGCCGCGCGCACATCATCGCGCAAATGCGATTCAGGGCTTTCCGTCACATCCGTGATCAGGTTGAAGGCGACATTGTCATTACCGACGACTTCTTTCAGCTTCGCTTCGGTTGCAGCCGCACCAACGCCCGGGAAAATGCGGCAATTCACGGTCGCGGTCGCGCTTTGCGGCAAGGCGTTTTCGGCATGTCCGGCGCGAAGCATAGTCGCAATGCAAGTCGTTCCGAGCGTGCCTACAGTCTCCGGATTGGATTGCAGCATGGCAATAGCCCCTGAATTTTCAGGTTCGTCAGCGAAAGTACGCATCGCTGCGCCCAGATCACCCGGCACGCTTTGCCCCAAGGCTGCAAAATAGCTGCGGGTTAGTGCGGTTGCGCGAACCGGGAATTTATGGTCGCGGACCCGCGTCAACGCATCAGCCAGTTCATAGATCGCATTGTCGCTGCGGGGGCGCGACGAGTGTCCGCCCGGATTAGTGATAGTCAGCTCCCATGTGGCAAACGTCTTCTCCGCGGCCTGCACGCGCATAGCCATCGGCGTGTACTCGTCAGCCAGCGCCAGTCCGCCAGCGTCGCTATTCAGCACAAACTCCGGATCGACATTTTCTGCCACCCATTTCGCCTGCGCACGGGTAGAGATCATCCCTGTTTCTTCGTCTCCGGAGAACACGAGGTAAAGATCGCGATTTGGCGTCCAGCCTTCGCGCTTCAGCCGCAAGAAAGTCTGCGTCAGGTTCATCACGCCATATTTGTTGTCCAGCGTGCCGCGCCCAAAGAAATAGTCATCTTCAATGATCAGCTTGAACGGTGGGCGCTCCCAATCCTCTGGCAGCGCATCGACCACATCCATATGCGCCAGCAAAACGAGCGGTTTCTTGCCGGACGACCCGTCACCGCGATAGCGCACGACCAAGCCCTGCGTCGGCTCGCCATCGCTATCATAGTTGGTGACCATTACATCTTCATTGGCAAAGCCTTCGCCTTTAAGCCACGCAGTCAGATAGCTGACCATGGCTGGTACCTGTTGGTGACCACGCGCCGTGCGGAATGCGATAATGTCTTCGTAGATATTGATCGCAATCTGTTGCTCGGTCGTTAGATCCTGAACATGGCCATCGTGTGCTTGCACAGGCTGCGCCGCAGCAGATGCGAGCAGCAGAGCCGCTCCAGTCGAATACATTGCCTTCATTTAATCCCCCCTGACCGATATCCCTTCCCGTTGCGTAACAGCGCTATCGAGCGAAGTCGATTTGGATTGTTTGCATCGTTCGGCGTGCAAGCTACAACACGGTATGGCGAAGCCCTCTCACCTCTATCTGATCGCACTTGGTTCCAATGTCCGGACTGTCTCCGACGGTGCGCCAAAACGGGTTCTGGAAAATGCGATCGAAGTCTTGGAAGACCTCGGGCTGCTATTCCACGCGGTTGCACCCATCATTGCAACTGAGCCCATTGGACCTTCACAGCGCAAATTCGCCAATGGCGCAGCTGTTATCGAGACACACCGCGAGCCCGAAGAGCTGCTGCAATTGCTGAAGGCCACAGAGCAAATCTTTGGCCGCAAATCGCATGGTCAGCGTTGGCGTGCGCGTGTGCTCGACCTGGATATTGTGCTTTGGGAGGGCGGCATCTGGGAGAGTCACTCGCTGATCATTCCGCATCCCGAATTCCGAATCCGCGACTTCGTTTTGCGACCAGCAAGCGCCATTGCGGGCGATTGGCGCGACCCGATCACAAATTTGTCGCTCGCACAGCTATATGCACGCTTGACCAAGCCGCGCCCTGTCCCTAGGTGACGCGCCTCGTGCAACGCTACCGAACGGTGTTGCGCATCAGGTGGGCCGTTAGCTCAGTCGGTAGAGCAACTGACTTTTAATCAGTAGGTCGCTGGTTCGACCCCAGCACGGCTCACCACACAGTCCCCGTTTTTCGAGGGTTTGGCCTTCGCTGCCAAGGACACAAATTTTCTCCTGTATTTCCGCGACTTTGCGACGCGTGTTTTTTGCAGGCGGTCTCTTGAAGGAATCTGCGTGCGCAAATCGGAGACTTTCGGGCCAAGAAGTCTCTCGCCCCGAAAAGGTGTCCTACGATTGGATTGTGCTAACGGCCTATCTTGCGAGTAGCATCTGGCGCTGTGCCGACCAGTCCAGAGGCAACGAAGCTGCCCTGACCAGCTTGCGTGCTGATAGGTGACTTGGTTGTTTGCCATCGAGGATGGCGAGAACGATATCTGGCGCGAGGTAGCTGAGCCTGGCGGTGCGCTCGAGATGGCGGCGGTGACGAATAGGCATCTCTCTTACATTGGCATCGTCCATGGCGAGGAGCGTATCGCGCGCCGCAAACGTCCTTGCGATGAGATCCACCAATGCTTCGTTTGGCGTTTTTCCGTCATTGGTAGGTGGGACAAGGCGGAGGCGATCCTCATGACCGTTCCAGGATGATGTTGTCGGGATCTCGATTTTGGCGACGGTCTTTTGGCCTATCTCTTTAGCACCGATGCCAGCAATGCTCGTCAGTTTCATCGTGGCCTCGATCGATTTCTTTCCTATTGTGACCTGAAGGCCGAGTTCGGCTAGCCTGGCTTTGAGATCTGCGCTTGAGTCTTCGCGCAACGACATACCTATTGTTTGGGTAATAGAGATTGCGGACTGCTTGTCCTCGTCTCGCAGGCCTTTCAGCCAAGGTTGTAGGCTGTTAGGATCGCCTGCAGCGCTATCATGGCTCGGTGGGGTTCGTGGGCATCGGGTGAGCCCTCTGGGGACTGATCGTTTTGGCCAGACCGGTGACTTACCCGATCTATACCGGACTTACCGGCTTGATGCAGAGGCCATCATCGATGCGGCGGCAGAACTTTTTCTTTAAGACAAATCTGCGCTGGCGGGGCTTTGGCACAGGCGACTTGATACCGGCCTAGGGTTTCGTTCTCGAATGAGAGCCGATATTTTGGTCTTGATGTTTCGTTTCGCGAAAGTTCGTTCCACGCCCGCAATCATTCTCCCGTCCCTTCATTTACGTTCGGCGGGAGATGCTTGATGCTGATGAAGACCATGATGGCCGCGACGATAAAGAGCGCACTTTGATACAGCAATGCTTGCCGAAGCGCGCCGGCCTCCCCCAGCTCAGGGGTCAGAGCATCACTGATCATGCCGGTTGCCAAAGGACCAAAGCCGAAACCGATGAGATTGTTAAACAGGAAGACGATCGAGGTGACCATTGCGTGAAGATTGGAAGGAACAATCTGCTGGCTGATACTGATCATAGGCGCAGTGAAAGCAGAGGAGACCGCAATCGGTATCGCACATAGCAACAGTGTAAGCGCCATGTTCTGAACCATGAAGGCCACCATGACCATGGGCGCTGACATGGCGAATATGACAATGGGAATCCAGAGTTTCCAGCGACGATCCTTCGTGGCCAGTTTGTCGGTTACGATGCCAAAGCCGATCGCGCCACAAATGCCTCCAAGGCCGGTAATAGCCCCCAACATGCCCCCGATTTCGACTTTGCTTGATCCATATTCTCGTATCATGAAGGCTGGCAACCATGTCAGCAGGCCAGCATAGCCGAAAACCGCAATTGACCCTCCGATGACATACCACCGGAAGGAGCGTATTCTCATCAGGGCCATGATGCTTTGGAGGAGACTTAGCTGGGTGGAATCCTTGGGCCTGCCAACGCGAGGTGGCTCCTTCAGGAAGCGCCAAACCAGTAGGGACAAGATAATGCCAGGGGCCCCCACCGCGTAAAAGGCTACCCGCCATCCGTATTGCTGGGCCAGCCAGCCGCCCAAGGTAAATCCTAGAAATGCGCCGATAAAGTATCCCGCACCGTAAACAGACAACGCGGTGGTCCGGTGTCGAGGCGCATAGGTATCGGCTATCATCGAGTGCGCAGCAGGGGTGCAAGCGGACTCGCCAATACCCACTCCGCAACGTGCCAATAACAGCTGAATGTAGTTTTGGGCTGCACCGCAAAGTACGGTCATTACGCTCCATACAGCCAGCGCCCCTGCAATCAGCTTTTTTCTGCTTTTATGGTCTGCAAGGTAAGCAGCTGGAATGCCCATCAAGACGTAAATCGCCACAAAAGCAAAGCCGCTCAAGATCCCGAGCTGGCTATCGCTGAGGGAAAATTCTTGCTTAATATCCTCCAACAGAATGATCAGTATCTGGCGATCGAGCGCATTGATAACGAACAAGCCGGTAAGGGCGATGAGCAGGCCATGCCGCTTTAGAAACAGCGACATTTTTGTGAGAGGCGACCCGTTATCGGCTTCCTGAGAGTCATTGATTGCTTGGTTTTCATCGAGGCTCATTGAGGCTCTCCGTTTTGCAGGTGCTTTGCGCTTTAAGGCTCTCGAAACCGATGACGCTGCCGAGTTGACGTTGCGCGCGCTCAAAAGATTCCCACGTCGGACCACCCAACAGGGGCAGGCCAAATCTTGTCCAATTGACAAAAGCGATGGGAGCCTTTCCTAACGCGTCGGGATCGTTATAGATTTCATTGACCTGTCAAAAGCAAGAGAATTCCACATGGCGAAGCGTGCCTCATCCGACCCGGACAACAAATTGATATGGCGCGTCGCTCGCTTGATCGAGGGGCTGCCTGACCCCGTTCCATTCCTCACCCTGATCAGAGTGCACAGTTTGGTTCGGATCAAGTTCGAGCGGATTTGCGGCATCCATTTTGCCCGCTGGCGGTTGCTGCATGGTGTCGCGCGGGCGCGGCAGATTTCACAGGCAGACCTGGCAGCTTCAACAACGATGGAACAAGCCGTCCTCACGAGGACCTTTAGCGAAATGCAGCGTAAGGGACTGGTTGAAAGAAATCCGGATCCGGACGACAAGCGAAAGTTGCTGGTTTCTTTAACGCCTGAGGGTGTTGAACTGGTGGAAGACGTGGCCGAGAAGCGCAACGTGTTCATGGAACTGGCACTCAAAGGTTTATCGAGCGAGGATGTGACGACGCTCGAAACCTTGTTGCAGAGAATCGAAAAGAATCTCGAAGACCTTTAGGTCACCCTTCTGTGCAGCGGTGAATTGTAAGGCCCCTTCGACCTCTCGTCGCCGACCAGCACTCCGTCTCCCGAAAGAAAATACGTTGCTTCCGCGACCGCGCTTTTGCTCGGTGGAAAGCCCCATCCGCACCGCGTAGATGAGCTTTCGCAATCGCGCTCTCATGCGATCACCAGAGGTCGACCAGGCGATACCGATTGACAATCGCCAGATCTTCATGCAAATTATCATTGCTTGCTCAATCAATGAAATGCTAAAGAGTGAGAAGGGATGACCGACTGTCGTGTTGGAGGGGAATTATGAAGAGCAAAACATCCACGATTCGCAAAAGCAGCATGCGGCACCAGCTGCTATCCAGTATCGCAACGCGCGCTTTGCCTTGCGGCGCTATGGCACTTTCAGTGCTCTATCCTACTCACGCAATGGCTCAGGCCGATGAAAGTGACTCCACAGCACAGCTAAATCAAATTGTGGTCACGGCGCAGAAGCGGGCCGAGAGCCTGCAAGACGTCCCTTTGACTGTGCAGGTCTTTAGCGGCGACAGCATTGCGCAGGCCGGTGTCACTGACATCGAGGTACTTTCGGAAAGTATGCCGGCGATCACCATCGCACGGTCCGCCAACTCGCAGCGTATCGTGGTACGCGGCATAGGTTCTGGGACAAATAGTGGCTTTGAGCAGTCGGTTGGAACCTTCGTGGACGGCATCTATTACGGCCGCGGTCAGCAACTCAGGCCGAAGTTTATCGATGTCGCTTCAGTCGAGGCGCTAAAGGGGCCTCAGTCAACGCTCTTTGGTACCAACGTCACCGCTGGTGCAATCAATGTCCGCTCCAATGATCCGACCAGTGTGCTTGAAGGCAGGCTCGGCCTGGTAATAGGCGAACACGGTCAGCGAGAGGTTGAAGCGGTCATCTCTGGACCCTTGAGTGACACACTGATGGGGCGTGTGGCATTGTATAAACGCAATTTCGACGGTTTCGTGAACAATGCAACCATTGGCGACGATGTCACCAGAGAGAGAAATTGGGGCGGGCGAGCGGTCTTGCTGTTCGAGCCGACCAACAATTTCTCGATCCGTGCAGCCTATGAACGCCATGATCTGGATCATGTTGGCAACACGGCGCAAAATGTCATTTTTACCGACAATTTCCTGCAAACGTTCGGTGACGATGGGGTGTTTGATTACAACAACGTAGGCGGCAACCATTCCAGTTTGACCGCTATCCCCAATGGTCCGATCACAGACACCAATGTTTTCGACACTTTCAGCTTCAGAATGAGCTATGAGGGTGACGGTTTTACGTTGACGTCATTGACCGGGTATACCCAATACGATTGGGACAACATCGTTGATTCCGACTACACTCCGGTCGACTTGCTTGTGCAGCAAACCGCACAGGATTTCGAGCAGTGGAGTCAGGAATTTCGTCTGGAAACCACAATAGCTGATACGCTGGATGTCGTGGCTGGTTTTTACTACCACGACCAGAATTTCGAGCAGCTGCGCACTAGCGAATTGGTCGCGAGCGCTGCCGGTCCCAATGTGGTCTTGTCCCCGGCCGAGCAGGATACGGAAACCTGGGCTGTGTTTACACAAAGCACACTCAATTTGAGCGATGTGGCCCGCATGACCGTGGGGCTTCGCTATAGCTCGGATAAAAAGGAAGCGTCCGATGTCCTGACCATGTCGAATCCCATTTTTCAGGCCATCGGCTTTTTCGGGGCTTTCGAACATGATGTCACGGCGAGCCGAACCGATAAGAATCTCTCGTGGCTTTTGCGCGGCGAATATGATTTTGGCGACGATAGCTTGCTGTATGCGTTGGCATCGCGTGGTTACAAGGCTGGCGGTTTCGACATAAACGGGCTTGGTGGCAGTCAGGGGACAACGCCTGCATCGGATTTCGAGTTCGAAGACGAGCGGGCAACCAACTTTGAAATCGGCGCCAAGTTGAATTTACTGGATGGTGCGGCGACGCTGAATACCAGTGCGTTCTATACGCAGTACGACGATCTGCAGGTGACCCAGTTCAACGGAGCCAGTTTTGAATTGGGCAACGCTGCCGGCGCCAGAGTGCAGGGCCTGGAAGTTGACTACCGCCATGCCTGGGCAGACGGTCTGATATTCTCGGCAACTGCGACCTGGCAGGACTTTGAATTCAAGGACTATCTGGCAAACTGCAACCAGCGCCAAATCAACGGCTTGGAAGCTGGTTGCGTCAATGGGGCACAGGATCTTGACGGCAAGGATGGCCAGTTTGCCCCGGCGCTTTCTGCCAACGTAGGAATCGATTATGAGGCCGATCTGTCGTCCGAACTCCTCCTAAGAACCAATCTGAACATGATCTATTCGAGTTCTTATTATACTCAGCTCGGTTTGGATGAGAACGTACAGCAGGACAGCTATGCCAAGATCAATGCGCGTATTGCTCTCGCATCGGCAGATGACAGCTGGGAAATCGCTCTCATTGGCAGGAATCTCACTGACAAGAAGGTAAGCATAAACAGCTTTGACTCGGCCATCTCCGGTAATTTTCCGCTGACTTACGTCAAGTTTATCACCCCGCCTCGTCAGGTTTCGTTGCAACTTAGCTACCGCTTTTAGGGTGCTTTGGGTTCTGCCCGGTTTGTCCCAGGACGGACCGGGCATAGTCTTAGCTAATTTGATGAGTTGGACCCGCAACTGCGCACCCGGAGGCTGGAAGATCAGCTGTCATTATCGGCCCGACGGATGGTGGAAGCACACCCGGATATAGGTGCCATTGTGTTGGAATGCACCAATATGCCTCCAGCATCAATGGCTATTCAGCACGCCACAGGTTTGCCGGTGTTTGATGTCATCAGCTTGATCAATTGGGCGCAATTAGGTGTTCATCAGAAACGTTACAGCGGGGCGATGTAAAACATTTTTCGAAGGCGATTGTGATCTAAAGCTCGTTGCTTGAAAGAC
>Ga0182090_1066251_pt1 | contig 12233 bp, 3 predicted proteins | sample 041ome_24_FD_127767 | JGI IMG/M metagenome (GOLD analysis project Ga0182090, IMG submission 127767) | Metatranscriptome of coastal salt marsh microbial communities from the Groves Creek Marsh, Georgia, USA - 041408BS metaT (Metagenome... | ecosystem: Environmental > Aquatic > Marine > Intertidal... | reverse complement strand
ACGAGGAGTCTCGGTGAACGCATGGGATATTCAAGTCGCGATGTCATCTTTTAACGGCATTCGCGCCGCACTCGCCGTGCTCGTACAGAACATGTCTACTCTGCGAACGGCGGAGCTGCACGCGGGGCACGTTTCCAATTTGTACGACGCCCTCGACGTATCCACAGTGCGTGGGCTCGCGGGTGACAACGAAAGCGGCGGCGCAAGCGTGCGTGTCGACACTCCGGAAGATGACATGTCGCTCGTCGAAGTGGATTCGTTGAGTTTGCGCGGATACGATGGGCAAGAAATCATTCGAGGGCTCGACTTCGTGTTGTGTCGCGGCGACTCGCTTGCCGTCGTCGGTCCTGCAGGGTGCGGTAAGACAATGCTCGTGAAAGCACTTGTGGGTCTATGGAGCTATGGTTCAGGTAGTGCGCGAGTCATTCATCGATCTCGCGTGTGTGTGCTATCGAGGAAACCTTACTTCCCCAAAGGTTCTCTCCTCGATGTGTGCTTGTATCCGACATCCTCTGCGGATATTGGAACCGACACTCGTGAACTGCTCACTGACGCCATGGTAGCCCTCGGGCTCGGAAGACACATCGATTACTTGGACGCGATTGCGCCTTGGGGCGACAATCTTAGTCCAAGTGAGCAGCAGCGCTTTGCGGTTTGTCGAGCAGTCGTGAATAGAGTCGACTTATGCGTGCTCGATGACGCCACTTGTGCGATGGATCCAAAAGATAGAGCCGCATCGTATGACGTTCTCAAGAAACATGTAAGCGGTATTTTGAGCCTCGGTGACGAAGTGTCGCTGCCGAAGCATCACTCTAGGACACTTCGCGTTCGTTCTGACGGGACGTTGGGCGATTTTGAGGAGATGGCATCGCCGGTAACGTCATCTCGCATCAACGTTAGAGATGTGGCTCGAGAAGCCATAGGAGAACCCCTCGTCGATGTCGCCTCCGAAGAAAGCGATTCGAGCGCTTCAGGTTTCAATCCGCTTCAGATGGAGGCAAACCGCAGAGAGAACCAGTTTATTCGTCGACAGAAGAAAAATGTCGCTCGTGCGCTCGGCGTGAATCCCCAAAAATTCGGTGTGGTTCCGACTCCTACCAAATCGACGAAAGGAAAGCCCCTCGCGTTCGACCCACTCGCGTAGAGAGTTGAAATTCCATGTTTAGTGTTGTTACATTCTATGTTAATCGCTAATCTAAATGAAGCCAAAGCCTTCACAACCTTCAACAATCGCGTACAGCAGCCTGTCGCGTAAGATTTGCTTTGAGCTGTATTCGTGCAAATCGAGTTGATTGAAGCACGTGTGTGCGGATGGCAACTTTGAATCATCCGCGTGCTGCCGATGGATTTGAAAACGTTGCGGGCCTTGCATGCCTTGCAAAGCACCGAATCCATCCAAAGGAACCTTAGAGGTACCGGTACAAAACATCAATAAGCGCGCCAAGTCTTCCTTGTTCATTTCCCTCACGACGTCCCAAAACCATTGAATTTGTTTTGACCCGACGGTGAAGCCGGTGTATTCAGTATTGGCGCGTAAATCCTCGACGTCGATGTCCGGGGTACCACTTATGAGCAGTTCCAATTCAGACGCATTCAGGATGGAAATCGTTTCTCTAGGGACAACTTCTTCAAACCCCTTCACGAGAGCAGCGAGTTGCTCCTTCACCGCATTCGTCATTCGGTGCGCGGTTATCAGGTTGACGTATTCAAACTTGTTTGCATCTGTCACTGCGATATTTCGTCCGTTTTCGGTCAAATCGTGAACTTGAGTTTCACCAAAATAAGACGTTGTGTCGCTGAATGTGTATTCCATGACACCCTCCACAGAGTTCTCCAGCATCCATTTCAAGCTCTTGTAATAATCTGGATCTACACCTTCCATGTCTTCGTATGTGAGCTGCTGACCGAGAAGGTGCTTGTAAATCGGACGCGTGAAGTATGCGTTGAGGAGAATGTCGTCGAACAAAGCCTTACCGACGAGTCTACCGACGAATCTAAAATAGCTGAGATAATCCGGATGGACCACACTGTTTTGATTCGGCTGATAGCATCCCTTGTCGTGAGACAACTCGAAGAGAGCGATGTTTGGATTGAAAACTTCTCGTGCCAAGATGGTGAACCACTCCTTTATCAAACCGCCACCGTCCATGCCTTCTTCGCCCACGAAAACGATGCTGATTTTGCCTCGAATTTCTTCGATACTCCGGCTGTTGAGTTGTCTAAACGAGTCTTCGAGTATTCGATCACGCCTAATGTGTAACGTTCGCGCCTCTGGACGATTATGTCCTAGGCGTTCGCGAAGTTTCTTGATTCGTGTCCGAATCTCCGCACGTTTGACGGAGAAGTCCAGCAAGCGTGGATTGCTCAACAGGATTTTCATGGGTCCGGAAAGCAACAGCGGGCGTTGCTTCAGCATGTCGTTGAGCATGTTTCTGTGTTGCTCGACAAACGCCCAAATGTCGCTCAATATGGCGGCGACTTTCGCATTTTTCCCTCCAGAATTTGAAAGTGCGTCGAGCATGTGACTCGACGTACGATGCAAAGACCCATGCGATGCATGCGACGCTCGCATACCCATCGCAGGCGAGGGTGCTCTCATCGAACCAGCGAGAGCAGGGAGCTGAAACGCACCGGATTCTCGTCTGCTCTTCGAAACTTCACCTTCGACGTATGGATAGAGGCTCGTTCCAATCATCAAGTACGTCGTTATACCCTCAGTCAGCGCGGCGCTAGCGTGCGAGCGTTCGCACAGGATCGATGCATCACCGCTTTCATCGCTAGTAATGTCTTGCATGAGACTTGCATAGACGTTCATCATCTGCCAAAACGGACGGAGCGCATCATGATATCGTATCAACTCTTCCTTCGCTTTATCCTTGAAAGCTTTTTGGAAACGGCTGTCTTTTCCATCCAAGTACGTCAGAACCTGAACAAAACAATCCGTCAGGCGACGCAAATAAGGAATATGCGTTTTCAGGGATTGACGCGAGTCGGCGTACTCAACGTGTCGTGCGGATGGTTCATCGACATTTGGTCTGTACTTGATCGACGACGCCTTCGACAAGCACGCGATGGCTTCAACCGAGCACTGCAGGGCATCGGCATGGAATCGATTCAGTATGACTGCGTCGCATCCCTCTTCAAAGAAGTCGCCTAAAACTTTTTGTAGTATAGTGTTGATTTTCTCGTACGCACTCGGGGCGAGATATGGAACCTTGAGAAAGCTTGCTATACTCGCCAAAAGTTCAGGGGTGGCGGCGGTTGCCAAGCCTTTGGGCCCGATGTTGGGTTTGGGCGTAGCCGCAAGAAACTTTGTGAGGTAAGCGTCAGTGCACGTCGCGCACAGCTCAATATTCTTTTGGTCATGAAATTGCGATGCGTGTGCGAGAAGTCCGACCAGGAAAGAAAGGAGTGGTATATCCACGGTGCTCACGCCAGCGTCAGATCGCAACACAGCTTCGCCATTCTCCTTCTGATTTGTGAGAAAGTTTACCATACTTGCGTCCTCATCCTTCGCAAAGAAAAGTTTCACGCACGTCAAATTAACGCCACGAACGCGATATGTCCCATGTACGTGCCTGTTTCGACTAATGAGTTGCGACAGAAGCGTCAAAAGTCGTCTCGTCACCATCTCCTTGCGTGCTCCGTTACGCTCGCTCAGATTCGCGCACAGCGAGCGCGCCATGGCTACTTCCATCGCCGCGCTTGGCTCAAGACCCTTGGCGTTAGGAGAACTCAAAGTGGACTCGATGAAACGAGGATCAGCACGATCCATCGTGTTCATGATCACAGTTTCGATAATCTGGCGCAAAATTGACTCGCGGTTTTGGTCCACCACGCACAAGTTTACACATATTTTGTTCACAGTATCCTTTAAGTCGATAGTCTGAACAAAGAACAAAAGCAACAACGTTCGAATATGCTGATGGCGCAATTCGACGTTCACTTTTAACGGCTTGAAATCTTCTGGAGCGACTGCGTCGCGCGTTGACGACTGACGGATTCGCTCGATGTCATTCCATGACATTTGCTCGTGACGGTCTAGACGGCCATCCCAGCCTTCACCAAACATCATATTTCCAATCTCCAACGACGCAGTGTCTGTCACTGTAGTTGCTGGGCTATTTGCACGAGGCCGAGGCGCGGATACCGAAGGACTGGCTTCGGTATGCTGAATCCTCGTCAACAATCTGTTTGCTCCGGAGGTAGTGCGTTGTATCAACTCGCGCTGAATATCGGCTGGCATGGCGCTAAGAAACTCAGCGCCGATCAAGTTGAGGTCGCTAGCAGCTTCCGGTGCTTGCTCGCGCGCACGAGCAACTAGTCTATTCGCATTCAAAAATCCATCTCGTAAATCTTCTGTAACCATGGAGAGCTCATTTGCGCTTATGTCCAGTGCCGCCGCTTCTCGGCGTTGTCGCGCTGTCCGCTCTTCGGGCGATTCGTCCACGATTTCTGCCAGATTTCCGTTGACGTTTTCCTTGTCTCGCTCACTGGAAACCAATGACGATGTCGCGAGTTCCGCGGTGTCCAAATGGGACAAAAAAGTACCAGAAGTCGCCAAAGACTCGCCGATACTCATGCACACTGCGTTTGACCAGAAACTTGCTCGGGCATTCCTTCCATCAAGGCTCCAAATTGTTTGATTCCGAACGCTGAATTCAGCCGGTGCTGTTGCCTGAAAGGATCCATCCCCGAGCCACAGGATTGCTTTTGCTGACGATAAAGGATCCAAAATTTCTAAATGCGATGGACGAACGGCCAAGCGAGCCATTTCCCCGCTGATAGAATTGAGCACGTCGTGCAACGAGCGAGATCTCGAACTAAAATCCATGGGTGTCGAGAGAGTGATATTTAAACTCGTGCCGACTCTTTGCACGTTAATGCCTTCGTGGTTCAACGCAGGCGGAACGCCCGTTTCGGATTGCGACCACGTGTGCCAGGGACTGCCATGCACCGGAGGATTTCCTCTCGCAAGAAGTGAAGGGTCGCCCAGGGTCGCGCGAGCAATTCTTTGTGTTTGTTCACGAAGAGACGAAGTAAAAGGCACATCTCTACGATTGAAGAGTTCGGAAGCATTCACAGAAGAAGAACGAGGAGAGTGCTCGCGATTATGTCCCCGTAGTTGTCCCTCAGAACGAGATTCGCTGAGTGTCTGCTGTCTTTCGTCCTCTGTGGAAACTTCTGCTCGTTGCCCTCCTGCAATCTGCAGTTCGCCAACTGTCTGTGCCTCGACTCTCGGATCGGCACCTGACATGACGGTAGAGTAATCTGTGGCGAACCATGCTTCAACCTGGGCTCTCGAGACAGAAATGTGATCCCTCGAACCAAGATTGGATGTGCGTTCAACATGACTGCCTGAATGTGTAGCGCGAGGCAGCACGCGTACCCCAGACGGCGACGTATATGATGCCAGTGGCGAGCTAGGTTCTTCAAAATCGCCTTCCTCTTCATCGTCGTCATCGTCATCATCGGAACCACCGCCGTCATCATAATCGAACTCCTCACCATCTTCGTCATACAAAGCATCGTCAGACATTTCCAAGACATCGTTTCCAGGATCAGGATCGATGTGATCCATGTCGCTTCCGTAAAAGTCATCTGCCATGGCTTCTTCGCCTTCTTCGCCTTCTTCATCATCTTCTTCTTCTTCCTCTTCAGAGTCCTCTTCGCTTGAGTCGCTCGTTCCACTTGATTCACCTGATTCGCCCGATTCGCTCAATTGTTCTTCGTCTGAGGATTCGTGCATTCCTTCTTCGTTGGCTTCATCGGAATCGTGGTCGTGGTCGTCGTCAACCTCCATCTCAGAATCATCGTCCGAGTTCTCGTGACCATCATCTGCATCGATGCCGTCGGCATCGCCATCGTCTCCTCCGAATACAGGATGAACACCTTCGATTTCTGGCATTCCGTCGAGGTCATCTTCGAGTCGAGCGACTTGAATGTTTCCTCCTGCAGCGTGTTCAAGCAAATTCTGGAGCATCTGCTCGGTTAGTGCGCGTCTCTCTTCAACTTCCTCACCGCTGGGTACCCGTGCAGCGTTTACCGCACGAACCATGTTACCGATGCGAGTAAGCCTGCTTTCGCGTTTGCTCTTAGTAGATCGAACAACTAGAGCTTCGAGTACTGCGAGCGTTACTCGAAGAAATCCTGGATTGCCACGTTTTTCGCGCGCAGCGCCAACGACGTTTGTCTCTTCAATGAGTTCAATGATCCGCTCTGGGACTTTTAGACTGTACATCGTCTTAAGAACTCCTTGTTGGAGATTAAAGACTACCCGATTGCGAATGCGTTCACCGCTCTGATAGCCACGCGCCAAACCGTAATCCATAAGAGAGTGCAATAAATCCACAAATGCGTGCTTTGGAACTAGAGAATCACCTTTATCGGCGCAAGTTGAAGCTGTTTCTTGCGTTAAGTCCGGCTCCTTCAGAAGCACAAGCATTTTCTCAATTATTTTCGTTCGCGCTTTTTGGCTGTTGACGCATAAAGTTGCGAGGAAGAACGCCGCGTTTTCGCACCCGCACCAAACTCCCGTCTGTTCACTTGAGGAACTTCTTCTGCTCGACGGCAGTTGATAACGAAGAATGTTGCGGAAAATGTCAGTCTGGTCGTCCATATCCATCAAAGCCTTCACACTTGATGGATATACCTCAACCAATTCGGTGAGCAGACGGAAAGCTGCGGCTTGTCGCTCGAGCTTCGTCAATGGGGCTTGATGAATCGGCTCTGTCGCTACTGCAACAAGTACTTCCACGACCATTCTTAAGTTCTTTGTCAATCGAACGGTTGGAAGCGACTGCATTGCTTTCACTTCAGCCGTCGGGATGACGTACTCCCGAGGTGTACTCAGCGGTGTATCCGCCATAGTTCTGATTTCGGCGACGTTTGCGAATGCCGCTTCAAAGCAATCAAAATCTCGCTCAATTATATTTTTCATGGCGACGCAGAATGTCTTGAGTGCAACCTTGGAGTCTCTACCCATCGGAGGCTTGGTGATGCTCTTGACAATTTCAAGCTCCATGGCGGATTGTAATGTCCGGGGATCGTTCACCATGTGCCTCAAAATGACCGAAACACTGTCGTTGGTGTTGTTCCAAAAGCATGTAAAGAGCGTGTGTGCAAAACTTCTCTTAGATATTGCGGCTCCATCCTTGCTGTCGGCGAATGAATTCGAAGCGATGCGATCCGCAATCACGTTGTCACGTGATAGATTTGCTAGCAGATCAAGAATCACGGCTTGGACGGAGTGCGATTCATAATCACTCGCGAGTTCGCCTGAATTTTTAACGATTGCTATCAAGCACTCGACGCACGCATCGGCCAACGCAATCTTATGACCGTCGTTCAGAAAACCGAACTTGGAGTAATTTCTGGCACTGGCGTCGGAGTCACGATGCTTTTGCAGGCATGCCGCAGCATTGATGCAGTTTGCCAAAGGCACAAACGACAACGGCACATCTTTTAAAAACGTCTCCAATGAGGCCGTCTTTTGTGCAGCGCAGATTTTGTCGACCTCGGCGATAAATGTTTCGACTTGTGAATCAATTACCGAACCCTTTATCCATAGCGCTCTTCTTAACACTTCATCACCTTGCCTAGCGAGCGCCTCAACGAACGCATAGTGCTTGATCGCATACACCTCATCTCTACCGATCTTCGGCGTACGCGTGCGCACGACTTCGTCCGTGAGAGCGTATATGCACTCATCACGACTGAGGCCGCTCATGAGCTCATGTTTCTCAATAACCTTGAGCAAAAGCGTCGCACCTTTCTCTGCACTGATGTGGAAATTGGCGTACAGCGCGGCAACTAGCTCGTTTATGGCAGGCAGTCGACCTTGGACTGCGTGCGTGTGATTGAAAGCAACAGGAGCTGTTTCCATAGCGTCCGCCGTCTCCTCTAGCGCAGTAGACTCTGACGGTGCAGGTTCTGAAGGCGCCGTCGGTGCTTCGTCGGGCACATCTTCCATTGGTCGAGTTAGCATGTACTCGAGCGCTCTCTCCACACTCTGTCCATTCACAGCTGCGAGTGCGTGATGCGCGTGACCTCTGCTGAATCCCATCTCAACGATGGAATCTATCATCGTCTCTGATGGAACAAACTGCCGTGGCGGCGGGCGCGGTGGAGCACGCGGTACCGACGCGGCACGACGTTGCTCGGACATGACGGCTTGTTCGGTTCCACTAATGATGTTGAGTAGACACTGCACTAGTGCGTCGGAATCCACATGACCTGCCGCTACGGACGCAAAAATGTCCGTTTCTGGCCGCCAAATACATTTCAACGCTTCATTTAGAGAGCAATGAATCCAGTCCATGGCAGATCTTGAGTTAGTGAACGCGTCAGAAATATGTGTGTACTTTGTCATCTTGTCGTAGATAGGATCATCTTCTACGCGTTCGGGAAGACGTGTACCAAGCGCGAGCTTATTCGAGTTGTTCGATGCCATCAATTTGACGTCGGATATAGAGACGAAAATGCGCACAAAGCAGCTCAACGTCCTGTAACATTCCGCTGCGACATGTCCTTGCTCAGCCTTTTCCCCGGTGCACGTTTCTAATATACTCTGTGTCAGAGCCACCGTGCCTTGAAAATGGGTGTAAAGTTGCTCGAATAACCCACATCGAGCGGCGTAGTTGATCATGACCCCGTTCGGTGAATTTCTCTTGTCATCGAAGAATGATTCGTAAATCAACGCAAGGAAATTGTGCGAGCAGCGCTGTTCAAAATCCATCTTAGCATTCGATGCGTGACTCGGCGGAAGTAGCTCAGCCTGTGCGGTGACACGAGACGTAAACGCTTTGGTCATCTCGCGCGCAACTGCAATTATTGCTTCTCCGCTAAGCTTGATGAAATTTTGAGCTTCTGGACCCAAGTCTTTACGTCGCCGCATCGTTGTCGAAAGTTTTGCCACCGCGGCAAACAAACCACTTGTAACTCGTACAAAAAGATCCGCTCGAGTGTACAGCCACCAAACCGGTGAATACGGCATTTCATCCGCTTGAATTTCCACTGCGAGTGAACGAAGCTTCGCTTCAATCTTTACCGCTTCATTGAACGCCGCCAACGCTGCGTTGAACAAGCTTTCGGCCATCATCGGGCCGTGAGGATCGTCACGTCGCTTATTCATGATAGCAGCAGACATCACCGGAACTTGCTGCACGAGAGTCGCGAGAAGTTCACACAACCTTTCGTGCGCAGCCATGCGCTGGCACAGTGATTTTGTCTGTCGACAGAACCGAACTTCGCGGTCCAACGCTGCTTTGTCACCTTTGTGCTTTTCGCTCAATGTCTTGCTGTAAATATCGTACGTCGCTAATTTATCGATGTCATCACCTGTCTTGTCGAGCTCGTGGACGTAAAACTCTTCAATCTGCACACCGATATCAACAGCAGAGGCCATATACTTTTCAACGACGGTAGTGCACGCGAGAATCACGTCGTCTGACAGATTCGGCGTGTTCGCGCCGGCATACGAGTTGCTGGGATCCGGCGGGTTAATGAGCGATTTGCACGCGACACTGATGGAGTTGTAGCTTGCACATGTCGAAAATTCAACCGGAAGAGGGCATGTCAACATATTGAGCATGGAATCCAGAGCCCCAGCTTGAACCAGCGGCGCGCACATATGCGAAGTCTGCAAAATACCATCCATGAACCTCGCCACATTTTGAAGCGTTTTCGATATTGGCATTTGCTCGACGACTGCCTTGTTGACGAACGCGTGCTCAAGATTCGTCTCCGAATCTGATATCTTTCGAAGTTGTATCGTGAGATCGGACAATATGTCGTTCAAGACTTCGACACTGACGTCTTTTAGTGCTGGAATGTGGCGCAGCGTCTCGTTGATCCCAGTTCCGACGATTCTCGACGTATCGGCGTTCAACGGGAAAGAACTATCTTGAAACATTTTTCGAAAGCAGACCAACGCCGAAGACTTCAACACTTTTTCCTGCCCTTTCTCGTTCAAACATATCGCGTTAAGTGTCGTCGGTATCGCGCAAAGTACTTTAGCCATACCCTTACTACGGCCGAGTGGCCACATGGTTTCAGTGATAAACTTCAGGAATGCGTCCACAATACCGGCTTCGTCTAGCGTGGCGTAACACGTCGGCTCGTTATGAATGACGTCGCACACTAAATTCGCGGTGAGCGACGACACCCCAGGACCAAACTTGAGAGGGTATTTCAATACACTTCCCAAGATATCAGTCAACGTCCCATCCGAAAGTCCGGGAACTCGCATGCGTGCTCCTCCGTACGCAAAACTCGTGTACGCCAATGTTCGCATCAGAACCTTGATCAAAACTCTTCGATAAAAGTTCACGTACTTTGGTGCCTTTTTCATCGCTGCGAGCGATGTTTCGGCGTCCTCTAAACTAGAAAGACTATCTATTTTTCGTTTTCTATCCGCCACGTCATCGAGATGTCCCGACGCCCGCAGCTCCTCGATCGCCGTAACGGACTCGTATCGCATGCGCTTCAAAAGCAAATCCGTTCCGTTCAACTCTCTAAACGCTACGACCGCGTTGGGTTGAAAGTCCAGATACGATTCCACGGTATGCACCACGTCCACGACCACCGGGATCGCTTCGAGGCGCTCCAGCTTGAAAATTGACATCAAAAGCGGAAGGAGCTCAGCCTCTCTTATCGCCGTGCACCCAGGCGTTGTTGTGCTCAAAATCCCGACAAGATGCATCAAACACCTCGCGTCGCGAACGACGTCGAAATCGATTTCCGCATCACTTGATGACAGCGGCGCAAGCAACGCCGCCGTCATCGTTGATACGCATTGACTAAGCGCTCCTCGACCGGCTGGCCGTCTCATGATTTGACAAACTTGAAAGCCGCTCGCGCGTTCGTTTGTGTACGCGCTCAGCAAAGTTGTCGCGTCTCGTCGTAGGAGCAACGACGGCGTGACTCCTAAATCTACCTGCATCAAGTCCAACAGCTTGATTGCGGTCGTCTGCGCGTCTTCAACGTAAAGCTCGAAATCGCTCGGTTCCGCCCCTTTCCCTAGATGGACGTTGATTTGCTGCGCGAGGATCGAAAGACGCGCCGCCTTCTCGCGACCCGCCCGCGTCCTTTGCAGCGATTTGCTCCACAACTGTGCCAACACACCAAAATACGCCGCGGAGATGTCTTTGAGAGAGTCCATTTCTTTGCCCGGATCGAACATTTGAGGTCGTGAAAAGTCATCGATTAAGCACTCAAGGCTCGAGGCGCGATTATACGGCCGGTGCATCTCGGACGGGTCGAGCCCCCGTCGGCCAGATGCCTTGAAGACTATTTCATCGCTACCACTCGACGTCGTGTCGACTGTAAACTCGTATCGCGTGCAATCTAACGGACCACTTCCCTCTTCGCGGTCTTCGGCAACGAATAACTCGTGCGCAACGACTTCACAGGCTTTCGACTCGTTCTCGTCGGCGTCGTTCAAGTGCGCCGCGCTCAACGGCATGTGCGCGTGAATCTTCGAAAGCATGAATCGCACTCTCCGCTGAAACACGTCCGACGAAAAGTACGCGTTACGCGGCGTTCGCCCAACCACGGATCGCCTCGTCGCCGCCGCTAATAACCGCAACGCGCTCTCGCACGTTTCAAAGAACTCCAAAAACAACGCCGTAGCCTCGCCGTGCGCAAACGACGGCAATTCGCCGCAATTTTCTACAATCTCTCGCATGAACTCCATGATCCAATTCACCGCCGCAAACGCCTCGATTCGCTCCGACGCATCGTCGCCGCGATCGCGAATCCATCGATTTTCGATCGCGCGCACACCCTCGCGCGTCAAGTACTCCGCGAATCGAGCGAACACGTCGCCCCAGTGTCGTTCCTCGCACTTCCCGTACCTCCACTCAAATCTCGCGCGCGTCGTCACCCCACCGGGCAGCGAGCACGCGAGCAACTCTTCCGCCACCGCCACAACCGCCGGGCTCTGCCTCGTTCGAAACCACCGTATCGTCAGTCATACAAACTCGTCTCCACCCTCGTTTCCACCCTCGTCTCGTCTCGTCTCGTCTCCATCCTCGTCTCGTCTCGTCTCGTCTCGTCTCGTCGATGTCGTCTCTCGGCGCGCGCGTCCACCCTTCCTCGCGCTCGCACGCACCGCATCCCGTCTCGCATCGCTCCCGCGTCCATCATCGTCGTCCGTCCACGCCGCGGAATCCCGCGTCGTCGACGCCGTCCCTCGCATCGCGCGCGCTCGCGTTCGCGTCCCGCGCCGTCGT
>Ga0182090_1752718_pt1 | contig 12276 bp, 18 predicted proteins | sample 041ome_24_FD_127767 | JGI IMG/M metagenome (GOLD analysis project Ga0182090, IMG submission 127767) | Metatranscriptome of coastal salt marsh microbial communities from the Groves Creek Marsh, Georgia, USA - 041408BS metaT (Metagenome... | ecosystem: Environmental > Aquatic > Marine > Intertidal... | reverse complement strand
TTTGCAACAGCCGTATGATATACACGAAGATTGGATTGAGTTCTTTGACCGGAACTCAATCCACCTAAAGCGCCAGGAACGATATCATGAATACATTCTACGAAAGACCAAAGAATACTCCCAAAGAGAGGCATCACCCATCGGAGGTGATTCAGACGACTAATCATTTCTTGGTCGGCTTTGTTTGGGAAAAAATTGGATCTAAGGGAAATAAATATAGTATTACAATGTTCAATAAGGGTTTTGCTTGTAGTTGTCCGGCCTGGAAAAAATGCAAGCACATAACTGCTGTCGAGGAACAATTGGCTTATGAAGGAGATTATGCTACATGAAGAATATTAATTCGCTCAAAGAACCTACTCTGTTGGGTGTCATGGAAAATAAGGAAGATCTGTTTAGGGTCTCTAAAATGGTTGATAATATAAATCAGGATCTAATAGATTCTGGATTTGACCAATATCAATTTATTACCGTTCAAAGGGGTAAAAAACTTTATATTGAACGCAACGAAGGCCCGTAGAGGGCCTTTTTAATTATATAAATATAGTTAAAGTAGCAGATGGTGTTTATATGAAAAGTTTTAGATTCACAGAAAATATCTTGACAGAGTCCTCAAATTATGAGTTAGGAGCAGCGTATGAAACCGCTACTGCTTTGCACCTGCATAATTCTACACACTCGGAAAGAAATACATCTACTGAACATTTAGAACGCATAAAGAAGATGAAAAATCTTCATGATGAAGCCATGTCTAAATTTCCAGCCGACAAGCAAAAGGAAATTATGCAACGAGGAAAAGATTCTGCTAATGCCTATCTTAAATCTTTAAAGACTAATCATGGCATTAATCCCGAAGACGTACATGAAGTTCATCACACATATGCGGGTATTGATTCTCTTGTAGGAAAGAAAGTATCTCAACATATGAATCCACATGATGTTGCTATCAAAACAAAGAATGGTAAGCTTCATGGAGCATCTCTAAAATTCTCACCTGGTACTCTTTCTAACAATCCAACAAAAGCATTTGACAAAATGTCTGGTGAACTTGGTATTAAGACCGACACACATGGTGTTTGGGATCATCACTCCAATAAAGCCGGCCTTAGTGGTATGACTAAGAAACAAAAGAAAGAAGTAAGAGATAACCCCGAAATAAAAGATGCTAACATGGAAGCAAAGAAGCAATCAGCTTTGCACCATACAGAAGCTTGGAATAATGCTAAACACGAAGATCATAAAAGATTTTTGCAACATATTACAAAATCAGATCCGCATATTCCATATGACTACGTTGTAGGTCATAAAGGTGGAACAGCAGAACCCATCAAAGATAAACATATTCATAAATTAATTAATAATGCAAAGTCTTTAAAGGCTACCCATAATGGTACTAACTTAGTCCATATCCATGATCATGATGGTAATCATGTTATGACATTTGAACATAGACCAACACATGGATCATTTATCTCTACACAGGTAAATGCAAAATATGGTACAGGAAAGGCAAAGGCTAAGTAATGGCAACGACAAGATATTTTTCAAATACACTTTATGCAGAAGGTGTTGACATTGCCAAAGGTGTGGTGATGGACGCGTCTCAGCGTAATATATTTGGAACGAGTGGTGACGAAGAAGGCATTGTTACAACTGAATTTAGAACGCCTTGGGAGTTAGCAAGCAACTATACTTTTCCAAGCGCAGCTGCTCAGATGAGTTTAGTAAGCACCAGTGCTTCAGATACAGCAGTAACTGTTTTAATCTTGGGGTTAGATGCGCATTATAATATTATTCAAGAAACCCAAACTTTAACTGGGACAGCCCCAATTACAACAGATAATACTTATTTTAGAATTAACGATATTGTTTGTGTAGCAGGAAATGCGGTTGGTGATATAACATTAAGTGTTGGCCCTAATGTATATGCAAAGATATTGGCTGGAACTGGAAGAGACCAAAAAGCTGTTTATACTGTACCTAAAGGATACTGCTTTTTTCTTCAACGTATTGATGCTTTCTGTACAGATGCAAATGGTGGTAAAGCTGCAAGATTTAGAAACTATTTAAGATCACCCAATGGTAGAGAACTCAGAGTAGCCGATACAACATTTTTTGAGAATATGCAAATTCTTAGACAAACACCTTTTAAGTATGATGAAAAGACGGATATTGAAATGCAGCTAAGATCATTATCCGGTTCATTATCTGGATCAATATTCGCCGAAGGTATTTTAGTAAAAAATTAAAAAAGGTTGTTGACAATTGAAATTAAATCAAATATAATAAGATATGGAAAATTTTAGAACACATATAACAGAACAAAAAAACACACATATGACTCACATTGAAGACAAGGTGATCTATGGTGGTGTCAATGGTACTCGTCAGGCTATCTTAGCCCTACGGGAATTGAGAGATATGTTGAAGGGAGAACATAATGGATCTGTCAGTGTTAAGTGGGACGGAGCACCTGCCATCTTTGCTGGCATTGATCCCCGCGATGGCAATTTCTTTGTTGCTAAGAAGGGAATCTTCAATAAAGATCCTAAGGTCTACAAGTCTGATGCTGACGTGGACGCTGACACTTCTGGTGATCTTGCTGCTAAACTTAAACTTGCTCTCAAGCATCTTCCAGCTTTAGGTATCAAAGGTGTGATCCAAGGAGACTTTCTTTTTGGACCAGGTGATGTAAAGACCGAAAAGATCAAGGGAGAATCATATGTTACATTTCATCCTAATACTATCGTCTATGCGTTGCCAAGCCAGTCGGCTGGAGCTAAATCTGTTAAAACATCAAAAATTGGAATTGTCTGGCATACAACCTATACTGGTAACTCCTTCGAGACTATGCGAGCTTCGTATGGAGTTGACGTCTCCAAGCTTAAGCCAACCAGAGCTGTGTGGTCACAAGACGCAATGCTCAGGGATCTAACCAATGTTACTATGACTAAAAAGGATACAGAGTATGTTAATGAGCTTCTTTCGGAAGCTGGGTTTTTATTTAACCAGATCGCAGGGTCAACCCTTAGACGGCTTGAAAACGAGGAAGAGCTACCGCGCCTCATTGAACAATTCAGTAATAAGTATGTCCGAAAGGGACAAATTATTGGAGATTCAGAGCGACACGTATCCCTCCTCATTCGTTGGATTAGATTACGATACGCCAAGGAAATTGCCAAGCGCAAGACCGAAAAGGGAAAGGCTGGCCAAAAAAGTAAGCTAGATAAGATACTATCTTTCTTTTCTACCGAGAATAAAAAATCATTAAAATACATGTTTGACCTACAGAAAAAAATAGTACTAGCAAAACTTAAACTTATAAATACACTCAATAGACTTGGTAATGTTGATACTTTTGTAAAGACACGCAACGGATATAAAGTAACTGGGGCGGAAGGTTATGTAGCAATTGATAAAATTGGTGGTGACGCGGTGAAGATTGTTGATCGTATGGAGTTCTCATACAACAACTTTTCACCTAATATCGTAAAGGGATGGGATAAGCCAACAAGGAACTAAAATGGCCAAAGCAGATTTTAAAACTTTTTTAAATGTTGACTATACACAAACGGGTGATGGTCAATTAGCACGTAATGCTAAAAAACGCAAGATGGATACACCTACTGGCAATACAGGTGAATCTGTAGAACCTGCAGACGAAGCATTGTCGATGACCCAACGTAGATTGCGTTCTCGTACGATGAAGAAGTACGCAGCTCGATTAAAGGTAGGTCGCAAGAAAGCATCCATGAGGATTGCGGATACCAAGAGATTGGCCAAGAGAGCTCAACGTACGGCTCGTCTAGCCATGGCAAAGAAGATCACTAAGGGTATCCCCAAGTCGGAACTTACACCAGCTCGTAAACAAGAGATCGAGAAAAAACTGGATAAGATGAAGCCGCGTATTAGTCGTCTTGCCAAGAAAATGATGCCCAAGATTCGTAAGGCAGAACTAGGCAAACGGCGCAGCTGATATGATTAACAGATTTAGTCAGTTTCTCGTTGAGGAGGAAAAAACCGTTTATGTCGGCTTTGGTCGCATGAACCCTCCTACTATTGGTCATGGAAAGTTACTGGACGTATTATCTCAAAAGTCAGGTCGTAATCCATATAGAATGTTTTTATCTCAATCACAGGATAAAAATAAAAATCCTCTTATGTATAAAGACAAGGTTAAGCATGCCCGTAAGATGTTTCCTAAACATGCTCGGGCCATTATGTTTAACAATAAGGTCAGAACTGCCCTAGATGCATTAGTAAATTTATATAAAGAAGGTTTTGTTAATGTTGTGATGGTGGTTGGTTCGGACCGTATTAATGAGTTTAATGTATTGTTAAACAAATATAATGGTAAAGATTCACGCCATGGCTTCTACAATTTTAAATCAATTAAAATAGTATCGGCTGGAGAAAGAGATCCCGACTCAGAGGGCACCGAAGGCGCTTCAGCAACCAAGCAGAGACAATATGCTAAGGATAATAACTTTACATCCTTTGCACAAGGTCTACCAGCTGCTATGACTAATCCTGATGCTAAGAAATTATTTAATGCTGTGCGTAAGGGAATGGGTCTTAAAGAAGCAAAAGAATTTAAAAATCACATTCAACTAGAACCTGTTTCAGACATCCGTGAATCATATCTTAGAGATAATATCTTTAAGGAAGGTGAACAGGTCGTAATGACCAAACATGGTATTGTTGGTAATATTAAATATCTAGGCACAAATTATATTATTGTAGAATCAAAGGGAGAAACCTGGAGATGCTGGTTAGATGATGTATCCAAGGTTGATCCTAATGATGTACCTCCTGGCCATGTAGAAGCAGACTTTGGAGCCGACACAGAACAGGGCCCCTATAGAAATTTATCGGAAGCTCAGAAGTGGAAAAAAGGCGGAACTGATGGTGAGGTTCACACTCAACACAAAGGTCAGACCTGGAGAATTCGTAAGGCTTATAATGACAATGAGCGTCATGTTGGTGAATATCATATCGAAGTTAAAAAGAAGAATAAACATGGCGATCATGATTGGCATTGGCATGACACAGTTCATGGCAAAGATCATGCTAAGTCTCGTTTACCTGAAGCTTCGATGTATAAAGACAAGCCCGATTGGGGAACACCCGAGTCTACTGCTAAAGCAAAGAAGATGACTCCAGGTGAAGTTGCAGAATATGGTGGTCCTCCTATTTCTCGTAAAAAGTATCTAAAACTTGAAAGAGAACTTACTAAGGATGAACTAAAGGATAGAGAGAAGATTGCAAAGGATCTTCCTGACGCAGATTTCAAAAAGCGTTATGGCGATGAATGGATGCAGGTAAAAATGGCAACTGCAACTAAAATGGCCAAAGAGAATCAGGATCCCGACATTAAGGATAGAGAGGGTACGCAACCGGCCCGCTACCATAAGGGATTGTCTAGAGGTCAAAAGGTCAGAAGAGATCGACAATTCAAGCGACAGGCCAAAATGGATGATAATGATCCTGCAGCCTATAAGCCTGCGCCCGGTGATAAAACTACAAAGACTAAACCCTCTAAATATACTAAAATTGTTAATAAAATGTTGAATCGAGAACATAATTATGCTGACCCTGAAGATCGTATTCAAGCTCATAAAAAGTTAAAATCAAAGCATACAAAGTCTGGTAACACAAAGCTGGCAAAGATGTATGCAGCAAAAATAAAAAGAGACCAATAATGATCGGATTAAAACAATTTATAGAAGAAGGCGCAATGGCCGATAAGTCCAAGGCGTCAGGCATTTCTACCGGTACATTACGTAAGGTATATAACCGTGGTGTAGCCGCCTGGAAGACTGGTCATCGTCCCGGAACAACACCACAACAATGGGGCCATGCAAGAGTAAATGCTTTTATTGCTAAAAAGAAAAAGGGCACCCTTAACCACGATAAGGATTTAGCATAATGAAGAACCTAAAAGATATCAGAGAAGATTCTACTCGCGACCCTAGAGGTATGTCAAAACAAAGTCTCAGCCGGATTGCCAATACACCTGGCCACCCATTATCATCAACCGCTAAGGATGAATTGGCCCGCCGGAATGTTCAGCAAGAAGGTGGTATGAAACGCATTGTTACGACCCAGTCCAATAAAGCCGATCGCATGGCCGCTGGTGGCAAGAAGGGTCTAGAGACCTTTAAGAAAAGACCAGCCGCCACCGAGAAATATGATGAACCCCAGAGTCAGGCCAAGAGTATGATGTCACCTCTACAAAAATTACGTTTGGATAAAGAAAAGGCCGATCGTGATAAAGAGGGTAAACTCAAGCATAAGTCTGTTACGTCTGAAGCCGTGAACGAAGCTGCAACACCTGCTATGAAAAAAGCTGCAGATGAACTTAATTCATATGCAAAGAAAAGTGGTGGCATAGATAAAGCTGACTTTATGAAAGCAGCCAAGATGTTATCATCTGGCAAAGCAGGGATGGCTCTTATCAAGTTTGTTGATGGTCAAGATACGGAAGTTTATGAAAAGATCATTAGAGTCATGGCAAAGCACATGGGCAAACGAACTGTTGAAAAAATGTTTAAAGTTAACATACGCGAAGAAGTTAAAGAGCTTGATGAAGCTGGTCCTCGTCACACAATGACTACAATGAACAAACGCTTTGGTGGTACCGTGGACTCCAAGAAGTTTGATGCCTATAAAAAACATATGAAAAAACATAGCTTGGATGAACCAACAGTACGTATGGCACATCAAAAACCTGATCATCCAGAATCAAAGTCTATGATGAAAAACCCCAAATATGTTCAGGCCCTATCACTCTATAAAGATGCCCAAAAGAATGAGTCGACAGACTTATCAAAGCTCCGGTCCATGATAGAAAAGAATGGAAAGAATGAACAATCGGCCGACAAGCTCTATAACTATTGGAATAAGGCCTATGATGATGTTTCTGATCCTGAAGGTAAAGATCCATCAAAGTTAAAGAAGCGTAGGAGTTTTATGAAAAAGGCTGCTGCACAACACAATGTAAAAATGGGGTGGAAAAAACCTACTGGTGTGAAAAAAGATGCCAGTGGTGCCTCTAAATCTGCTGCCGCCTTGGCCAAGCATCTTGCTAAAAAAGATATGCAACAATGAAAAGTTTGGTAACATATTCTGTTGAAATGGATACACAAGAGGTTAATGAAGCCGTAGACTTTATGACCGAAAAGGATATTGTATTTACAGAGAACGTCTTCAGGCCTGGATCCGAGAAATACTTTTTATTCTTTAATGAAGCAAGACGTCTTATGAATATGGATATGTTACAGGTAGAAGGTATCAATAAAGAAATCCTTGATACCGATATCGGAAAATTTGATATGTATGAAAATGTAAGGGTACCACTTGATTGCCCCATGCCCTATCTTGGTGAAGAAAATATTGAAGAAGAAGAAAAGCAGGAAATTGGAAAACCCAAGAGAGGTGGATCAAAGAAGTTTTATGTCTATGTAAAGAATGGTGATAGAGTAAAGAAAATTTCATTTGGTGATAAGGGCGGAGCTTCGGATGGATCTACTCTAAAGACTAAGATTAATGATCCTGAAGCTCGTAAATCATTTGCCGCAAGACATCAATGCTCTTCGCAGACAGATAGAACATCAGCGGCCTATTGGTCCTGCCGTCTACCCCGTTATGCCAAGTCACTAGGAATGCAGGTAAATAATCCAGGAGCCTTTTGGTGAGTATTGGAAAACCATATGCTGATATAATCTTTAGTGATAAGAAGATTAGGACGTTTGATATGACATCAAATCAGGATGAATATGAATGGCATCGTGATAAGACAGACCGAAATATAAAGGTATTGGAGGGGGATAATTGGTTATTACAATTTGACAATAGAATGCCAATGCCACTTGAAATTAACGACGAGGTTTTTATACCGCGTGGTGTTTTTCATAGAGTTTACAAGGGTACCACACCACTTAAAATAGAAATAAGAGAGTAACGATTATGGAAATGGATGAAAGATTAACACGCATTGAAAATAAGCTTGACAAGATGGCTGATGTATTGATTACTCTCGCTAGATTTGAAGAGAAGATGGATGCTTATAATGAGTATCGTGAACGCTCATGGGAACGTATGAATAAGTTCTCCGAGAAGTTAGACAATATAGATAAAAAAGTGGACGATAATTGGCGCACTGTACATACTATAAATAAACTATTCTGGGTAGCTATTGTTGCTATTGTAGGATCAATCGCAGCTCAACTTTGGATGTAAGGAGATACACATGAGCGAAGTAATGTCGAAGTTGATGGCAGCGTATGCACAAGTCAACGAAAGTAAGTTTTTAATTCCGGAAGAGATTCCAACACAGGAGCGCACAGCATTTATGGGAGCCGCGGCTGCAGCTCACAAAGCTGGCCAGTCACATTTTAACTTTGGTGGTAAGAAGCATAAGGTGACAATGCAGCCATCTACGGCTAAGGCCATTGCTGATCAAAAAGAATCGGTTGATTTGGATAAAACCAATGCAGACAAAGCTGTGGCTCATGATTGTGCTACTCATGTAAAACATGAGTCCTGGGGATACGGTGAATGTATTGCAGGTGAACATACTATCATAGAAACATCTGAAGGTCAGGGATATGTATCACATTATGATGTAATGTTTGAGCATGGCGTAGAACAAAACGTTGATGTAAAAGATTTGACTGTACTTCAGGAAATGAGTCATTCTCATTCCAAGAAGAAAAAAGAGGATGTAGATATTGAAATGAACCCTAAAAAAGATAAAAAGGGTGATAAGAATACGGATACTGTTGCACAGCCGGCCGCTGAATCTCGTTGGCCCATCTATGCCCGTATTCAGGAGAAGTACGCCGATCGCGCCAAGCATTATGCCAAGTCAGCTCCGCCCGAAGGTTGGGATGAAAAGGAAAAGAATAATAAGGGCGCCATGGACATGCGAAAAGACATGAAAGCTGATTCACCCGATGAATCACCCTATAAAGAAAAAGATGGGCATGATGATGCGTCTAAGGCTGGACGTGTTGGTCCCAAAGCAAAGGGTCGCCCTAATGATAATAAACAAGGTGATAAGAAAGTTATAAACCCTGTTTCTGGAGTCGTAACAAAAGAAAAATAGGAGAATATTATGGCCATAAAACCACCAGGATGGTGTTCCGATGCAGTGCCCGGCAAGAATGGATGGACAGATCCCCATACGGGAGAAGTCTATGCATCGGCTAGGTTTACTCAGGCTCAGATTGATGAGTATATGGGGTTTGATGTAGCCTTTCAACAGGAAGCATCAGCCGCAGCTGTTCAACAGGAAATAATGGATTATAATACAGAAGGTAAAATTCAGGCAGCTATGATTGATATGGGGATGACTGATGATACCATGTCTGATGATAGAATTAGTGATTTTAATAATGATGGAACAATTGATGTGCTTGAGTCAATGACCAAAAAAGAACTTGAAGACCTTGGGCGCGAGAATGGTGTTGAATTGGATCGTCGCAAGAATAAAAAGAGTTTAGTAGAAACAATGAGAAATATTTTGTCTAAATAAAGTAAACACTTTATTGGATGTAAAATGAAAATCTTTGAAACACTAGACGATAAAAATATAATATTATATGCAGCTAAGCATTATTATAAACCAAATATAATTGATGCCGAAGAGTTTTATGATGATCTTAAACGATTTATGTATATAAAGAGATTATTTAATCGTTATTCTAAATCAGGTGATATATCTGAAAGATTAATATTGAATCATCTTATTGTCATATTTAATGTATTTGATGTGGTGCCAAGTCTAAGAATGCTTGAGCACCACATTGAGGTAAAATACTGGAACTCTCTAAAACCATTTTTAATATTTTTGAAATATATTAAGAATGATCAATATACAAATATACCTATGGATACACATGTGGTCGATAAGTTAAGGAAAATATAATGGGAATTATAAAAAGGGCTGGTGATCTAATCTATACATTTAGATTTCTTAGACTTCTGACCACAAAGTTTGAAGATACCAAGGCCTATGAACTTGGTATCATTGATGCGGATGGAAAACGTCTTAAATCCTATAATACTGATAGTGTATCGTCTAGAGATGATTTATCTAATTATTACACTCCTTTTCATAGGCTGGTGTTTAACATAAAAAAGATTATGGCAAAGGCTCCTGGTGGTGGAAGTCGATTGGCAAGCTATGCGGCAGCTCTATATCTTTTAAAGGAAAAATTTTCCATATCAGATAAAGCAATTAAGGATGCTCTCTCAGAGTATGATATAGATCCCCTAGACTTTATAAATGAGTCGACCCAATGGTTTGTCTTAGAAGATAAGAAATTGTCACCTGGTGTCTATAAAATACATTCTTCTAAACTCAACATCACTAAATTGGATGAAATGGCACTGCCCCGTGATAATGTAAAGGTCCATGGTGATTGTTATCCTGTCGGAGAAATGTTTGGTTTGGATATCTATGAGGTGACTCATGTCAAGACACAGCAACCTGTATACGTAGCAGTGGGAGAATTAACACGATGAAGATTAAAAAAGAAGATGCTATGACTACTGCTGATGCCGGCATACCACAAGATACTAAGGATATGGGGCCAAAAGTAAAGGCCATAAATATGACAGACCGCAGACGGAGAAAGGATAAGCTTCCTGTTTTGTTAAAGCGTTTTAGGAAGTATATGGAAGAGTATAATGGTGCATCAGAGTCACTAAACGAAAATGCTCTTAAGGCATTAAGAGTTGCTACTGCTGCGCATAAAGGGCAAACTAGGAAAAGTGGTGGGGAGTATATCGACCACCCTAAAGAAGTTGCTAGGTTCGTAAAGAAATTTAAAAAGTCTAATAATCTTTCCGCATTGATCCAAGCAGCGTATTTACACGATACATTGGAAGATACTGATACCACTTACGAAGACTTGGTTAAACAGTTTGGTGCATTGGTTGCAGATATGGTCCAAGCACTAACTACAGATAAAGCAGCTTCAGATGCTATCGGCAAAGGCGAATATATTGCTGGTAAAATGGCTAAGATGTCTAGCTGGGCATTGGTAGTTAAACTAGCAGATCGTCTTGCTAACGTACAAGATATTGATACAAGACCTGCTGAATTCCAAAAAAGATATGCTGACCAAACAAGGGTTGCATTAGCTCGCCTTAGAAAAGATAGATATTTAAGCAAGACTCATAACAAGATTATGACTGCTATTGAGAAAAAGATTAAGGAATATTAAATAATGGCAAAGCTATACCTATTTTTATTTCTTGTATCTCTTTTGAGTGGAGTAGGATATGGCGGATATAATTATTATCTGTGGTCCGAAGAAACCATTGGCACTTTACGAGAAAATAATGTAAAATTAAAGACAGCGGCCGAAACTCTCCAGGCAACTGTAGAGAAGATGGCTGCCGATCAAAAGAAGAACGAGCAACTTAATAATGATTTAACTAAGAGATTGCAGCAGTCACAACAACACCTTGACAAGCTTAGAGGTGTATTCGCTAAGATCGATTTGACTATGGAGGCATTGACAAATGCACAAGGACTTGAAGACCGAGTTAACAACGCCGTTAACAAACTTATTGGGCGGATCCAAGACGAAACTACTCCTCCTTCTGATAAGCCCGATGCTACTGACAGCGTGTCTGGGAAGAACTCCGGAGGCTGAAGTAGTAGTAACTACTGAGTATCAAGAACAAAATATCCCTATCCAGGAACGACCCAAAGCAGTTGATTTTCCCCCTGTTGATTGGTTCGTTATCACCGAAGAGAATCTAGAAGAGAAGCTGGCTGAGATTGATACTAAGACTGGCAATGTAGTATTGTTTACTATTACCCCAAAGGGATATGAAAATCTAGCTATCGGTATTGCTGATCTAAGACGCTATGTAAAGGATCAACAGGCCATTATTGCGTACTATGAGGAGGCTCTAGCAGACGAGCCCGAACCATTACCAGAACCTACCGACTAAAAAATAAAAAATATATTTTTTTAGAAAGCGTTGTTTTAGCGCGTTTCAAGGTTTGTAATATACTATATAATACTCTATAACAAATAAAAGAACAACAGATCTATGCCATCGGGCATAGGTGTTACACATATATTCTAAAAAGAGGTACGCGATGCTAAAACCAGTTCCAACTAATCGGGAGCGGGACACAAGAGATTTGATGTCCCAAACTAAATTCTATGAAGGTTATGCTAGATGGGATGATGATAAAAACCGATATGAGATGTGGGACGAATCAGTATCACGCGTAATGGATATGCATCG
>Ga0182090_1596885_pt1 | contig 12300 bp, 8 predicted proteins | sample 041ome_24_FD_127767 | JGI IMG/M metagenome (GOLD analysis project Ga0182090, IMG submission 127767) | Metatranscriptome of coastal salt marsh microbial communities from the Groves Creek Marsh, Georgia, USA - 041408BS metaT (Metagenome... | ecosystem: Environmental > Aquatic > Marine > Intertidal... | reverse complement strand
TAGATCTAGAACCTTATCTTATTCGAGTAAAGCTTATGCAATAAGCTGTTCAAGAATAAATGCTACCGAACGTGATGAATCATCATTCGCTGGGATACCATAAGTTGCTGAAGTTGGGTCACAATTTGAATCAAGTAATGTGATTGTTGGAATGTTTAATTTTTGACACTCTAATACTGCATTTCGTTCGTGGGGTTGACCAACAATAACTACTAAATCTGGTAAACCTTTTAATGAACGAAGTCCACCAAAAAACTTTTCAAGACGTTCACGTTCTTTTGATAATGTAAGAATATCTTTTTTCGTAAACCCTTTAGTTGGTACAGCTTCAGCTAAACGTACATCTAAACGTGCTAACTGTTCAAGACACATTGACATTGTTGACCAGTTTGTTAAAAGACCACCTACCCAACGTGTATTTACGTAGTGCGAACCTGATTTTTTCGCTACTTCTTCGATTAACGGTGCAATTTGTGGACGTGTTCCAACAAAAATTACATTTTTTGCTGATTTAAAAGCAGCACGAGCTTTTTCAAGCTCACCGATTGTTTGTACTACATCTAAAATATGAATTCCATTTTTCTCTTCATAGATGTAAGGTGCCATTTTTGGGTTCCAACGGCGAGATTGGTGTCCAAAGTGTACACCAGCTTCAAGCATTGACTTTAACATAATAAATTTAATTTAACGTTTTCAAATTGTATAAACATTCACACTTTCTATGGGGAAGTATAGCACAGATTATTTTTAATATAAACCAGTTCCTGCAGGAATTAAGCGACCTAAAATAACGTTTTCCTTTAAACCAGTTAACCAATCAATTTGACCTTCAAGGGCAGCTTTAGCAAGTACACGTTTTGTTTCTTGGAAACTTGCAGCCGAAATAAAACTTTCCGCCATTAATGCGGCACGGGTAATTCCTAATAAAATTGGTCGATACTTAACGCCAGCAAAAGAACCTGCATGTTCTAATTGTTCAATTCGGCGAATATCAATAATATCACCAGGCAATAAACCTGTTTTTCCAGGATCAATAACTACTACATGTGTAGTCATTTGACGCACAATAATTTCGACGTGTTTATCACCAATGTAAACACCTTGTGATTGGTACACGTCTTGAACTTCTTGAACCAAAAATTGTCGAATTTTCTGAAAACTTAACTCACAGCCTTCACGTAAACCATACATTTTACCATATTGGTAAAATAACGTTGAAAGTTTAGCATGCATACTTGTAAAAAGTTTATGTTGTGGTTCACGAGCTTCAAGTAATTCATCAACTTTTGGTAAACCTTGAACAATATCACCACCTTTGGATTCTGCTGAAATTAAAGTTCCAAGGACCGTATCCTTTTGTACTAATCGACCATGACTAACTTGTAATTCTGACCCGGGAACTAATAAATAAGGTTGAACTGAACGAACAACAGTACTTTCCGAATTAAGAAAATTAACTTGACCTGATAATGGAATGGTTTCAGTAAGAGTTAATTGATCTTCAATTCGAGCATAATCACCTAATTTAACAGTTAATTCCGACGGGTTTACTTTAAAAGCAGTTTGATGCTCATCATTAAGAAGACAATTAACAGCGCGGATTTCCCCGGACATTGCAATTAGTGCTTTATTTTCCATTTTGTTAACTTCAAAGCTTAAATCAGTTGTTGTTTGTTTAATTCCAAACGGCATTACAATCCCTTTTGCAACCGTAGGTTTGAACGTTTGAATGTTTGAAGTTGTTGGTAATGGCAGAAAATTACCGAAAGTTTTAATCTTACCAGCAAAAGAATATAAATTTTCAATAGAAAGCTTATTAGCAGTAACAACATTTTGTAATGCAAAGTTATTTGCAAATACAGTCATTAAAGGATTCATTGGCATTGGAGCATCCAACTTCTTGACTGAAGCTTGGAATGTTGGGGTAGCAGCAGACAGGCGTGAATATTTTGTTAAACGAGATAGCTTTAATTTCGAGTAAACAGAAAACTTACTAACAGTTTTATTGCGGTATCCTTTTGTTGAAGTCATTTGCATCGCAATAAATTTTTGAGATGCAAATTGTAACGCTTTGAATTTAAAAGAAACCGAAAGATTTACAGGTGTAAACGAACATGCTTTTTTACCAATAGCAGTACTAACTGAATTATTCAGCTCAAGATAATAATTACGAATAAACGTTAACGTATCAGAAGCTAAATCTGTTTTATCAGTTAATTGAAAGTTCATTAAAAAATAACGATCCATATCAGAAAGATCGTTATTAGTTCGATTAGTAAGCGACATTAACGGATCAACCAAGATTTTCGGTTGGACTTTACCCGGAGTATTTAAACGTTTCCAGTTAATCGGGTGGTTAATTAAATTCATTTTATCGCCAGGAATTAATTCCTGAGAATTACAAATGAACCCCCCTAAAAGCCACATTTCAGTATAATTAGACACTTGAGAAATACCAAAGCTAGTACTTAATGAACGATGACGTTGTGGTAAAAAAACTTGACCCGACTGACTGGCAGTAAACTCTTTACGTAAATTTTCAGCTTCTTGATCAAATTGCATCATTTTACGCTTAACTTCAATACGTGAAAGTTCAGCTAAACTTTGATGTGCTTCAATTACTTGTCCTGGCGCAACATAAAGCAAACTAAGTGCAGGAAAATTTAAAATTGAAGTTTGATTCAAATTTTTTACTTTAATTTGAATTGGTTCAAAACTTAAAAATGCAATTTCACCATATTTAGAAAGAACTTTACGGCCACGCATATTTACTGAATAAAAAACTGTCCCAGCATGAGGTGAATATACTTTTTCAGTAACTTCTCCAGCAAATACCCCACCAGTGTGGAATGTACGCATTGTTAATTGAGTTCCTGGTTCACCAATAGATTGTGCAGCTAACACTCCAACAGCTTCACCAAGTTGAACCAATTTTTGTTGGGCTAAATTCCACCCATAACATAATTGACAAACAGCATGAAATTTACAAGTTAATGGGGAACGAATCGTTAATGTCGGTTGTTTAACTAATTTAAGGGCTAAAGCTGGAGAAATATCTTGATTTTTATATCCAATAATTCGACCAGTTTCAACATCAATAACATTATCAAAAAGTACTCGCCCAATTAACTGGGAATCCATTTGTTTAGCATTCGGAATAATCTGTAAACCTTGAGTGGTATGACAATCAACTTGTTGAATAATAACACTTTGGGCAACATCCACTAAACGGCGGGTTAAATATCCAGAACTTGCAGTACGTAACGCAGTATCTACAAGTCCTTTTCGTGCTCCATAACAAGAAATCATATATTCTGTTACAGTTAACCCTTCACGAAAATTTCGACGGATTGGAAAATCTAATACTTGACCTTGTGGATCAGCCATTAAACCACGCATTCCAACTAATTGACGTACTTGGGAAATATTTCCTCGGGCACCAGAAAATGCCATCATATACACTGGGTTAAAAATATCCGTAGCACGGAAATATTTAATCACTTCAGTTTTTAATGTATCATTTGTGGTATTCCAAATATCTAAAGCTTTTTCAAGACGTTGTACTGACGTAATTTGACCACGTTGTAAACGTAAATCATTTTCATAAATATCTTGATCAGCATTTTTTAAAAAAGTTGATTTAATTGGTGGGATTCGTAAATCATCAATTCCTAATGAAAGTCCAGCATGTGTAGCATAATGAAATCCCATTGTTTTTAATTGATCAATTAAACGGGTCGTCTTTTCGGTTCCATAGTTTAACAATACCCATTTAATAAGACGTTTCATCTCACCTTTGTCGACAGTTCTGTTACAAAAAAAAGGTTTTCATAAAGTAAATTATTAAAAATAACACGGCCCGGCGTTGTACGAATATAAAAATTATATCCACTTAATGAGGCTTGTGTTGAATAACGAGTATTTGAGCCTGAACTCATTTTTTGATTAACTAACTGTTTAGAATTTGTTAAATCTACTTGATCGTTTGAGAGAAAATTTAAACCTGATTCCATTACAAAGGTGTCATAAATTGTACTAATATGACCACTTGGTTTTACAGTAATTTGTACTGGTTTTGGATTATTCGTTTGAATATATGAAGACCAACGAAGCCAAATCATTTCATGTAAATCAAGAGCTCCTGTACCATACGCATGTAATACACTCTGAAAATTTGTAAAAATTCCATTTGATTGTGCAATACGCATTAACGTAATAGGATTACTTCCAGGTTCGATCACTTCTACTTTTTGAACCTTACTTACTGAAGGTTTTAAAGTAGTTAAATAGTAAAATCCAAGAATCATATCTTGACTTGGAAGAATACTTGGCTCACCAGTGGCTGGTGATAACCAGTTATGAGTTGCAAGCATTAATAAACGAGCTTCAGCTTGAGCTTCTAAACCCAATGGAACGTGAACTGCCATTTGGTCCCCATCAAAGTCAGCATTGAATGCCGGACATACTAAAGGGTGTAATTGGATTGCACGGCCTGACAGTAAAATGGGTTCAAAAGCTTGAATACCTAAACGGTGAAGAGTTGGAGCCCGATTTAATAAAACAGGATGGCCTGTAACTACAGTATCTAAAATATCCCAAACCATCTGCGGACGACGTTGTAATAAATTTTTCGCTGCACGAATATTTTTTACACCAGATTCTTCTAATAAAGCACGAATAACAAATGGTTGAAATAATTCTAACGCCATTTCACGTGGTAAACCACATTGGTGTAAACGTAATTTTGGGCCTACAACAATTACAGAACGACCGGAATAATCAACACGTTTTCCTAATAAGTTTTGACGGAAACGTCCATGTTTACCTTCAATAATTGACGTTAATGATTTAAATGCTTTACGGTTTGGTCGTTGCGCAGGTTTTTCTAATCGACCGTTGTCAATAATAGAATCCGCAGCCTCCTGTAATAAGCATAAATCATGACGAATCAATAAATCTGGTAAAAATTCTTCATCAAAAAGAGTTAAAAATTTTTCAAAACGAATTTTACGATAAATTAAACGACGATATAAATCATTTAAATCTGAGGTTGCAAAGCGCCCGCTTGACATTTGAATCATTGGACGTAAATCTGGTGGCAATACTGGGAAAATAGATAAAACCATCCATTCAGGACGTAATCCTTTACGTGCTAATGATCGTACATATTCTAAACGGCGAGCATACTTTTTAACTTTAGTTGAAATACCATAATTTTTTTGATCATTTCGACTAAGTAATTTTGATTTTTTACGTCGCTTGTGCTGTTTACGTAATCGTTTTGTAGCAAATTTTTGTTTTTCAATTTCATTGTGTAACTTACGAGATAACATTTTTTGTAAAAATGCTAAATCAAGTTGACTTAACAATACTTGTAAGGCTTCTGCCCCACAATTTTCAATTGTTTTTGGCTCCGGGGGCATTGTAGAACCGCTCATATTCCAAGGAGCAGGTTTATCAAAATTAAAATCGGTAGTACCAGCAAAATACGGATGCATCGGTTCCCAATGATTTACATACCATTGCACTCCCCCATGTAAACAATAATTCTGCGTACCTGGCGTAGCGGATGTATAAGTTTGAAAATGAATAATTTCATCAATGTCTTGACTACGCATATTTAAAAGCGTAGCTAATACATTGGGACTATTTCGGAAGTACCACATGTGTGCAACCGGTTTTTTTAATGAAATACACCCCATGCGGTAACGACGCACTTTTGCATTTGTTGGTTCCACACCACACGACGGACAAACTTCAATTAATGATTGTGCAGTTTGAAACTCATCATTTTTTTGGACTGTAAGTCGATTAAAATTCAAAGGAGCGATTAATTTACGACGTTTAGTTTTACCACATGAACATTCGCCATTTGAAGTAGAACCAAAAATACGTTCACAAAATAAACCACCACGTTCAGGCTTGAACGTTCTGTAATTAATTGTGTCCGCTTTACTAATTTCTCCAACTACTTCACCAGTCGGCAAAACACGTTGTGACCAACGTTTAATTTCACTCGGTGAAGCAAGTTGAAGTTGAACATATTCAATACTCATAAATCTGTAATATAAGATAATTAAAAATTAATACGAGCAATACTCATATCAAGGCATAATCCACGTAATTCAGAGACAAGTACTTTAAAAGACTCTGGAATGCCCGGTTTTGGTAATAATGTTCCTCGAATCATCGACATAAACGCACGATTTCGACCAATCATATCGTCTGATTTAATTGTTAACAATTCTTGAAGCACATACGCCGCACCAAACCCTTCAAGTGCCCAAACTTCCATTTCACCTAAACGTTGACCACCTTTCTTTGAACGTCCCCCTAATGGTTGTTGAGTAACTAAAGAGTATGGACCCGTTGAACGTGCGTGAATTTTGTCATCAACTAAGTGAACAAGCTTTAAAATATAAGGGTAACCTACTGTTACTGGTTGATCAAAACTTAAACCAGTACGACCGTCAAAAATTAAACTTTTTCCCGGAGAATTTGGTTTAAATAACCATTTTTGTTGAGTAAGTAAACGTGATTCGTATAAATGGTGGTAAACAAAACCACGAGAGACTTCTGATCCGTGCATTTCATCAAATGGTAACACTTTAAAATTTTGTTTTAATGTATTAGCGGCTAAACCAAGTAAACATTCAAAAATTTGACCCACATTCATACGTGACGGTACACCTAATGGATTCAGAACCATATCAAGTGGTTTCCCATTTTGTAAATATGGCATATCCGCACGAGGTAAAATATTTGAAATAATACCTTTGTTTCCATGACGACCGGCAACTTTATCCCCAATTTGTAAACGACGCTTTTGTACTAAATAAACATATACAGAACCAGTAGATTCCATACTGTCTTCTTCATCATTGAACGTCTGACTTTGAAATTCACAACGAATATCAAGAATTCGACCAGTTACACCACTTGACATACAATATGACGTAGTTTTTGTGTTGCGTGCTACACCACCAAAAATTGCACGTAATAAACGACCTTCCGGTGTGTTTTCTGATTCAGGTTGAGGTGAAATCTTACCAACTAAAACATCCCCCGGTTCAACCCAAGTTCCAACTTTTACGATTCCGTAATCATCTAAATAATTATTACGTTCAACTTGTTTAGTAAAGTATTCTTGGCCTTCACGCGAACGTGAAGTAGAAATTTCATAGCGTGAAATGTGAATTGAAGTAAAAACATCATTAAATACTAATCGTTCACTTACAAGTACAGCATCTTCAAAGTTATATCCTTCCCATGGCATATATCCAACTAAAATATTACGACCAAGTGCTAATTCACCTTGTGAAGTTGCCGAGTTATCAGCTAAACAATCACCAGCTTCAACCCATGTATTAGCTTTTACAAGTGGTCGATGATTTAAAGAAGTATCTTGGTTTGAACGTTGATAAGTTGTTAACCAAATCGTATGGTGGGTGAAACTGTCATTTACTGCAATTAGATCAGCAGTAAGGGCTTTTAAATCAAGTAAATTCGTATCTTTTACTTTCGGCGTAAAATAATCAATACGTTGTGCATCAACATATGAAATATAACTATTGTGTTTTGCTACAATTGTGGAACCAATATCACGAGTAACACGTGCTTCTAAACCGGTACCAACATATGGGCGTTCAGATGTTAAAAGGGAAACCGCTTGACGTTGCATGTTGGAACCCATTAATGCACGGTTAGCATCATCGTGCTCTAAAAACGGAATTAAAGCTGTTGCCACTGACATAAATTGAATAGGACAAAGTCCTAAAAAATTAATATCTTGGGCTTTATTTTCAGTAAATTGACTCTGATTACGTGTAGGAATACGGAATTGCTTTAAATCTACGTCACTTTGTGCCACAACAGTGTCTTCTTCATAAAATGCATTTAATAAAAAGAATCCATTTCGGTCGGGACGGTTTGTGGCTTTAACTAATTTATAATATGGACTTTCAAGAAATCCATTTTTATTAATTTGAGTAAAAGTAGCAATAGAACCTACTAAACCAGCATTCTTCCCTTCTGGTGTTTCAATTGGACAAATACGTCCATAATAACTAGGGTGAATACCACGAACAATTAAACCAGCGCGATCCCGATGCAATCCACCTGGTCCTAACGAACTTAAACGACGCTTATGCGTAATTTCAGCAAGTGGATTCGTTTGATCCATAAATTGTGACAATTGATTTGAACCAAAAAACTCTTGAAATACGGAAGATAATACTTGAGTACGAATTAAGGAGTTTAAAGAAAGTAATGCACCTGGTGTTTGGCGCAAAATATTTTCATCACTAATACGATTAAAAATAACTCGTTCTAAACGATTTAATCCTAAGCGGAATTGGGTTTGAATTAATTCACCTGCTAAGCGCGCACGACGATTCTTTAAATGATCAATATCATCTAAAAATTGAGTGTCCCCGTGTTCACAACGTAATAAATAGTCTAATGCTGCTAAAGTATCTTGTGGTGTTAAGGTTAAATGCTTCGATTTATTAAGCATTCGAAATTTCTGATTTACACGTTGACGACCAACAGAACTTAAACTATAACGACGTGGATTAAAGAATTGGTTAAACAAAAATTTACGGCCACGCTGTAAATTTGCAGGTCGGTTAGGAAATAAACGTGACATTAATAAAAGTAACGCTTCATCTGTGGTTGGCGTTGAACCAACTTCATTAATGGTTGGAATTAATAAATCTGGATGTTGGATTGAATTTAAAATTGTTTCTAATGAAAAACCTAATGCTTGAAGAAATAACGTTACAGGAACTTTTCGTAAATTATCAATATGAGCAAAAACAATTCCTTTTTTATTTGTTTCAAAACGTAACCATGACCCATAAGAAGACAAAAAACTTACTAAATGAGTACGATTTCCTTGTTTATCAAATTGTGGTTTTAAATAAACTCCAGGACAACGAACAATTTGGTGAACAATTACACGTGGAGAACCGTTTAAAATGAAAGTCCCGTGTTCAGTCATTAAAGGTAAATCACAAAATGCTACTGGAAATGTAGCATTTAAATTTAATTGTTTTGAATATACATGGACCGGAACAATTAATGAACTATTATAAGTAGCTAAATTTTGTACCGCTTCTTGCGGACTATATCGTGGCTTTTTAAAGTAAAAGTCTTTTGAATGAAAAGAAACAGAGATATAACGATCCGTTGGTCGCTTTACTGCACTTCCTAAACTTTGACCAACAATTGGCGAAAAGAAATCGAGTTCTTCACGAATTCCCGTTTCTAAAAAGTAACGAAAACTATCACGTTGCGAATCTAAAAAATTTGGAAGTGCTGAATTTTGTCTAAAGAGCGTCATAATAAATTATTACCTAGCTACTAAAAAAATAAAGTCTTAAATTTATAAAATAAATTAATATTGAAAAGATCAATAAAATAGGCTACCCTACAACTATAACTGATAACTAATCAGTGGCGGTGTAGCCAAGTGGTAAGGCAGAGGACTGCAAATCCTTTATCCCCCAGTTCGAATCTGGGCACCGCCTAAATTAAAATCTAAAAAAGATTCTAAAAATAATACAAAACATTTATTGAATACTCATAATACGAGCCAGTAGTTTTTATTATGGTTTATGAAATGTTTTTATTATTTAATGAGTTGATACTTAAAACTTATATAAAATCTGTTAGTGTGCCTACTTTGTCCGAAATGAAATCTATTAGTGCTGCTTCTTTTCAGGTCTGACACGATTCAAAAAATATTTTTCGACAAGAGTAGGACTACTACATAGTATATTTCTTCTACAAAATAAAGCAAGTAATTCCGTTAAAAATTAACCATTTTATTTTTTTTATTAATAAAATGGTTAATTTTCATTTATTTCAGACGAAATAAATTATTTAAGGATTGTAGATACTACCCCAGCCCCAACAGTACGACCACCTTCACGAATTGCGAAACGCATTCCGTTTTCAATTGCAATTGGTTGAATAAGCTCTACTACCATCTTTACGCGGTCACCAGGCATTACCATTGTTGCCTCATCACCATCATCAGAGATAAAAGATTCAATCTTACCTGTTACGTCAGTTGTACGTACATAGAATTGTGGACGGTATCCAGGGAAGAATGGAGTGTGACGTCCACCTTCTTCTTTCTTAAGCACATAAACTTGAGCTTCAAATTTTGTGTGTGGTGTAATAGTACCTGGCTTAGCGAGTACCATTCCACGCTCAATATCATCTTTTTGGATACCACGGAGAAGTACCCCTACGTTATCTCCAGCTACTGACTCATCAAGAGTCTTTTGGAACATTTCTAAACCAGTTACAGTTGCTACACGAGTGTCAACGTAACCAATAATTTCAATGTTGTCTCCAACTTTAACTGTTCCACGCTCTACACGTCCAGTTGCTACTGTTCCACGACCTGTAATTGAGAATACGTCCTCAACTGCCATAAGGAAAGTTTTATCTGTTTCACGTGCAGGTGTTGGAATGTATGAATCTACAGCATCCATTAATGCGAAAATCTTGTCTACCAACTTGTCTTCCCCATCTTTTACTTGAGGGTTTGAAGTAAGAGCTTCTAAAGCTAAAAGAGCAGAACCAGCAACTACTGGAATTTCATCACCAGGGAAATCATAGTTTGAGAGTGTATCACGGATTTCCATGTCTACGAGCTCAAGTAACTCCTCGTCATCAACTTGGTCTTCTTTGTTTAAGAAAACAACAACGTTTGGTACACCTACTTGCTTAGCAAGAAGAATGTGCTCTTTTGTTTGTGGCATTGGTCCGTCAGCACCAGATACTACAAGAATCGCACCATCCATTTGTGCAGCACCAGTAATCATATTTTTTACATAGTCCGCGTGACCTGGACAATCTACGTGTGCATAGTGACGAGTTGCTGTTTCGTACTCAACGTGTGCAGTGTTAATAGTAATTCCACGTGCCTTCTCTTCTGGAGAAGAGTCAATCTCGTCATACTTTTTACCAGCAGATCCACCACGAGCTGCCATTGCCATAGTAATAGCTGCTGTAAGTGTTGTTTTTCCGTGGTCAACGTGTCCAATTGTTCCAATGTTTACGTGCGGTTTCGTACGCTCAAACTTTTCGCGTGCCATAATTTTTTAAATGTAAAAAAATTTTGATTTTGGCTTTATAAAATAAAATGTAATAGTCGTATCAGGACTATTACATTAAGTAGAAATTAGAAACGGAAATGTGCAAATGCTTTATTTGCTTCCGCCATACGGTGCGTTTCTTCACGGCGACGAATTGCTGCACCAGTGTTGTTTGATGCATCAATAATTTCTGCCGCAAGTTTTGAAACCATATTACGACCAGAACGGCCACGGGCTGCAATTAATAACCAACGAAGGGCTAACGCAGTTCCACGGTCAGCTTTTACTTCAAGTGGAACTTGGAGTGTTGCTCCACCAATACGGCGAGATTTAACTTCAACTTTCGGAGTAATATTTAATACTGCTTGACGTAACACTTCAAGAGGATCTTGTGATGTTGTCTCCGCAATATTTTTCATAGCCGCATAGAAAATGTTGTAAGCAATACTTTTCTTCCCCTTTTTTAAAAGGTGACTTACTAATAAACTTACAAGGCGACTTTGGTAAACTGGGTCCGGAGCAACCGGACGTTTTTTTGCTACAGTTCGGCGTGACATAACTAAAAAATGGTAAATAAAATTAAATAAACCTTAATTAAAAGGAAGTTTTACTTCTTTGGACGTTTTACACCGTACTTAGAACGGCTTTGTAAACGATCCTTAACCCCAGCTGTATCAAGAGAACCACGCACAATGTGATAACGAACACCTGGAAGGTCTTTTACACGACCTCCACGTACTAAAACAACGGAGTGTTCTTGTAAATTGTGTCCAATCCCTGGAATGTAAGCAGTTACTTCAATTCCAGTTGTTAAACGCACACGCGCTACTTTACGTCATGCTGAGTTAGGTTTTTTAGGTGTAGTAGTATACACACGAGTACAAATCCCACGACGTTGTGGGCATGATTTTAATGCAGGAGACTTTGTTTTTGTCTCACATTTAATTCGTTGAGAACGAATAAGTTGTTGAATCGTAGGCATAATTTAAGAAATTATTCTTTATAGAGGAATTGTAAGAACCCAAGAATACGAGCTTGTTTAATAGCTTTTGCAAGTTGACGCTGTTCCTTCGCTGTAACACCAGTTAAACGGCGTGGAAGAATCTTACCCTGTTCCGTAATAAAACGACGTAAAAGATCAACGTTCTTGTAACTAATAATCTCTCCCGCATGAATTGGTGACGTACGC
>Ga0182090_1735476_pt1 | contig 12309 bp, 9 predicted proteins | sample 041ome_24_FD_127767 | JGI IMG/M metagenome (GOLD analysis project Ga0182090, IMG submission 127767) | Metatranscriptome of coastal salt marsh microbial communities from the Groves Creek Marsh, Georgia, USA - 041408BS metaT (Metagenome... | ecosystem: Environmental > Aquatic > Marine > Intertidal... | reverse complement strand
GCAGCGGCCATCTCTGGTGTCAGGCCAGCTCGGATCGCGGTGAGCGTGGCTTCGTCTGCCAACTCACCTAAGAGCCAGTCGCGAAAATCGCCGACGGTCAGATGTGCAACCGGCTGAAAAGCCTTGGCATCGTGGCTGTCGAGAATCAGCCGAGTGACCTCGTCCAGTTCTGCTGGCACGACGGGTTCTGCGAGGAAGCGGGAGAGAGGCACCTCCGCCAGCGCCATCTTGGCAGCCGTCCGTTCCACCGGTGACTCTGCCGCAACGCCTGCGAGCACATCACCTGAACGATACGGAGATGCCTTGGCGAGCAGCGTCGCGAGGTTGTCAAAGTGCCAGACGCGACCATCAAGCGTGTGCTGATAGCTCATCGCGGTACACCGGTTGATGACTGAGTCTGCTCCACGCCGAAGAGCATGTGGCCGACCACAGCCGTCGTCATCAAGCCACCAAACACGAGGCTCACACCAGGGTTTGACCAGATCACAGTAACCAGACAAAAGACGGCCAGCACCAATGCAATGCCGGGCACCCAAGGATAGCCGATCGCCGGAAAAGATCTTGGCAGCTCCGGCTCACGTCGCCTGAGCACAAACAGGCTTGCCATCGCAGCGATGTACATCACCATCGCACCGAGTACGGCCATGGTGACGATGTTGGCGGTCAATGGCTGTCCGCCAAGCACGATGACCGAATCACTGAAGATTGCCGCGATCCCAACGACACCGCCGGTGAGGATAGCGACCCAGGGAGTGCCACGGGTGGGATGCAGCGTTGATAAGCGGCGGGGAAGGTAGCCGGCTCGTGCCATCGCGAAGATCTGTCGCGAGTAGCCCATGATGATGCCGTGAAACGATGCCACGAGGCCAAACAGACCGAGCCAGACGAGCATGTGAAGCCAGCCACTCGAATCACCCACGACCTTCTTCATCGCCTGTGGTAGGGGATCGTTGATGTTGGCGAGCTGTTGCCATTCACCAACGCCGCCAGCGAAGAACATCACCCCGAACGCGAGCGCCACGAGCGTCAGCATGCCTGTGATGTAGGCCCGAGGTATTGTGCGGTGTGGATCACGGGCTTCTTCGGCGGCCATGGCGACACCCTCGATGGCCAGGAAAAACCAGATTGCAAACGGCGTGGCGGCGAGAATCCCGGGGATGGCTGCCGTGGAGAAATGGTCGCTGCCAGCCCAGCCATCAGCGGTGAAGTTCGCCCAGCTGAATCCTGGGGCGACGACTCCCATGAAGACCAGCAGTTCTCCCACAGCTAGCAGGGTCACAAAGAGTTCGAAGTTGGCGGCGATTGTGACGCCAAGAATGTTGAGCGTCATAAACACCGCATACGCAGCGACCGCAGTCCAGGTGGGTTCCAGACCAGGGAACTGCACGGCCACGTAGGCACCAATTGCCAGGGCGATCGCCGGCGGTGCAAATACAAACTCGATCAGCGTCGCCCAGCCGGCGATCGCTCCGCCGAGCGGCCCAAAGGCACGCCGTGCATAGGCAAACGGGCCACCTGCGTCGGGAATGGCTGTGGTCAGCTCAGTGAAACTGAAGATGAAACTCGTGTACATCACTGCCACGACCAGCGTGGTCACGAGAAACCCCAGCGTGCCGGCTTGAGCCCAGCCGTAACTCCAGCCGAAGTACTCGCCGGAAATCACCAGGCCAACAGCCAGCCCCCAGAGCTGCCATGTACCGAGGACCTGCTTCAGCTGTCCAGAAGGCCGCTGCCCGGAAGCTGATTGCCCGGAAGAAGAGGTGGAGTCCATGCAGACGCCTTCACTGTGTGAGCCTGTACCAGGCCTGCAGGAAGTCGAACCCCCACGGCCCCATCAAGCCCATTGACGCAGATTATGACGTGGACGGCAAACTCTGATCCGACAATCGCTCTCTCCGAACAACGCTCGCGGCAGGCCGTGCAAGGCAGATGTCGAAAGAGCTGCTGTTAAAAGCCAGGGTCGTCACCCTCGAGTTCCTCGGCTGTCGGGCCTTGGGCGGCCTTCAGTTGTCCGGAGAGCTCGATGGTGAGATCCGCTGGTTCTGTGCCGACCGTCACAGTCAGTCCGGAGGTCGTGGCGTCGCTGTAATGCTCCGGGATCAACGAGATCAGCTCCGCCCCCATCGTGGTGTTCACGATGACTGCGACCGCATGGGTCCCAGGGACGCAGCCGTCGCCCTCAACAAACGAGCTCAGCGTGAAGGTGCCATCAGTCTGGTTGATCTCTCCGGTGGCCGCCCTGCTGTCTGCGGGTTCAACGCGGACAAACCCGAGGTGGCCTGTGAGTGGTTCACCGTTGATCAGCACTTTCCCCTTGGCGGGGGTCACAGCGGGACGGCTTGGCCCCCCGCAGCCGCTCAACATCACTGCCAGGCAAGCGACAAAGCCCAACGTACACGGAAGAACAGTCGTACGAACACGCATTCTCAGGAAACTCCAGGGACATGCTGCCCTTCGGCACACATGGGGGGTGACTTCGACAAGACGACGCAGCCGTTGGTTAATCCAACGCCTTTGGCTCTTTCGAGTCACGTTGGCCCATCAGGCGGTAGAGGGCGAGGTCGATCGACTCATTCACCGCCCTCACCGAACCGTCACCGTTGGCGAACATGCCGAGTCCCGGATGCAGGCTCTGGAAGGCACCATTGGATTGGCCGTACTTCACACCCGTGTTGTACGGAGTGTTCAGAGGATTGTCGGTCGTGCGAAGCGAGTCGACATGTCGACCAGCGTAGACCCAACGGTTGTAGTGGCCGGGCTTGTCGACGTCGTGTGTCTCGCCCAGAACAAACACTTTCGACAGGCCGTCATATGCCGCTTCAACACCGACGGGATCGCGATAGAGAAACATGCCGCTGTTGAGCCACTTGACCGAGCTGCTGATGCCGTAGGTAGGGCCGTAGTGGCCCGCGACGAGGGCATAGCAGTTGGTGCCCCAGTTCTTACCGGTGCCGGTGTCGACTGTTTCTGGGTTGGTCGAACTGGGGCAGACAAACACCTTGGGCCTCGCTGTGACGATCGATTCGGGAACGGCGGCGGGAATGCTATTCAGCGGTGAGATTTGCTCTGCGGCATCCATGTAGCTGTCGAAGAGAGCGGTCTCCTCGAGGTAGGGCAACAGATAGACGAAGCCACTGGTGCCCGGGCCGTTCTTAGGATTGCAGGCACCGTCACAGCCTTCACGACCGGTGGGAAAGAGCCGCTTGCTGCTCTCATGGTTGAGCAGTCCAAGAGCCATCTGCTTGAGATTGTTGGTGCAGGATGACCGGCGAGCAGCTTCGCGAGCGCTCTGCACAGCCGGCAGCAGCAGGCCAACCAGCACGCCAATAATGGCGATGACGACAAGCAGCTCGACGAGCGTGAACCCGCGACGCGCGGACGTTCCCTGAGGAAAAAGGGGCATGTGAGAAACCCTGGGAGGAAAAATCCGAGCGAAAGAACGAAACTCGGACCTGAAGAAAAAACCGCCTGGTTGGATTTGTGAGGAGCCGCTCACAAACGGAAAAGTAGCTGTGGGAAGTTACTGCCGGTCAGAAAAACATTCAAGGGGCGCAACTTTTTCTGCTCACGCCTGCGTCGAGGCCCTGTGTCGATGCTTCAGAACTGCCAGACCATGTCGCAGCCGGCGTAGAACTGGCCGTATTGGTTACCGCCGGTGTCGATGCCCTGGCCAAGTGGCTTGCCGTAGGGCAGGGGCACGGAGTCGTTGTTGGGCGTGAACCAGTCGTAGCGGAGCTCGGGGCGGATCATCCAGTTGTTGTTGGGATACCAGTTGAGGCCGAAGGTCAGCTCCCAGAAGTTGCCCGCGAAGCCTTCGGTCCAGTAGCCCGGGTTACCGAGCTGACTCTCATTTCGCAGCGGGGCGGAGATGATATAGCCGTTGTTGTCGCGGAAGTATTCCAGCCGCACGGCTCCCTGCCATTCGGGCGTGAACTCCCAGAAGAGGTAGTTCACAAACGAGTACCACTGGGCGGTGCCCGGCTGCTGGCCTTGGTTGCCCGGGGCCACGTTGGCGTTGAACTGCCAGGCATTGTCGTTCTGAAACACCCAGACGAGCCTGTCCGTGAGCCGGTTGGTGTAGACAGTGCTGATCAGGGAGCGGTTGCCCACCAGCGATCCGTCGGCTGGGTTGCGGCTGATCGTGGTCACCTCGTTGCCGCTCGTGGTCATGATCGCCAGTTTCTGTTTCTTGTCACTGCTCTCAAACTCAATGCCACCGAGGTAGCTCGCGTTGCTGCTGGCTCCGGGATAATCGGGATTGAGGATTGCGAAGTCTCCGGTCATCGGCTGGCCGTCGAAGAAGTTGTTCCAGCCGGTCGTCACCCCGCTGTAGATCGTGACATTCTCATTGGGAGCCCAGGAGCCGAGAAAGCCCGTGAACGTGAAGGGCGAGAACTGCATTGAGTAGCAGTGGGTGTAGAAGAAGTTGCCGATTGCCGGCACCTGCTCAAACCCGAGGATGCTGTAGAAGTGGCCAAAGCGGAGGTTCACGTCGTGATAGGCCACGTCAGCGTAGAGCTGCGGCATTGCCAGGCCGTAGTCTTTGGAGAAGTCCCAGGCTGCGATGTTTTCAATGCCAGACGGCTGAAGGTTTTGGGCGTCCCAGCCGAGGGCAGTGGTGTAGAAGTAGTCGGTGCCGAAGAGCAGGTCGGCCCGTCCGCCGAGGTCCCAGCCATCGCTGCCGTCGACCTCTCGCTCCACCACCGTGTAGAGCTGGTTGAGCTGGCCCTGCCAGGCCCGGTCGGCCATGGTGACGGGGCCGTTGAAGGGAGCTCCCCAGTTGTTGGCCCCGATGCCGTATTCGATCCAGCCGTAGGTGTAGATGTCGCGGTCTTCGAGCCGGGGAAAGTGGATGCGACGGTCTGGACCACTGCCATAGTCGGTTCGCTCCCAGGAATCCCGGACTTCTTCGGGAGCCACATCGGACATCTCCGGAGCCTGGGCCAGAGCTGGTGGCGTCAAAAGCCAGGCGGTCAGCCACGCAACCATTCCGCCAGCCACCATGAGTGACGATCGGTGGGTGCAGAGCAGGTGCATGGCGAGCCGTGGTTTCCGGGGAATCGCGAGCGGCAGCTCTTGCAAAAAGCCACCGCAAACTACCGCGAGTATCGTCCGCAGCCGTGCTGAGGATGACCGGAAGAATGGAGGTTTCGCCCGCTTACCCATGCTCTACGGGCTGCCGGCATACCCTGGTGGCTTGGGAGGCCTGCACGAAGTGGGGGCCGCGTCGAGGCCCCGGTGCTCAGGAGCCCGCTCCGACGCACACGAGCCGCTCGCGACGCACGTCCCCCTCGAAATCCGCCACGCGGAAGTAGAGCCGGCCGTCACAGACCGCCGGTGAGGCAAACACCTGATCACCTAGCGAGTTCTCACCAAGCGATTCAAAGCCTTCGGGAGTGGCACGGAAGAGGTGCGAGATTCCTTCTTCACTGGTGACGAGAATCGTGTCGCCCACGAGCACGGGCGACGCGCTGAACGTGCCGCCGAGCCGTTGCTTCCACCGCTCTTCGCCCGTAGCGGAGTTCCAGCAGACGGCGATGCCCGCATCGAGCACCGCATAGAGATGGCCATCGTGATAGATCATCGAAGGTACGTAGAGCCGCTGGCCAAGATCCCAGTCGATCGTGCCCGAGCCGTCAGCACGGATCGCCGCCACATGGTTGCGGGGATAGCCTCCCGAGGAGTAGACCCGCTCGCCATCGGTGACGGTGGTCGTCACGCACTCGGTGGTCGCTCCCTCGATCTCCCAGATCACCTCGCCGTTCTCAGGATCGTAGGAGGCAACCTTGTCACAGCCGGTCATGATCAGCTGATCACGACCGAACAGGTGATGCACGATCGGCGATGGGTAGTTGGGGGTGGCCGGGCGTTCCACACGCCAGACGACCTTGCCGGAGCTGCGGTCGAGAGCAGCGATCGCTCCGCCCGACTTGTTGTCGGCAGAGATAATCACAAGGTTGCTGTAGAGCAGCGGCGATGCCCCGTAGCCTTGGTGAATCTCGTAGTCGCTGATCGGTGTCTGCCAGAGCAGTTTTCCGTCGAGGGAGAGGGCGGTCGCCACGAGTCGCCCCCCGTTTGGAAAGGCAATATAAACGGCGTTGCCATCGCAGGCCACGGTTGCTGAAGCCGCGGTTGAGCGTTCGTTTTTTCGCATGCCTCCCGCTGCATGCACCTGCTGCTGCCAGAGCCGACGGCCGGTTTCGCGGTCGTAGGCGAGCACCGCCTGACTGCCGTCGCCTTCATCGCAGGTGGCCAGGTAGATCGTGTTGCCGGCAACACACGGCGAGCCGTGGCCCCGACCGGGTACGTCAGCCTCCCACAGCACGTTGCTCTCGTTCGACCATGTCAGGGGAAGTGTTTCACCCGTTGGTGCAACGCCGTCGCGAGTTGGTCCTCGCCAGCCCGCCCAGTCAGCTGCGGTTGCCATCGCACACACAACACTCAACAGCGTTGTGAGCAGGGCCAGGCATGCGAGGTGGTGAGCCCGACGGTGGTGTGAGGCGATCATCTGGTGGCTTTCAAACAGGGAAGATGATGTGGATGTGGCAGTTGCTGGCTGTAGCTAAGCTGCTGTGCTGACTGGTGGAGCTGATTGTAGCGGCGGCGACCACGACCGCACGGCCAGAGATAGTGGCGTCAGCCTTCGTCGCAGACCCATCGCATCACCGACTCTGCGGTGGGGAAGCCACGCTCGTCGAGCCAGGCGAAGAGTGGGCCACACACCGCGTAGAAAGCGAGGGCGAGTATCGCGGCTGCCCAGGCCGGCATGAATGACTGCCAGTGGGCGGTCGGCTCACCTGCCATGGCCACCCCATAGACCCAGAGGGGCCAGATGTGGACGACATGGTGAAGCAGGTAGATCGAGAGTGAGTGTCGGCTGATTCGATTGAAGTAGGCGGTGATCCGAGGTGGCAGCACGACACGAGGCCGACTGCTCGCAGCTGGTGGCGTCGGCATGTCGACCAACGCATGCAACGATCCCAAGAGAAGAAATCCAGCGGCAAGGGTCCCCAGCAGGTAGCTGGGAGAGGGAGGAAACATCGTCCAGCCAGGTGGCCGCCAGCTTTCACTAGTCACAGTGGTCTGCAGCAGGCTCAGGAGTGAGGCCACTGCTGCTGCTGAGAGGAGGAGGCCACCGAGCGTGAGGAGCGTGCGGCTGCCGACGGTGCGGGTCGCTGCCGATGACGTAGGATCACGAAAAACAGTGCGACCCACCACAAAGCCGACAAGCGGGTAGAGCAGCCAAGGGCAGACGGGGAAGTAGCCGACGGCCAGAAAGCCGAGCGTGACATCGCTGAGTGTGAAGTCGTAGTCGAAGTGGTAGTTCTGCCAGTAGGCAGGGTAGTCGGCGATGGATCGCAAGACGGGCGCCACGAACGTCGCTGCCAGGCCGATGCCCACTGGCACCGGGAGGGGGACATGCCGCACCATTGCAAGCATGAGCATCGCTGTTCCGATCAGCGTGAGCACATCCCAGTTAAAGGTGTCTTCTGGCAGCCAGACGAGAACGTTGAAGGTGACGCCAAGGCCGAGCAGAAACAGACCGCGTCGGACGGTACGACGACTGATTGCGGCATCGGCGACACCACGCCGCTGCTGAACACCGAGCCAGATCGCATAGCTCACGCCAGTCAGCAGGGTAAACAATGGTGCTGCGAGGCCGGCCGGCAGCCACCATGGGTTCAGCGGATGGCCGCCCGAGGCCTGTGTCTCATACGTCGCAGAGAGATTCTCGACAAAGTGCACGACCACCATCATGAAGATGGCAGCTGTTCTCAGGATGTCGATCGACAGGTGACGCATGCGGTCAGGTTCCTGCCGAAGCGAGCAGGTCGGCCGCAAACAAGAGGGTCTCGATCACCAGGAGGATGATGATCGTCCAGGAGAGCATGTTCTCGCGCCGGGCGATGGTGTAGTCACTGGCCCGCTGGCCGCAGGCATCGTAGTGGCCGCAGAGTACTTCCAGTTCACCATCGGCAGCCTCGTCACGTTCTTCAACACGGAGCCGCTCGCGGAGGCGTTCGCCAATCTGGCCGGCGAGAGTGGGGGGCTGTGGCGCAGGCTGGGTGATGCGGCGGGTGAGCCTGGCCAGACGGCCGTGCAGTGACATCACCTGGGCATACCGTCCAAGCAGCCGCTCTCGCTGTCCAAGGGTCGCCTCGGTAAAGCCATAGGCAAACGAGAGATCGGCCTCGTAGTTGGGCCATGCCTCGGCGATGCCAGTTTCGATTCCGTGGAGTTCTGCTTCGAGGTTCGTGAAGTCGACCACTGCATCTCGAATGGTGGCAAACCGCTCCTCGACGGCGATCGCTGCCGAACGGGTGGGGGACCATGCGAGTTCGACGTTGTAGAGTCGAAGCAGAACGGGGAACGCGATTGGCCCGCGGCTGTCTGCCGCCACCGACTCTGCCACCCAACATCGTGCGGCCTCGACAACGTCCGGAGACTCACCGGTGCCGGCTGGCACGAGCAGAAGGGCGTGGCTTCCACCGTCGGCAGACGGTAGAAGCTCGACTCGGCTCCCCGCCGGCACGCCTTCCGGCAGCACGGGCGTGGCGAGTGGAGCGACGGTGGAATCGGCGTTCATGCGGGAGATCCTGGGCGGTCGAGCATCAGTGTGGTCAGCCAATCTGCAACATACTCGGCCGAATCGTGAACGCCATTGAGCGTCGAATCGAACAGGTAGTCACCAACAACAAAAAGGGTGGGGTGATCGGTGGCATCGGGCTGATGCCGGCGGTCGAGCGGAAGCGGCTGCCAGCCACCCGGCAGGCTGCTGACAGCGCCGATCCAGCGATGAACGCGGACCTCCAGCTGGTGGTGTCGAGCTGGTTCGCGGAGCCAGGAGGGAAGGGCAGAGATGGCCGCTTCGACAATCTCTGCATCTGGTCGCTGGCTCCAGGCTACGGCTGCTTCGCCGCCGAGCAGCCAGCCGAGGACGCCATGGTCTTCGGCAGGATCCCGAGCGGACTCGTCGTAGAGACAGCAGCCGTCGAAGTCTTCGAGCATGCAGTAAGCGTCATCCCAGCGGCCTCTCCAGAAAGCCTTATCGAACAGGATCGAGACACGCAGGTAGTCGGCCGGATGATCGTGATGGGCAATGTGCCGCTGCATGGCAGTGTGCAGGCCATCGCCCTGGAAATGGAGATGTTTGAGGGGCTCAATCGGGAGGGCGAGGACAACCGCATCGAAGGATCGCTGCGATCGCCCTCCTGCAGACTCTGTCTCGACGGTCAGTCGGCCATCAGCTCCACGGCCCACTGAGATGGCCCGCACCTGCCGCTCAATCTGAGCCGAAAGACGGGAGACGATGGCCTCGATCAGCTGCTCGTTTCCACCAGCCACGCAGTAGAGCTGCATGTAGGCCGGATCGTTCATCAGATAGTTTTCCAAGCCGTAGCGGCGGCTTGTCCGACTCGCCTCGGTGGCGAGGTCGCTATGGATAAACCGCTCCACGTAGCGGCGGGCTGCTGGCGATTGAATCGACGCCAGCAGCGTCTCGAAGGAGCCGCCTTCACAGCCATCGAGCGAGGGAACAGGGAGGGCTTCGTAGAACTCACGTGGCGAGAGACGATCGCGGCCGCGATGGTGAAACTGCACGAGTGCTGCCGCTGCCTCGCTGCCGAGCGAAGCTCGCAGGTCGTCGAGGTTGCCGATCAGCCGATCGTTGTGGATCAGGGACGAGCCGTCGAGCGGCTGAATCGGTAGGCCAAGATCAGCAATCAGTTGCTTGAGAGGATCCTCATCGATTGCCGAGTAGTCATAGAGCTCGGCGGCCCCAGCCTCGTAGGGCACAGGCAGGGCATTGAACATGCTAGTGAGCACCTTCCCGCCAACGCGATCACTCGCCTCGATGATGCTGATCGAAGGGGGAACGGCTGCCGTCTGTTCGAGCATGCGGGCGGTGAGAAGACCTCCTGGCCCTCCGCCAAGTATCCCGATATCCCACGGTGTGTCAGACAGATGTTGCGGCATGTCCTGAGGTGGTTTTCTCGTAGGCACTCACGAAAGCTTCGGCAACACTCCGGAGAATGACCAGCTGCGTTGTGAGCATGTGGTGCGATGCACTCTTGAACGTGGCAAAACGATCAAGGTTGCGGAAAATCGCCGATCTTGAGGGCGTTGGGAAGTGGTGAGGCGGTGGGAGCGTTCAACGTCGTCTTGAGGAATCGGCTGACCTCTGAGGCAAACCGTTGAAAGGTGTTCGGATCAGCAGGCCAGTCAGGAGACTCCGCCTCGACATGCCTGGCTCCGGGAACCCGTTTTATCTGCAGGGGGCCGGCGTAGCAGGCCAGCATCGCGCGGGCATTGCCGTAGGCATTCATCGGGGATGGGGCGGCGAGAATGGCGAGTCCTGGCACCTGCACTTGGCGGGCAGCGACGCTGCCCCGCTGATCCCGATCGACCGGGTCGAGACCAACCCAGGCCTGCAGGGGCACAGCGTGTGAGGCGGCAACCAGTAGGGTCTCCAGTCCGCCTTTTGAGAAGCCGATGAGCACCGTCTGGCCATTGCTTACGACCGGGATCGGCCACCGGCTCTGGCTGCCGCGGGTGAGCAGAAATCGGAGGCTGCTGACGTTGCGATCGATGCTCACGATGGCGGGGTTGGTTGGTACCGCGACGAGAAACCCATCCGCTGCCAGCCGGCGTCCCCAGGCTGCCATCCGATGACGGTTGCCGAGAAAGCCGTGCGATACGACCGCCACGGGCTTTGGAACGCTACCCGGCACGTAATAGAAGTCGACCTCGATCCGGTCGCTCCCGGTGTCGATGCGGTGCGTCTGCTTCTGCACACCTGCTGCGTTGGCGGGCGGCAGGTTGCCGGCGATGACGCACGTCGCTGTGAGACAGGCGGCCGAGAGGGCCCGCACGAGACAGGTGGGGCTCATATCCCGCGTCAGTTCCTCAGCGAAAGGAGATAGCTCAGGAGACTACGGATCTCTTCGGGCGTGAGCGTTTCATGGAAGTTGGCCGGCATCAGCGAGAGAGTGGAGATCTTTCGCTCATCGATGCTACCTGTCGGCACGACAAACTCCTTGCCCTGCTGGTCGACACACACCACGGCGTCGTCCGTTTCATTCGTCACCAGGCCAGAGAGCACACGGCCGTCGTCGGTGACGAACGTGGTGGTACGGAATGCGACATCGACATTCCGGTTGGGATCGAGCATGTCTTCGGTCACCCGGTTGAGCCCACGGTTGCCGATGCCATCGAGCTGAGGGCCAACCTTGGCGCCATTGCCGGCAACCTGGTGGCAGTTGACGCAGTGCTTACGAAAGACGTCGAGCCCAGCGTCAGCGTCCCCCGGATGCTCACGGTATTCCTTTCGGCGATCGTCGATCAGTCGAGCCAGAACGGCATCCACCTCTGGTGCCGTGGCGGCGAGTGCCTGCAGCCGATGCTGCAGTTCCTTCGTGCGAAGCCCCTCGAGCTTCGTCGCGACGGCAGGGTCGTTGAGGATGCGGGGAGAGCAGAGCCCTCGCTCCACAACCGAGGCCAGCAGCAGGCCGCCCGCGTCATCGGCCGCAAGTCGCGTGGCGATCGCACGCTGCTGTTGTGTGTTGGCCACGCGAAGCAGCTCTGGCAGCAACTCCTCGGCAGCGGAGGCCTGTCTGCCGACGATCTGTCGCCCTGCTGCCGCTCGCTGTTCGCTGCTCGCTGCCTGCATCGTGAGGGCCACTGCCACGGCATCGAGTCGTGCATCCGGTTCAAAACTGTTGAACGCCTCAGCCACCGCACGCTGCGTGGCTCGCGTCGCAGGTAGTTCCGTGATCAACAGTCCCAGCGGGTTGAGCAGGCTGGCGAGTCGGTAGCCCTCAACGAGCGAGGCAGCGGCTTGGCGTTGTGTGTCCACAGCCGTTGGGTTGAGGGCATCGACAGAGAAGCGACCGACGGCGAGCCAGGCATAGGCATCTCCCTCGTCGCCATCAACGATCTCAACGATGACTGAGCGACCGGCGATATCGGTGGTGTTCCAACTGACCTGCTGGGCCGTGTCGTTACGAGGCGGGATGGCTTCCCGCAGCAGTTCGCCGCTGGCAGCGTCGAGGAGGCGAACGGCGTTTTTTGAATGGGCCGGCATGTCGGGGTAGCCCGCATGTCCGGCAAGAAAGAATGAGAACCGTTCGCCAATCGGAAACGCAGCCGAACGGGTCTGGCCACGCCACTGCTCACCTCGCAGGAGGCTGCAGCGAAATGTCGCCTCAACCCCATCCGCCGATGGCCTTGGCTGAAGCGGCCACGGCTCGCTGTCGCCCGGGATACCGGGCAACGCTGAGGCAGCCCACGAGAGAGGAATCGTGTGCTCGG
>Ga0182090_1407268_pt1 | contig 12337 bp, 10 predicted proteins | sample 041ome_24_FD_127767 | JGI IMG/M metagenome (GOLD analysis project Ga0182090, IMG submission 127767) | Metatranscriptome of coastal salt marsh microbial communities from the Groves Creek Marsh, Georgia, USA - 041408BS metaT (Metagenome... | ecosystem: Environmental > Aquatic > Marine > Intertidal... | reverse complement strand
CACTTGGGCCACCTGTGGGACAAAGACTTGTGCAGCTTCACCGATGTCACCTGCGGCTTGGCGATCATGCACCAGATCACCTACCGGCTGGGCTACGAATACCGGGATGGGCCACAAGGCGAGGGTGAGAAGGCGCACGTCATGCTGTGCGCCGCGCCCGGGTCCATGCATCTTTTAGGCATCACCATCGTCGCCGACCTCTTCAAGCGTGAGGGGGCATCCGTTGTGATTGATGTGTCCGCTACAGAAGATGAATTGGTGCGCACGGGGGCCAATGAGTGGTTTGACGTCATTGGGGTTTCTGTCGCCATCGAGGCGCAGCTAATTGCTTTGAAATCACTCGTCACACGCCTCAAACAGAGCTCAGGGAACCCCGACGTGAAGGTCATTTTGGGCGGTCCCATCTTCACACTGGTCGAGGCCACACCCGAGCTGTTCGGTGCCGATGCGATTTCAAATAATCCGTTGGAGGTGTTGCACACGCTGAAGCGCTACGCTTCTAAATAACGCCGCACGCCCTCAAAACAGCGTTGGCGCTGGCTTCTGGCCGTTCCTCATGAGCCAAATGGCCCAGCTGCGGCTGCTGGTGAAGCACCGCCTGCGGCATCACCTCGCAGGCCTGCTCAGCCAGTGCGGGCGGAATCGTCTGGTCGTTTAACCCGACAAAAATAGAAACCGGGTTTTTTATCCTCGCAAGTGCGTCCGACAACGGTGCCAACTGCCACGATGCCATCATGCCCAAGACGCTGTGAACGTGGCCAGAATGGCTGAACACCGTCTGATACAGCGCCATCCCCTCCTCGCTCAGTACCGAGCCCGTTTGTGCCAGTGACTTCGCCAGAAATGAGGGTCTTTTGGCCAACTTAGCGGTTGCCCATGCAGACAAGGGGTTGATCGCCGCCAGCTTGGCGGCTGGCCCGAAAAGCCACGTCGACAAGCCCGGCAGGGGCAACCAAGCGGGGTTCATCCCTATCAGGTGCGCGGTTGACAACGTGTCGTCACGCAGCACCATGTTGGCGGCAATTGCCGCCCCCGCAGAGTGCCCAACAAGTACCGAGGGCTGCAGGTTGAGCTGGCGTATGAGCGCACAAAGCCCGTCACTCATGCCATTCAAAGATAGCCCGTCCGTGGCTCCTCGGGTGGTGAATACATGACCCGGTAAATCGGGGGCGACGACCCGGAAATGGCGGCTGAGTATCGGTATCAACCCGCGCCAGCTAAAGCTACCCGAACCGGTCCCATGCAAGAGCAATAAGCACGGCCCTTGCCCACTGATCTGAACGTGCCAAGTCCGGCCGCCAGCCACCACAAACCGACTCGCCTCCGCAAGCGGCCAGCGATCACGGTAGCTACCCCACGGCATCCCGGGATACAAGCGATCAAACATCCTAAGCGTCGCCCCGCCTCAGGTTATCCATCGCCGACGCGATACGCTCTGCTTGCGCTTGGGGCATGGGCAGGTAGCCCGCCCCCATGGCATCGGCCAAACTGCGAACCTGGGCATCGGGCTGTGCAGACGTATCGATCCACAACGAGCGATGGCCATTTAAGCGCCACTGTGCACACCACGTTTGGGTATCTAACAAGGCCTGCGAGCGCCCACCTCGGCCCGCTAAGTCCACATTAGCCCGACCGTCACTCAGTACGACTAACAGCGGCGTCACGCCTTGTCTTTGCAACTGCGTCGCCTGCGATACCGACAACTGCAGCGCCGAGGCCAATGGCGTACCGCCCCCACCCGGCAAGCCAGTCATGGCACGCTTCGCGCGCACCAGTGAGCGCGTCATCGGCAACAACAAGTCGGCACGGGCGCCCCTAAATGCCACGATGCACACGCTATCGCGTCGGGCATAAGATGCTTGCAACAAGCGCTCGACGGCGCCCTTGGCCTCCGCTAATCGATTCAGGGCGGCAGACCCCGAGGCATCTAAAGCAAAAATCAGACAACTTGCACTGCGCTGTTGGTAGCGGTGCACATGAAAGTCTTCGGCACGAATAGCCACGCGTCCCGGCTGTGCACCCGCACGTAGGCGCTGCTTAGGCGCGGCGGCGCGCAAGGTGGCCAACACATGCAAGCGCGCGTGCCCCCCGGGAGGCCCAGGGCGTGGCGGCAGAGGCCTCCCCCGCTGCACGCCCGCTTTGGCTTGGCCGCTTCGACCTGACGTATGCCCTTGGTTTCGACCCGCCTGCGTTAAGAGCCGGTCTAAGACATCATTCGGTAGGCTCGCCAATGCGGCGGCCACGACCAGTTCCTGCAAATCGGCCTGAGAGGGAGACTGAGGGTCTGTCTGGTCTGTCTGCGGATCTTGGTCCGCCGCATCGGAAGCAGGCGCGTCCTGAGACGGCGGCGTTTGCGCTTCCGGTGCTGTGGCCTCCTCGGTGGGTTCAGAATCTGCCTCAGCGTTGGATTCAGCGTCGGACTCAGCCGCAGGGCTTCGCGTCGCGCGCGGAGCCAATACACACCGCGCAGCAAAGGCCACATCCGTATCGTCCAAGGCCACACGACCGTGCAACGCCGCATGACAACACGCCACACGCAAAGCCAAACTGGGGATGCGCAAGGAGTCAATGCCGAGTGCCTGTGCCGCCGCACACAGGGCCGTGATCTGCGCATCGCTCGCCTGCACCCGTGGCAAGGCGTGTTGAATGTTTCGCAAGCTATCCGCATCAAGACCCATATCGGGCAAGATAGGTGCCCACCGCTGATCCGACGACGCTGGGCTCGCAAACAGGTCGCGTCCAACGATATCGGCGGGCGCCAGCTCACGCAGGTCAAGCCAGATGCCAAGACGGTCTTGCAAGGCGTCACTGAGCGGCGGCTCGTCGTCGGTGGACTCGTCCAACGCAACCACGCCAAATGAGGTGCCCATGGTCGTGGCGGCATGATCTGCGCTGTGTAGCGGCGGAAGGGAGCGCGTGTCCATCGCTTGCGTCATAGGCGCAATCAAGGCGGCAGGAAACCGCTCGGCCATGCTGATGCAGACCAGTCCCTTATCGGCTTGCGCAAGCAAGCCCGCCTGCATGTGCAGGTGGCCCGTTTGCAGGGTTGTCGACAAATCAATGCCGCCCAACAGGCGATCACGGTCAACATGACCGGGTAGGTTCACGGTGTTCACACCGGTCTGTGTCAAGTGGGCAAGCCACTGCGTACGCACCGGCCCAAAGGGCGCTTTTAGCCACACACCACCAAAGCCGCTGGGGTCGATTTGCAACAACTGCAACGATGTCATCGCATCGTTCCAAGTGTCCAACCATTTCAGGTCATCAGCCATAGGGCGCGATCAGGCAGCCAACAGGTCTTGCAAGCACCTTTGCACGCGTTGCCCCGAGTCGGTGTCGTCCAGTGGATTGCGCCGCAAGCGGTGGCGTAAAGCCAAAGGGGCAATGGCGATGAGGTGCTCGGTCTTCACCACCTTGCGCCCTTGCAGGGCCGCCAACGCGCGCATCGCACGCATCAGGGTGAGCTCCGCGCGCAGTCCATCGGTTCCAAGCTGCTGACACAGACGTGCACACAAGGTGAGCATGTCGTCATCAATCGAGACACCGTCGAGTGCCTTACGCGCTTTCACAATGCGCTTTTGTAACTGGTCACTCTCGTTTTGCCAGAGTGCCTTGAAAGCCACCGGGTCCTTGTCAAACGCATCACGTCGCTTGATAACGTCTACGCGCAATGCAACGTCTTGCGGGGTTTTTACCTGAACGGACAGACCAAAACGATCTAACAATTGGGGACGCAATTCCCCCTCTTCCGGATTACCGCTACCGACCAAGACAAACCGCGCCGGGTGCCTAACGCTCAGGCCTTCTCGCTCCACCACATTTTCGCCAGAGGCCGCCACATCGATTAACAGATCAACCAAATGGTCGTCGAGCAGGTTCACCTCGTCGATATATAAAAAGCCACGGTGTGCTTGTGCCAGCAAGCCAGGGGAAAACGCCTTAATCCCCTGGGAAAGGGCTTTCTCCAAGTCGAGAGCCCCCACAATGCGGTCTTCAGTGGAGCCCAATGGCAAGTCAACCACGCCCACCGCGCGACTTTCGCTGGGTAACTTGGTCGGCTTGCCTGCCTTATCAGGCACTGGGGTGACACAAACCGGGCAACTTTGCGCCGGTTGGCTAGGGTCACACCGGTAAGGGCAGCCTTTCACGACTTTGATGGGGGGCAACAAATCGGCCAAAGCCCGCACCGCCGTCGACTTTCCTGTACCGCGGTCGCCCAACACCAGGACACCGCCGATGGAGGGGTCAATGGCGACCACTTGGATCGCAAGGGTCATCTCATCTTGCCCAACGATTGCGGCAAAGGGGAAAGTGGCAGCCATGAAGGTTCTATTCCAGTTAGTTTTCTGCCGACCATCATCTGAAAGTCGCCGAAAACTGTCAAGTAAAATTTACACTTTTCCGTCTCAACGCGCAAGCGCAAACGGATCGCAGTGGCAGGCTCAGACCGCTTGTCTCATGGCGCGCGAGTGCCGATGCACCGACTCAACCAAGGCCGCAACATGGTCTGGCGGCGTCAGTTGGTTGATGCCATGACCGAGGTTAAAAATATGCGTGGGCCCTGTGGTGTTCGGGTCGGTGTGTGGCTGACCAAAGCTGTTTAGCACCCGCTGCACTTCGGTATCAATGTGTGCGGGCGGCGCAAACAGCACATTGGGGTCAATGTTGCCTTGCAGGGCCTTCCCCGGCCCGCCTGCGGTGCCACCGACCACCGCCCGGGCTTGCCCCAGGTTCATGGTCCAGTCCAGCCCCAACACCTCACAGTCCAGTGACTGCATGTCCTGCAACCACAGGCCGCCACCTTTGGTGAACACAATTCTGGGGATCGTTTGCCCGGCATGCTGCTTTTTTAGGCGTGACAGCACCATCGCGGTGTAGTGGAGGCTAAATGACTGAAAGGCCCCATCCGCCAACACCCCTCCCCAACTGTCAAAGATCATCACGGCCTGTGCACCCGCCTCGATTTGGGCATTCAGATACGTGGCAACAGACAGGGCATTGATTTCCAAGATGCGGTGCATCAAATCGGGACGGCTATAGAGCAAGCTCTTCACAAGACGATAGTCGTTAGAGCCCCGACCCTCGACCATGTAACACGCCAGTGTCCAAGGGCTGCCCGCAAAGCCAATGAGGGGCACCCGGCCGTTCAGGGCCTTTCGGATCGATGAAACCGCGTCAAAGACGTAGCGCAATTTATCCATATCCGGCACCTGTAGCTCGGCAACAGAGGCCTCGTCGCAGACGGTCTTACTGAACCGAGGTCCCTCAGATGCCTCAAAACGCAGGCCCAGGCCCATGGCATCCGGCACCGTCAGTATGTCGGAGAACAAAATGGCTGCATCCAACGGAAACCGCTCCAACGGCTGAAGCGTTACCTCGGTGGCGTAGTCGGTATTGGTCGCTAACCCCATAAAACTACCCGCCTTCTCCCTCGTTTCTCTGTATTCCGGCAGATAACGGCCCGCCTGGCGCATCAACCAAACGGGGGTGTGATCGGTCGCCTGCCGCAGGCAAGCACGCAGAAACGTGTCGTTTTGTAGGGGCTGAGTCATATGTTTTTGTTTGAAAAAAGCACGAAATGAGGCGCGCAGACCCCTGAGGGATCAGAGAAAGTGTCAACTAAAATTTAATGAGAGTGTCAATTTAACTTGACGTTTTGTCAAATACCTGTAAATTACCCTACAGACAAACACGATTTCGGGCCACACATGGATGCTTTACTGGACTGGATTAAATCACCCGCGCACCTGAGAAAGCTCTCGCGGGAAAGCTTGCCTGACTTAGCGCAGGAGTTGCGACAACGCCTCATAGACACGGTGTCGCAGACGGGTGGGCATTTCAGCTCCAACCTAGGCACCGTGGAGCTAACGATCGCCTTGCACTACGTTTTCAACACGCCTGAGGACAGGCTGGTTTGGGACGTCGGCCACCAGACCTACCCCCACAAAATGCTGACAGGCCGTTTAGATCGCATGGGCACGCTGCGTCAACACGGCGGCCTGAGCGGCTTCCCTAGACGAGAAGAAAGTATTTACGACGCGTTTGGTACGGCGCACTCGTCAACCAGCATTTCTGCCGCCCTAGGCATGGCAATGGGCGCGAGGCAAACCGGTAGCAAGCGCAAGGCGGTGGCGATCATCGGCGATGGGGCGCTAACGGCTGGGATGGCCTTTGAGGCATTGAACAATGCGGGCGCCAGTGACTGTGACTTGCTCGTGATACTGAACGACAACGACATGTCCATCAGCCCCCCCGTTGGTGCTTTGAACCAATACCTCGGCGAGTTGATGTCCGGGCGCTTTTATACAGAAGCCAAAAAAATCGGCGAACGGGTTTTACGCAAAGCGCCCCCGCTATTTGAGCTCGCACGCCTTTTGGAACAGCAAACACAGAGCCTGGTCCAACCTGACACCATTTTTGAAAAGTTAGGCCTCACTTACACCGGACCCATCGATGGCCACGATGTCACAGGCTTGGTTGAGACCCTCACCAAACTCTCGGCAGCCAGCGGTCCTCAGTTCTTGCACGTGGTCACACGTAAAGGCAAAGGCTACGAGCGCGCCGAGGATGACCCTATTAGCTATCACGGGCCAAGCAAGTTTGACCCCGCAATTGGCTTGGTCCCCGCTGGCCAAAGCAAACAAACCTTCACTCAAGTATTTGGCCAATGGCTATGCGATACGGCAGAGAAAGACCCGCGCTTAGTCGGCATCACACCGGCCATGCGGGAGGGCTCTGGCATGGTTGCGTTTAGCAAGCGCTTCCCACAGCGTTATCACGACGTAGGCATCGCAGAGCAACACGCCGTCACCTTCGCAGCAGGCCTCGCGTGCGAGGGATTGAAACCTGTCGTGGCCATCTACTCCACATTTTTGCAGCGCGCCTACGACCAGCTTATCCATGATGTCGCGATACAAAATTTACCCGTCGTGTTCGCCTTAGATCGCGCGGGCTTGGTCGGACCAGATGGTGCCACCCATGCGGGCATGTTTGACATTGCGTTCACGCGTTGCATCCCCAATATGTCCGTGGCTTGTCCGGCAGATGAAAACGAGTGTCGCCAACTGCTGAACACGGCCTACGCCCAAAACCACCCAGTGACGGTGCGCTACCCACGGGGCGCAGGCGTTGGCGTCGCAGTGCAGGCGGATAGCCCGGAAGCGGGCGACACCTTGCCGCTTGGCAAAGCAGCCATTTGTAGACAGGGTGAGGGGCTGGCTATTCTGGCGTTTGGTCCCTTGCTTTACGAGGCATTAAAGGCCGCCGAGTCACTGAACGCCACAGTCGTCAACATGCGCTGGGCCAAGCCCATTGACTTGGAGATGCTGGAGAAAGTCGCACAAACACACGACCGACTCATCACCATCGAAGACGCGACACGCAACGGCGGCGCGGGCGCAGCGGTGCTCGAGGGCTTACAAGACTTGGGCATCAGTCGACGCGTACTCGTCATGGGATTTGAAGATGCGTTTACAGAGCACGGAGACCCCAAAGCGCTGATGGCACAGTACGGCTTAACGGCAGAGGGCATTCAAACGCGCGCTGCACAGGTCTGGCCTGACGCGCCACCGACCACCGTCTTGCGAAGGGTCAGCTAAATGACTGTCTGGACCTTAGGCCTCAACCACCGCACGGCGCCCATCGAACTGCGCGAGCGATTTTCGTTCGCCTCAGACAAGTTGACACAGTCTTTGCAAGGATTGCGGACCAGCTTTTCTACCCACAAGGAAGTGGCGATTCTCTCGACCTGCAATCGAACCGAAATTTATTGCGCAGGCGAGGAAGTGCACATACCGCAAACACTGAGTTGGCTTGCAGAAACCGGGAAAACAAAAGTAGACCTGCTCCAGTCCCACACCTACACGCTTGAAGGTATGGACTCCGCCCGGCATGCCTTTAGGGTCGCGAGTGGTCTGGACTCTATGGTCTTAGGAGAATCTCAAATCCTAGGGCAACTAAAGGACGCGGTTCGCCTCGCCGCAGACTCAGGTGCGCTAGGGAGCACGCTCAACCAAATGTTCCAACGGTCTTTTTCAGTGGCCAAAGAGGTGCGCACGGCGACAGAGATTGGCGCGCACTCCATCAGCATGGCGGCCGCTAGCGTTCGTTTGGCGACGCGTATTTTTGAAAACATCAAAGACACCGATGTGTTGTTTGTCGGTGCAGGTGAAATGATTGAGCTGTGCGTCGATCATTTCGCTGCACGATCACCGCGCTCTATCACCATTGCCAATCGTTCCATGGATAAAGGCCAGGCTTTGGCGTACAAGCACGGCGGACAAGCCATTTCGCTGGCTGACTTGCCCGCTCAGTTGTCCCGATTTGATGTCGTCATTAGTTGTACCGCGAGTACATCGCCACTCATTGAATTGGCTGACGTGAAGCGCGCATTGCGCACGCGAAAGAGTCGGCCGTTTTTCATGGTCGACTTGGCTGTTCCACGCGACATTGAGTCGGCGGTTAAAAGCCTACAAGACGTTTATCTCTACACCATCGACGACCTGACTGAGGTCATCAATAGTGGCAAAAATCAACGCTTAGAAGCCGTTGTCGATGCCGAGGTCATCATTGATGCCGGTGTACAGCGCTTTATGGCATGGCTATCGCAGCGCCGCGATGTACCTATCATTCAGGAGCTAACGTGTCAGGCCGATGCGTGGCGGCAGGCTGAACTGGCACGTGCGCGCAAAAACATAGAGAAAGGCCAAGACATCGACTACGTTTTAGAGTGTCTGTCCACGGGGCTGATGAAAAAAATGCTCAATGGCCCGCTGAGAGAATTGCACAACCCCAATAGCGAAGAGAGAGAACAAGCCTTGGTTGCGGTGAAAAAAATGTTCTTAAAAACATGACCGTATGCGTGCAAAAATGAAACTTCTTTTCGATGATCGTGTTCGGCCGATGTCCCCGTTCTAGGACGCTTGGCCCCCATGCTGACTGTTTCCCAACTTTCGTGTCGACGCGGTGATCGGCGCCTTTTCTCTCATGTATCGTTCACATTGGCATCAGGCCAATGGCTGCACCTAGAGGGCGACAACGGGGTTGGTAAAACCAGCTTAATGCGCCTCATTTGCGGACTCGGTGTGCCCGAGGAAGGCGACATCACGTGGCGCAACGAGCAGGCGTCAGCAACCGACGACGACGAGCCGCAAACACTGCGGAACAACCTCATCTACCTCGGACACCAGTTGGCCATCAAGGAAGACTTAACGCCACTGGAAAACCTGCAAACCCACGCGGCCATTTCTGGCACCCCCCTATCAACGTCAAATGCGATGGCTGCATTGGCTCAAATGGGGTTGCGGGGCCGCGAACAATTGCCTGTGAAGGTGTTGTCCCAAGGCCAAAAAAGACGCAGTGCGCTGGCCCGTCTGATCGTGAGCGAGGTGCCACTCTGGGTGCTAGATGAACCCTTTGTGGCACTAGACGGCACGGCACAAGAGGTGCTACGCACCGTTATCAACAGCCACCTGAGCCACGGGGGCATGGTGCTGTTAACCAGTCACCAAGCGGTGTCACTCGACGGCCAAGGCCGCGTCTACCGGTTGAGCGCATGAGTGCATTTTGGGCGATTGTGAGACGCGATATCACGCTGGCCATGCGACGCAAGGCCGAGGTCATCACGGCGGTGTTTTTCTTTGTCGTCGTGGCGGCTTTGTTTCCCTTAGGCATCGGGCCAGACATGGCGACGCTTAGACTGACCGCGCCGGGCATTCTGTGGATAGGCGCGCTACTCGCCTGCATGCTGTCCATGGGACGCCTGTTTGCGGCGGACTACGCCGACGGCACACTGGAGCAAATGGCCTTATCACCCAATGGGTTATCCGTTTTGGTTGCGGCGAAAATCTTGGCACACTGGTGCCTGTCTGGATTACCACTGGTGTTGTTGGCGCCGATTTTGGGCTTGCAATTTGACTTACCGACGAATGCGTTGTGGGTCTTAACGCTCAGCCTGTTGGTGGGCACGCCACTGTTGTCGTTGATTGGCGCCATTGGTGCCGCCTTGACCCTAGGGGTACGAGGCGGCGATGTCTTATTGAGTTTATTGGTACTGCCTTTGTACGTGCCCGCCCTGATTTTTGGGGCCGGCGCGGTGCAAGCAGAAATGAGTGGCTTGGGTGCCTCAGCACACTTGTCGGTATTGACGGCCATGGCCTTGGTGGCCGCTGTTTTTAGTCCCTGGGCCAGTGCCGCGGCGCTGCGCCTCGCGCTGGAATCTTAAGAGTAATTGCGTTCGATGTTTTCCAAATCTCTCTTCTATTTCTCATCGCCGCAAAGGTTTTACCCGGTAGCGGGTAAGTCGTGGCCATGGTTTGCGGTAATGGCCAGCGCGCTAGCGGTATGGGGTTTATGGCTGGGTATATTTGTGGCCCCCACCGACTTCCAGCAAGGCGAGGGGTATCGCATCATTTTTGTCCATGTGCCCGTCTCTTGGATGTCCATGATCATCTATCTCGCCATGGCTTTTTGGGCGCTGATGGGCCTCACGTTCAACACACGGCTATCGGGCATGATGTGCAGCGCATTGGCCCCAACGGGTGCGATTTGCGCCTTCTTGTCGCTCTGGACAGGTGCGCTATGGGGAAAGCCCATGTGGGGCACTTGGTGGGTATGGGATGCCCGCCTGACGTCCGAGCTTATTTTGTTTTTCTTGTACCTCGGATACATCGCGTTAACCAATGCCATTGACGACCCCAGGCGGGCGGACAAGGCGGGTGGCATATTGGCATTAGTGGGTGCGCTGAACGTGCCAGTCATCTATTTTTCTGTGAAGTGGTGGAATACCCTGCATCAGGGCGCATCGGTCTCAGTGACCAATGGTTCCAGCATGGACAGAACCATGCTCGATGCCATGCTGATCATGGCCGTCGCCTTTTGGTTGTATGCCATAGCCATGACGCTGTATCGCGTTAGAAACATTATTTTGGCGCGTGAACGGCACACGCAGTGGGTGGCTGATTTACCCGAAATGAAGGCGATGTCAACGGGGGCAATCACATGATCTGGCACAGTTTTTCAGATTTTTGGGCGATGGGCGGATATGCCGTCTACGTCTGGGGCAGCTTTGGTATGACGGCCGCTTTGGTGTGGGCTGAGATTGCATGGGCCAAGCAAGCACGCAGAAAACTGGTGCAGAACATTCAAGCAGAACGGGCGTCCGTGGCGCTCAACGCAACAGATTGGCGATGATGAAACCAAGACAACAGCGATTTTTATGGATCACAGCGGGCGTGGTTGCACTAGCGGCCGCTGGCTTTTTTATTTTGAATGCGTTTCAAAGTAATTTGGTCTTCTTCTTCACGCCATCCCAAGTCGTTCAGGGTGAAGCGCCGGAGGGGCGGCCCTTTCGCGTGGGTGGCATGGTCAAGATGGGAAGCCTCTTGAAGGACGGCGAGAACGTGCAGTTTGTCGTCACCGACTTTACGCACGATGTACCCGTTATGTATACCGGGCTGGTGCCAGATTTGTTTAAAGAGGGCAAAGGTGTCGTGGCACAAGGGCAGATCTCAGATGGCGGTCGCTTCACCGCCTCAGAGGTGTTGGCTAAACACGATGAGAACTACATGCCGCCAGAGGCTCAGCATGCATTAGATGAGGCGGCGGCTGCAAAAGCGGCGCAATCCATCAAAACCGAACAATAACAAAAAGAGTGTTTCATGATTGTTGAAATTGGCCACTTTGCATTGATTCTCGCGGCGTGCGTCGCCCTGCTGCAGGGCGTGATGCCGTTGACGGGTACCGCAACGAACAACCTACGTTGGCAGCTGTTGGCGCGACCTGCCGCCATCACCCAGTTTTTACTGCTGGCACTTGCGTACGGCGTCTTGACCCACGGCGCACTGAGCGACGACTTTTCCATCAAGTACATTGCAGGGCACTCCAACTCGCTCTTGCCTATTCAGTACAAAGTTGCGAGCGTTTGGGGCGGGCACGAGGGGTCACTGTTGCTATGGGTACTGATGCTGTCCGGCTGGACGGTGGCCGTTGCCCTGTTTTCACGCAGCTTGCCATTGGCCATGGTGGCCCGCGTCATCGGCGTTTTGGGTCTGATCTCAGCGGGCTTCTTAGCCTTTGTTTTGCTCACGTCCAGCCCCTTCGAGCGCCTGTTCCCAGCGCCGCTCGATGGCAAAGACCTGAACCCCTTACTGCAAGATCCTGGACTGGTCATACACCCCCCGATGCTCTACATGGGTTACGTTGGCTTTTCGGTGGCTTTTGCGTTCGCCGTGGCCGCGCTCATCTCTGGCCGCATGGATGCGGCATGGGCCCGTTGGTCGCGGCCGTGGACAGTGGTTGCTTGGATGTTCATGACGGCGGGTATCGCACTCGGGTCTTG
>Ga0182090_1573802_pt1 | contig 12345 bp, 10 predicted proteins | sample 041ome_24_FD_127767 | JGI IMG/M metagenome (GOLD analysis project Ga0182090, IMG submission 127767) | Metatranscriptome of coastal salt marsh microbial communities from the Groves Creek Marsh, Georgia, USA - 041408BS metaT (Metagenome... | ecosystem: Environmental > Aquatic > Marine > Intertidal... | reverse complement strand
GTTTTGCCAGCAAAGACACGCTCGGCAACCTGTTCGCTGGCCTCGCGATCCACGCGGAGAATCCTTTCAAACTCGGCGACTGGATTCAGTACGACGACAATCCGTCGCACATCGGCGAAGTTGTGGAGATCAACTGGCGGGCCACCAAGGTGATCACCCTCGATCTTGCGTATGTGATCATTCCTAATGGCCAGCTAGCACAGGCATCGATTCGCAACTTCACGCAGCCGGACCGCTGGTCACGGAGAAGTCTCTATGTGGTGACGCCCTACAGCGTCTCTCCACAGCGGGTGCAGCAGATCATCCTGAGTGCTCTTCGAGGCAGCTTTGGGGTGCTCGACACACCTCCCCCCTCGGTTGTGACGAACAACTTCACTGATCGGGGTGTTGAACACTGGGTTCGGCTTTTCACCACCGAGTTTGACAAGCGCGACAAGGTCGACGGCATGGCTCGGGACCGGATCTGGTTTGCACTCGCCCGGAACGGCATTGAAATCCCCGTGGCGACGCATGCCATTCGACTCACGCAACTTCTCTCGGTCGAGGAGCCCGCGGACGACTCGGTGGCTCAGCGGCTGCAGGCGTTGGAGCAGGTTGAACTGCTTGAACCGCTCGGCCGGGAGCGGCTCGAAGCATTGGCTGCTGTGGCGACGGATCGCCAGCATGCTGGGGGCGAGCAGATCGTGCGTCAGGGGGAGCCGGGCTCAAGTCTCTACATTGTCCAGAGTGGCACGGCAGAAGTTCGCTACCGTGGAGGCGACGGCGAGGAAAAGCAGTTGGCGATCTTCAAGCCGGGAGACTTCTTTGGTGAGATGTCGCTCCTGACGGGGGCTGCCCGCTCGGCGACTGTCACGATGCTTGAAGAAGGTCGACTGATCGAGATTGAAAAAGCAATGGTGGAGCATTTCCTCCGGGAGGAGCCAGAACTCGTGCAGCGGTTTGGAGCGGTGCTTGCCAGACGGCAGGATGAACAGGCCGCCATCTCGCTTTCATCGAGTCAAAAGGCGGAGGCCCATACAGATTTCCTCAGCAAGATCATCGAGTTCTTTACGTTGTGAGTTCTTGCCAGGACCGCGACCGCCCTGCCCTCTTCTCTCCAAAATCTGTACGAGACCGTTATGCGAGTTGAACTGCTGCCGTCGAGCGTCGGGCCAAAGTCGTCGGAATCGGGCGACTCGCCGCAGTTTCTCGTGTCGTATCTCGTCAATGACTCGGTGGTGATCGATGGCGGTGCAATCGGTCTCCTTGCAGATCTCGATCGTCAACGAAAGGTGCGGCATGTGTTTGTGACGCACGAACACATCGATCACATCGCATCGCTGCCGATTCTGCTGGAAAATGTCTATGAGCGTGGCCCGAACTGCGTGGAGATCCTTGCTGCAGCGGATGTCCTCGACTTTTTGCATCACGACATCTTCAATGGCCGGGTCTGGCCTGATTTCTTCGATCTCTCTACGGCGACCGATCCTTTCCTGAAGGCGACGCCGCTGCAGGCGGGAGCCTCGATCGAGCGAGCAGGCCTCACCATTACGCCGCTGCGGGTGGATCACTGTGTTGACACGCTCGGCCTCGTTGTAGATGACGGTGACGCCGTGGTTGCGTTCCCGTCCGACACAGGTCCCACGTCGATGCTCTGGGAGCACCTCAACGCTGCCCCGCGGCTTGATGCGGTGTTTCTTGAGGTCAGCTTTCCCAATGCCTTGCACGGCCTCGCCTGTGAGACGGGCCACCACTGCCCCGCGACCTTCGCCGCAGAGGTGGCCAAGCTAACGAGGCCTGTTCGCTGGATTGTGGTGCACCGCAAAGCACGCTTCGCCGCTGAGATTCGCCAGGAACTCAAGGCGTTGGCGATTCCCGGGTTGGAACTCGTTGAGGAAGGCCGCGGGTACGAGTTTCCCTGAGCTGATTCCTCGCCAGCGCGAAGCTCCCGCCACTGCAGAGCGACGAAAGCCTCAGCTGGCATGGGGGCGACGAGCGTCAGCGTGGCAGCAGAGCGTTAGGCTTTCGTCCGAGCTTGTTTGCGACGCTCATGCTCAGAGAGCAGGATTTTTCGCAGCCGAATCCCATCAGGCGTGACTTCAACGAGCTCATCGTCGTCGATGTATTCCAGGGCCTCTTCGAGTGACATCTTTCGTGGTGGCTTGAGCAGGATGTTCTTATCGCTGCCGCTGGCCCGCATGTTGGTGAGCTTCTTTTCTTTGGTTGGGTTCACCACCATGTCACCGCTGCGAGAGTTTTCACCAACGACCATGCCCTCGTAGACCTCGTCACCAGGGGCGATGAAGAGATCGGCACGCTCCTGAAGGCCATCGAGACCGAAGGCCACCGCCTTACCCGGCACCATCGAAATCAGCACGCCATTGGCTCGGCCTGCGACATCACCCTCAGCAGGCTGCCATGCCTCAAAGCGATGGTGCATGATCGCCTCACCCTTGGTGGCATTGAGCACGCGGGTGCGGAGGCCGATCAGTCCACGGGCTGGGATCGAGAAAACAACGTGTGCAAAGTCACCGCGATTTCCCATGTGCACCAGCTGCCCGCGACGGCTGCCGGCTAGTTCCATCACTGGGCCGAGCGCCTCCTGCGGGACCTCGACCACGAGCGTCTCAAACGGCTCAAGCAGCACGCCCTCTTCACGGCGGAGGATGACCTTTGGCTTGCCGACGGAAAGCTCGTAGCCTTCCCGACGCATTGTCTCGATGAGTACCGACAGATGCAGCAGCCCACGTCCTGAAACCCGAAACTGCTCACTGCCTTCCACTGGTTCGACGGTCAGGGCAACGTTTCGCTCGAGTTCTTTGTTGAGCCGGTCGCGGAGGTGGCGGGTGGTTAAGAAGGTGCCCGAGCGGCCAGCCAGCGGGCTGGAGTTCACGCCAAACACCATCGACAGTGTCGGTTCATCGACGGTGACCCGCGAGAGCGGCTGCGGGTTATTCGGATCGCAGATCGTGTCGCCGATCTCGACCTTGTCGAGGCCGTGAATCGCTGCGATGTCGCCTGCGGTTGCTTCGTCGGCATCGACACGGCCGAGTTTGTCAAACACCTGCAGCCCAACGACTTTGGCCGATTCGAGACTGCCAGCGGCCGTCGAACGCACGACGGGCATCGCTTTGCGGAGTGTGCCAGACTCAACGCGTCCGATGGCAATCCGGCCCACATAGTCCGACCAGTCGAGCGTGGTCACGAGCATCCGCAGCGGCCCATCTTGATCGACCGCGGGCCCTGGAATTCGTTCCAGCATCAGTTCGAGGAGCGGCTCCATCGTGCCGCTGCGATCAGCGGCGTCGTGTGATGCGTAGCCATCGCGTGCCGACGCGTAGACGAAAGGGAAGTCGGCCAGATCGTCGTCAGCTCCGAGTTCCAAAAACAGTTCAAGCACCTCGTCGAGCACGGCGGCCGGGCGTGCGTCGGGGCGGTCAATCTTATTGACGACCACGACCGGCTTGAGCCCAGCCTCGAACGCCTTGGAAAGCACAAACCGGGTCTGAGGCATTGGGCCTTCAGCCGCATCGACGAGCAGGAGCACGCCGTCTGCCATACGGAGCACCCGCTCCACCTCGCCACCGAAGTCGGCGTGGCCAGGGGTATCGATGATGTTGATCTTCACCCCCTTCCACTCGAGGGCGATGTTTTTGGCGAGGATGGTGATGCCTCGCTCGCGTTCGAGGTCGTTGGAATCGAGGATCCGCTCGCCTGAGAGCTGGCTCTCGCGAAACTGGCCACTCTGCCGCAGGAGGCAGTCGACAAGAGTCGTCTTCCCATGGTCGACGTGGGCGATGATGGCCACGTTACGCAGGTCGCTGCGACGGGAGGTGGTGCTGGGGCTACTGGTTTGGACGTCGGCCGCTGATGACATAGGAGGGGCCGCCGAGGGCGGCATTTAAGGGAGGGGTGGCAGAGAGAAATGGCAGGTGGGAAGAAACGCGGTGGGCGACGCAGTATTCAGGATGCCCGCATGCTTGCATAGAGACGATCGATCAGGGCGTCTGCCGTTTCTTCGGCAGCTGCTGTGCCCCAGGCGGTGCGGAGTCTGGGGGAGCTGGGGTGGCGTGTAGGTGACAGGGCTACGGCTGCGGCTGCGGCGTGTTTTTCAGAGTCTGGCCCGAGAAAGACGGCAATGAGCTCATCTCCACCAAGCCTGGCGAGCAACGCCGCCTCGCGGGAAACATCCTGAAGCCTGCGGGACGCGGCGGCGAGCACGGCGTCACCAGCATGAAAGCCGTCGCGATCGTTCACCTCTTTGAGGCCCACGACGTCACACAGCAGCAGGGCCACGGCAGACTCTGAGGAGGTGTCTGCGGGCGGCAGAAGCTGTGCCAGCCTTCCCTCGAGTTCTCCGCGACTGCAGAGGCCAGTTACGTGGTCTGTGCCGGTCGAGCGTGTGGGCAAAGAACTCATCCAGGGAGAACCGTCTGCGGTGTCACCGCGGAAGAATGCCGAATGACCGCGGCTGAATGGTAGTGGAACCTGTCAAACACATGCACACGCCTGCTGCGACGGCTTTTCGGCACATGTAACACTGCATCACCCAAAGCGACTGCAGCAACGAAAGCACTGCCACCCAAAAGCACTGCAACTCAGAGTACCCTGCCCATCGGCCAGGATCTGCAGCCGGGTGGGAACCGCTCCACTGCTGCAACCGCCTGACGGTGCCAAGGCCAATCTGTGCAGCTGCCAGTGGGGGCACGCGGTCGGCAGTCCCGCTGAAAGCAGAAAAATGGAGACGATGGGGATCGAACCCACAACCCCCGGCTTGCAAAGCCGGTGCTCTCCCAATTGAGCTACGTCCCCGCAATGTCCAGCCCCAGCGTAAGCAGGAGGCCAAAACTTGCTCGAGAATGCGCGCGCCTGGATTCGAACCAGGGACCTCCACCTTATCAGGGTGGCGCTCTAACCAACTGAGCTACGCGCGCTCACTACCAGTTCGTGGACCATGGACCTCGAACCGCAGAGTCCAAGTCTAGAACCCGTTTGCTCAAAATCAATCGGGCTTTTGTCCAGGCAGGTTTTGGCGCTGGCGCCCGAACCGGCTGGGGAGTACAACGATCCGCTGGTCCGCTTGAGAAGTTGCCTTGCCGTTGTGCTCAGATTCCAGGGAGGGATCCATCGTGATTGTCACGAGTTGTCGACGTGTTTTGCTGGCAGGAAGCCTAGGGCTCGCCGGTTTCTTGCCCAGTGCGGTTGTCTGGGCTGTCGTGAGCAGTTGGTCGTCTGTCGGAATCGCCGCACCAACGGTTGACTATGCCTTGGGACTCGAGCCGTTTCAGCCGGGAGTGGCGTACGACCGGCTCTCCGCGGAGGAGGCGGCCTCGGCCTCGATCCAGATGGAGAAAGGGGCCGGTGGCTCGGCCTGGGTGGTCCGTGCTGCTGATGGACGAGTTTTGCGTGCTTTCGCCGACACCAACAACGACCGTGTGGTGGACCGCTGGAGCTACTACCGCAACGGTATTGAGGTCTACCGCGACATCGACTCCGACAACAACTCAAAGGCCGATCAGGCCCGCTGGCTCGGTGAGGCGGGCAGCCGCTGGGGCGTGGATGACGATGAGGATGGCACACTCGATCGTTGGCTCTCCATTTCCGCGGAAGAGGCTACTGCAGAGATCGTGGCGGCACTCGCGAGTGGCAGTTCACGTGGGTTCACACGGCTGCTACCAACACGGGAGGAGCTCGAAGCAGCCGGTTTTCGCGGTGAGCTTCTCGAGGCGCTGGCGACGCGGACCGCCGCTGCTGCAGAGGGCTTCGCCGAGCTGGCCGCCAGCCAGCAGCAGGTTGGCCAAGCCGCTCGCTGGAACAACATGCTTGCCGCCCTTCCTGGGGTGCTCGCGGCCGACGGCGAGCAGCTCGCTGCTGACGTGATGGCCTACGATAACGTGGTGGCACTGTTCGAAGCCGGGGACACGGCCGGGCAGGTTTTTGTCGGCTCGCTGGTTCGTTGTGGCGATGCCTGGCGACCCGTCGACCTGCCGCAGCTGCCTGGCCAGAGTGGTGAAATCAGTGAGCCGTTGGCGTTCTTCTCGCCCCAGATGCCCGCGGCGGATGCTGTTGGCCCACAGATGAGTGAAGCGATCAAGCCACTGCTGGAAGCGCTACGGGTGGTGGAAGACCGTCTCGTCGAGGCGGGGCCCACAGAACGCCCGCCGTTAATTGCCCAGCAGCTGCAGGTCCTGCAGAAGATCGCTGCGGCGGCTGACCCTGCCGATCGCAGTTTCTGGGTTCGTCAGCTGGCAGAAACGATTGCCGCCGCGGTGCAGGAATCGGCGATCGAGGACGGCATCGAGCGGCTGCAGCAGCTCGCAGAGCAGGTTGCGAGTGACCCGGATCTCGGTGGGTTTGTCGCATTTCGATTGGCATCGGCCCGCTACGCCGCCGGCATGCTGGCGGAGGACGCCGACTTAGAGACGGTGCAGAACGCCTGGCTGGCCGACTTAGAAGCCTTTGTGAAGGGGTATCCCAAGTCGCCCGACGCGGCAGAAGCGATGCTGCAAATCGGCATTGCCGAGGAGTTTTCGGGGAATGAGGAGGCTGCCGTTGAGCGATACCGGCAGATTGCGGCTGTATTCCCCGAAACCGCCGCAGCCCGCAAGGCGGCTGGGGCTGCGCGGCGGTTGGAGAGTGTCGGAAAGCCTTTGACGCTGACTGGCACGACGTCTGACGGCCGCTCATTCAGTCTGGCGAGTCTGAAGGGCATGCCCGTGCTGGTGCACTACTGGGCCTCGTGGTGTGAGCCTTGCAAGGTGGATATAGCCAGAATACGTGAGTTGCGGGAAAGCTTTGGTCCTCAGCGGTTTGCCGTTGTGGGCATTTCTCTTGATGCCGAACGCGAGGCGTTGGCGGCCTACCTCGGCAGCAACAGCATCCCGTGGGTGCAGCTTCACGAGGATGGCGGGCTCGACGGGAGGCTCGCAGAAGAGCTCGGTGTACTCACGCTCCCCACGATGCTCCTGCTCGATGCAGAAGGCAACGTTGTGGACCGAAACGTGATGATCACCGACCTAGAGAAGAAGCTGGGAGATCTGCTGGGACCGCAGTGACCGCAAGGCAAAGTCGAGTTCGCGGCCCAGAGCTGCTGCATTCTCCGCGGTTTGTGGAGGATCGCTGCTTCCGCGGCATCATGGGGCAAAGTCGCCCTGCTCTGCTGAAGTGGCTTTGGTGCTTTGTGCCTTGCTTGGTACCGTCCTGACGCTGCGGATGCTGGTGCTGGCATCCGCGACCACGCCCACACCGAGTCAGGCGATGTCCCAATGGCGTCTTTTCTGTTCGCGGATCTTGTTGCTGTGGCTTCACCAACGCTGAGTCCAACACTCTGCGCGGTGGGTGTCGTCAACCTGCTGACGCTCGTTTCTGCCTGGTTTGCCAGGCTGGCGACGGGAAGTCGGTACGAACGGGGGTGCCAGGCGGCCTGCCTGTTTCTGCTTGCCACAACGGGAACGCTCTGCGGTGTCTCGATGCATCTTGGGCCTGGAACTGCGGTGACTTCGGCGGTCACGCTGACGGTGGCAACGCTGATCGCCGTTGCGGATTCTGGTGAAACCGTCGGTGCTAGCGATCGTTCTGCCTGAAAAGTCTGCTTCGTTTGCCTAATCCCATCGCTTTCTGCGGCAACATCGGTGCGAACGGAAAATTTCCTCCCGTCGGCACGACCAGTTGGCCGATGAACCAGCACGGGTCGGCGTCTACTGCTGATCCCGTTGCCCGGCGGATGCATTGGCACGCCACCGACTGGAGGAGTCATTCATGTCGATTTCGAAATACACGTTCCTCGTTGGAGCGATGACGTCGATCCTCGCGGCCTCCACCGCCGCGGCCGACGACGTGGCTGCCTCGGTGGCTGCCCGGCTTCGTGATTCGGGTCAGCTCGAGGATTACCGCGTTAACGTCAAGGAGAGCGAAGGCACGGTCTTCCTCGAAGGCGAGGTGACAGACGCCCGGCAGATCGCCGCAGCCCTCGCTGTTGCCGAAAACACCGAAGGTGTGGAGCGGGTTGTCAACCGTCTCTCCCTGAAGACTGCGAAGAAACGCTCGGGGATTACGCTGAGCCTGCCCGCATCGATGCGGAAAATGCTCGGAGTAGAGCCTGAAGCCCCTGCACTGGCTGTTGACACTGGTGATGCGGCCTCACCGCAGCTGGTTTCTGCCGGAGAAGCCGACGCCGACGTGTTGGCGATGCCTTCTGCAGAAGCTGGTCAGTTTGGCGAGATTGAGCTTGTTGAGGTTCAGGCCCCCGAAGTAGCCGCTTCCGAGGCAGAGGTTCGCCCCCTGATCGAGCCGGCTGCCGAAGCCATCGTCGCGGCTCCAGTTGAGGTGACTCCTGCTGCCGAGGTGGAGCCTGCGGCTGAAATGGCTCCTGAACTTCAGGCGGAGCCTGTGGCTGAAGCGGCCCTTGTGCAGGCAGCTCCAGCAGAAGTTGTTGCTCAGCCCTTGCCTGAGGTCATGGCGGCTCCCGCTGCAGCGGTGCAGTCACCGCGAAGCAACACGCCGCTTCCAGTGGCGATGGCAAGGGCTTCCGCAATCCCAACCCAGCCCGATACGACACGCATGGAGCATGCGGCGACGAAGCAGCCGTCCGGGCTGACGTCGTGGGTGAAGCAGGTTGCTGGTGTGATGGGTGGTGGTGAGCGGGTGGTGCCCGGCTCGGAGCGTGTGGTCGGTGACTACGGTCCCGGCGAGTACGTGCCCACGCCCGCGAACCAGGGTGACTACTACGTTAACCAAGGTGCTCCGCAGCAGATGCCTGCACACCACCATGGTGGTGGCCTCGGTCGGCCAATGCCGATGGGTGCTGCTGGTGTTGGGATGCCGCCTGTGCCCATGCGAGGTGACGGCCCCAACATGCCGAACTACGCCTGGCCAAGCTATGCGTCGTATCCCAACTACGCCGCACTGCAGTATCCAACCCAGTATTCCCCAACTGCCTGGCCATACATCGGCCCATTCTACCCCTACCCGCAGGTGCCGCTCGGCTGGCGGCGGGTGTCGCTGGAGTGGGATGACGGCTGGTGGTTCCTCGATTTTGACGACCGTGCACAGCATCACTGATGCACTGCGACCGCTTCCGGCTCCATGCGATGGCTGACTGATTCGCTCGTCAGCCATCGCGAGAGCCGGCTGTTCTAAGGCAGGCTCGGCGACCGTCACCATCGGGGGGCAGCGGTTGCCGGGCCTGCCCTTTTTTACGCGCGGCTGGCGAAATCGGATTCTTCGAAAGAATCCGCAAGGTTTGCCAACAACCCAGCCGATACATCCGGTAACGCTTGTCCGGAATCCCCAGGGACCTGACCCAATGAGCACGCGACCAAACATCACGCGAGCCACGACTCTGCTCCTGACCCTTTCGATCGCCGCTGCCGGCCTCTCGCAGAGCGGCTGCTTCTGGCTGACCGCCCAAGGCCCGAACCTCGGTCCTCTCGCGATTCCAGTGCCTGTTCCCGTTGGGATGCAGAAGGAACGAGAAGACAAGTTTTGGGAGAAGGAGCGGTACGGCCGAGTACCAGTGCTCGGAGCGATTCCTCCTGGCGGGCCGTGCGAGGCTGTTGATGAGCCGAGCGATGACGAGGTGATGCGAGCCCTGGAACGGAGCCGGCCTGCAGAAGGCAACTGGCCGTTCCTCTATGAGGTGCAGCGCAACAACGTGCGGATCACCAAGACCAAGATCGCTGACTACATCGATCCCCCGCGGCACTATCCGCTCGCTGGCCCAGCGCAGCAGCACCATGCCCATTACAAGTGCACCATCTACTATCAGGAGGTGCGTCGCGTCGGCTGGCCTGTGCCTCACACCCTGGTGGACGAAGACTGCCGCGAAGTGGTCTACATCGACCACAACCACCTGCACATGGTGGGTGACGTCACGGGCGGTGCTCAGGCCGATTTCTAAGGCCTGGCCCCGCGGCTGACATGAGATGGCTCGTGCCGGTTGTGGCGGTTACGCGATTGACGGCCCGCTGACAACGCACGGCTCGTTCTCAACGAGTTGCTCATCCGATGACACAACAAGAAAGGTCTGGTCGTGTTTGCCGCGACCAGGCCTTTCGGTCGCGCTGACGGATCGGCCGGCATGCTGTGTCATGGAATGGGCTTTGCAAATGTCACCTTCACCCGCCAGCCGCTGGAAATGCCGCGGTCTTCAGTGGGGGGGCTTTCTTGTCTGCTGGCTCATCGGTGTGTCAGCTGCTGAGGCACAGAACCCACAGGCATGGACAGGTGGTAACCCACTGCCGGTGAGCAGCAGTTCCGGTCGCACGCCAGCGTCTCGAGTCGTAGGTCCAACGGGAGTTCGAGTCGCCCGCGCCGACCCCCCGCTGGAAACAAGTCCGGTCGATGCAGGTCCGCGTTTAGCCCCAACGCAGCCAGCGACGCAGCCAGCTGAGACCGCCGGCCCTGAAGCGGCTGAGTCGGCGGAGCTTGAGGGAGCTTCCGAGTCGGCCGAACTGATCCCGACCGGCAGTCTGCTCTCGGTCGTTAGCGAAGGTGGCGTGTTGATGCTGCCGCTGCTCGGCTGCTCGTTCGTGCTCGCAGCATTCGGCATCGAGCGGCTGGTGTCGTTGAGGACCGGCAGCGTTATTCCACGTGGGTTTGTCGAGCCGTTCGTTGAACAGCTCGAAGCTGGTGAGCATGACCGTGATTCTGCTCTGGAAGTCTGCGAGGCAAACGGCAGTCCTGCAGCGGTGGTCATGGCGGCAGCGGTTCGTCGCTGGGGCAGGCCTGCGGTGGAAATCGAGCAGGCGGTCATCGATGCCGGAGAGCGGGAGCTTGGCCGGCTCAGCCGTTACCGCCGCGTGTTTCATGCGATCGCTAGCACCGCACCGATGCTCGGCCTTCTGGGGACGGTGTTCGGTCTGATCCGGTCGTTCAATGATGTCGCTTCCGCCGGCGCAATGGGCCGTCCTGACCTGTTGGCCAAGGGCTTCGGCGAGGCCTTGATCACCACAGCGATGGGACTCGTCGTGGCCATTCCGGCGATGGTGATCCACTCGTGGCTCACGAGCCGCGTGGAGCATCTTGCGATGCAGCTTGATGAAGTTGCCCAGCACGTGGTGCAGTCGATTTCGCTTGAGGCGAGCGGGCGATCCGGAAAGTCTGGTGGGGCATCACGTAAGCAGGCGGCTTGAGCCCTGGCTCAGCAGCGGACTTGATCAAAGGTGACACGAGCCATGCCGCTGCGAGCACGCTTTCCGCAAGACGACGATCCCACGCCGAGCCTAACGCCGATGATCGACGTCGTGCTCGTACTCACGATTTTCTTTATGTGCGCCACGCGATTTTCGGGTGACGAGCGGCAGTTTGAGGTGGAACTGCCGCGTGTATCGGAGGCAGCGGCGGTCACGGCCGTCCGGCCGGAACTCCTCGAGATTACGGCCTCGGGCGATGTGCAGCTCGGTGGTGAGACGGTGGCTTGGGACGACCTGACGACACGACTGGCGGCCCGACAGCAGCAGCAGCCTGACCTCACGGTGCTGGTCCGCGGTGACCGGGCGGTGAGCCATGGCCACATGGCGGAGGTCTATGAGGCCTGTCGGCGGGCTGGCATTCGGCATGTGGGAATCTCGGTCGCCTCGAAGCCGTCTGGCTCGGTGATGCGATGAGCAGCCTGCCTGCCGCCTGGGGTGTTGCGGCCGTACTGCTTGCCGCGGCGATGGTTGGGCTTGTGCTCCTGGCACGAACACGTTGGCTGCAGTCTGACACGCTCAAGAAGTGTGTGGTGCTCTCGGTCGGGGTGCATCTCTTGTTAGCGGTCGTGGTGGCTGCCCTGGGCGGCATGCGGCCAGCCTCGTGGGGGAATGCCGAGGAAGGCCGGATGACCATGATGGTTGTGCTGGTCGAGGAGCCTGCCGACGAGCTGTCTGCCTCACCGACTGCCGAGGCCACTGCCGAGCCTACGCTCACTGAAGAGAGCAACGTCATTGCTGATGACCAACTCGCTGAGGCCGACGAGGCGGAGCCGTCTGGTGAAGCAGCTCTCGCGGAGGTCGAACTCGCGAAAGCCGATGCGCCAGATGCTCTGGGCGAAGAAAGCCCTCCGGAGGCACTCACGTCGGCTGCTGCGGACTCCGCCGACACCGGCGAGGAATCACTGGTCGTCGATGCACTGGAGGCAGCGTCTGAAGCGGACCAGGGGACCGAACAGCAGGCTGCAGCGGCTCCGCCGCCCCCTGCCGCGTATGCAGACCGCTTTGGTGAGCGGCGACAGGCCGCAGCAGCTGCCCGGGGCGGTTCCGAAGCCACGGAGCGGGCGGTACGTGAGGGGCTCGCCTGGCTCTCTGCCGCGCAGTCGTCGGATGGCCGCTGGGATGCTGATCGGCATGAGGCGGGCATCGAGCGGTCGATTGATGGCCGTGATCGCCG